>MDTE01141694.1_pt1 | contig 38518 bp, 38 predicted proteins | sample 811231 | NCBI WGS metagenome assembly MDTE01 (sample SAMN05326651, study PRJNA326480) | marine metagenome | isolation source: seawater | place: Indian Ocean: Red Sea | collected 2010 | reverse complement strand
GCTGGAAACAACATCTTTATAGGTTGCCATGAGCGAACGAGCAACCTCCTCATCTTGAGAGTTAATTGCAGTAATGGTCTTTTCAAAACGTGAGATGACCTCTCTCTCTATTTCTGCGAGTTCACTAGAAAATTCTTCAGCCAACATTGTATCAGGGTAGTTCAATGCCAGATCTAAAATATTTTTAGTATAGTCCCCAACTCTTTCTACGTCCACGACCATGTTCAAAAGTACAAGGCCATTTGGTAGATCTTCAACATTCTGACTGACGGCATAGTGTGTCACCACCTTACGCCGAACATCCTTTTGAAATAGATTGATCTCTACATCGCGTTTTTTTAGTGCTTTAATTGCATCAAGGTCTTCATTTTCTCGTAGATATCTTATGGCCTTGTTAAATATCTGGTTTGATAAGACCATCATCTCATAAGACTCATCCCAGGCCTGAGATAAAAGGTCATCTGAGTTCCAAAGTTTTACAATATCCCTAAATAACGACATGATAGATCCTATTTTTCTTTCTTATCTACCGACCTAACAAGATAATGGTTAATGGCATTCCCACGAAAACCAGGAGCAGATAAAGCACAGGAATCAACTTGTTCTTAACGGCTTGATCGGCAATCCACTCTGCGCAATTTAAAGGAATGACCCTTAAAAATGGTAGGCCATATATGATTATTATTCCAAAAATATTAAAGAGTAAATGACTGATCGCTGCAATAAGCGCCGCTACGGTTCCTGTGATCGCGGCCAATAGGGCCGTTACGGTCGTGCCGATGTTGGCACCAAGGGTGAATGGGAATATCTGACGTAAGGTCAATACACCTGCACCTGCAAGAGGGACGACCAGAGATGTTGTTATTGAAGAACTCTGAACCATGATTGTCAGTACTACTCCAAAACCAATAGCCCTTATGGCTGTTTTAAAAATATATTCATCAAAAAACACTTCTACTTTTTTTAATACAAGACTTCGCAAGATTTTTACCAGTGCGTAAAGCATTGCAAATGTGATCAGGATACTGAGGATGAGGTATATGACATCATTGTCAAATGAGAACTTTTCCACAAACTTTGCACCAGACTTTATTGCAACCTTAATGGGACTTTTCGCTTTTAATATCTCAACATTTTGTATTTTTCCAAACATCAGAGAGGATATCCACTCTGCAGATCGCTGTATTCCATGGAATGCCATTTCTAATGGAAAAAGAACCATGACAGACATCATGTTAAAAAAGTCGTGAACAGTAGATGCTGCAAATGCTCTTCGAAATTCACTTCCGCGATTGAGGTGTCCAATAGAAACGATCGTATTTGTTACGGTTGTGCCAATATTTGCACCCATGATCATGGGTACCGCACCGGCAAGCCCCAGTGCACCACTGCTTACCATTCCAACAATCAACGATGTTGTAGTTGACGAGCTTTGAAATAAAACTGTGGCAAACACACCGATAAAAAGAGCAATTACAGGATCACTTGTTGTTGTGAATATCGAATCTGCAACATCTGACCCCATATGCTTGATGGCCGACGACATACCTTTGATTCCCACTAAGAAAAGGTAAAGTGCGCCGAAGATACCCAAGACCTTAAGTCCAACATTCTTTGATTCGGTGCTCATGCTGCCCCTTTTTTATGTATGATCAGTTTTGACACAAATGATATTATTATCCTATTGTTAGGATTGTGTTAGGGCATGGCGTTTTAAAATGGTTTTTCGAGAAGGGTCCCTATTGATAATTATCGGTCTTTGCTAGAATGCTATTATGACCTAGACTCCCCTAGTAAAATGTTTAGTGCTTAAAGCATCGAGTGCCTGTAAAGATCATTGCGAACCCATGTTCATCACATGCGTCAATGACCTCTTGGTCTCGTATCGAACCCCCAGGCTGGATTACGGTACCAATACCCGAGTCTTTTATTATATCAATACTATCTCTAAATGGAAAGAATGCATCTGATGCCAAAACCCCACCCTTGACACCTTCCCCACCTTTTTTTAATGCCATGTGAACTGCATCAACTCGACTTACCTGACCTGCGCCAAGACCGATAGTCGTACCATTTTTTGCTATTAGGATTCCATTGGACTTAGCATGCCTTAAGACCTTCCAGGTGAAAAGAGCAGTATTAATATCTTGGTCAGATGGTTTCTTTTTTGTTACGATGGTCAGATTGTTTTTTGTTAAGATCTTTGTATCTGTATCTTGAACAAGAATACCTCCATCCACATTGCGTATCTCAATTTTTTTCTCTCGTTTATTAAACTTTCCAAGTTCTAATATTCTAAAATTTTTCTTCTTTTTGAATATTGCAAGTGCTTCTTGATCAAAGTCTGGTGCGATGACTATTTCAACAAAAACTTTTGTAATGGCATCTGCCACTTCTTTGGTACATGTTCGATTAAATGCAATAATTCCTCCAAACGCAGAAAGAGAGTCAGCATTGAAAGCGCGGTTGTAAACATCTAACAGGTCATTACCGGTAGCTACACCGCAGGGATTGGCATGCTTCACTACTACGCATGCTGGCTCATCAAATTCCCTAACACAAGCCAGAGCAGCATCTGCATCCATAATATTATTGTAGGAGAGTGTTTTACCTTGGTGAATAGTTGCATTCAAAATATTGGGCTCAGTATTTCCAGGGATCTTATAAGACGATGCGGACTGGTGTGGGTTTTCTCCATAGCGCATTGTGGAATGTTTTTTAAAAGTCAGGGAAAGTTCATCAGATAGATTTTGATCTTTAACATAATTATGAATAATTGTGTCATATTGAGCAGTATGGCCAAATGCCTTTGCTGATAGTCTACGGCGTGTTTCAAAGGAAACTTCTCCCAATGCCATTTCATCTGCAATGGTATCGTAATCATTCGGGTCAACCACCGCACAGACCCAACCCACATTTTTAGCTGCTGAGCGAATCATGGTTGGACCGCCAATATCCACATTTTCCAGCGCGTCTGCTAATTCACAACCTTCTTGAGAAATAGTTTTTGAAAATGGATAAAGATTACATATCACAAGATCAATCCATTGAATTTTATTGTTTTCCGCATCGGTATTATGTTTATCGCGGAGACCCAGAATACCGCCCCCCACTAGTGGATTAATTGTCTTTACACGGCCGTCCATGATTTCTGGAAACTGGGTGTAGTCACTTATATCCTTTACAGGGATATCCACTTCTCTTAATGCTATAGCTGTGCCGCCGGTGGACAGTATCTCCACATTATTAGCATGGAGAGATTGCGCAAGTTCAATGATGCCGGTTTTATCAAAAACAGAAATAAGTGCTCGATTAATATTTATGGGATTTTTGTTTAAAGACGGATTATCTAACATAAAAATTATTTTGTATTAATTGTATTGCTTCAATGAAGGCTTCACCTTCAAGTGACTGAACTTTTGTTTTTAGCGATTCTACTGTTTCATCGATAGATACTTCACATTTTTTCTGTACTAATATAGGTCCTGAGTCTAATTCATCTGTTACAAAATGGATAGTGCAACCTGTTTCAGTATCACCGTTGGTTAGCACCTCCTGATGCACGTTGGTATCCATACCACCTGCATATTTTGGCAGAAGTGAAGGATGAACATTCAACAGACGGTCTTTCCAAATATCACAAAATTCTTCAGATAGGATGCGCATAAAACCAATCAGCAAAACAAGGTCCACATTATGGTCCTGTAAAACTACTGTCATTTTCTGGTCAAAGTCTTTCCTCTCTTTACCCAGGTGAGGGATAAAAATGTTAGGTATATTGTGGTTATTGGCTCGTTCTAAAATGTAAGCGTTCTTCCGATTTGAGATGACTATAGATACTTCTGCATTTAATGTACCTGCACTAATAGCATCCAGTATAAACTGTAGGTCAGTGCCACTGGTTGAGCCTATTATGCCAAGCTTTATCATCGTAATGAATTCATATGGTCAATGCGTTGCTGTACTACACTTGCTGTGCCTATATCTCTGCGATGAAACAAGGGACCTTTTACTGCGGATATTTCTTTTTCTGCAATTGCTTCTGCTTTAGATATTGTATCGGCCATCCCTACAACTGCCACAGTGCGGCTACCAGCTTCTATCAATTGACCATTTTTAATATCTACTGAAGCGTAAAAAAGACCATCCCGGTTTTCAACACTGGACACATCGATCTCCTGGCCTTTTATCGGGCTTTCTGGATACCCTTTTGGAACGGCATATTTACAAACGGTAGCCTGGTTGGAAAATTGAACATTGATCTGATCCAAGGTGCCTTCTGCAATAGCAATGCAAATATCAATATAATCTGATTCCAATAGGGAAAGTACATTCATCGCTTCCGGGTCACCCAGGCGAGCATTATATTCGATCAGCTTCACGCCGTTAGCAGTGGCCATAAAACCACCGTAGAGAATGCCCTTATAGCCTTCACTAAACTTAGCCTTTAAAGCTTTGGCGGTTGCAAAATTGATAGCTTTGGCTTCCGCGATTTCATTATCATTCAAAAAAGGCAAACCATGATTCGCATCAGAATAAGTACCCATTCCACCAGTGTTGGGCCCTCGGTCTCCTTCGTAGGCCCGTTTATGATCTTGAACAATAGGCATATGCTTCAGGTTATCTCCATCACAAAAGCTCATAAGAGAGAATTCCTGTCCCACAAATTTTTCTTCGATCACAAAGCTGCCACCATTATCTGTTAAATCTTGGCAGTAGACTAAAGCTTCATCATGGGAATGTAAATGATCTCCTGATACTTTTACTCCCTTGCCACCCATAAGACCATCATATTTTACTACGTAATTTTCTTTTAGCTCTTTCAGGAATTCTGCTACCCCGTCCATGGAATCAAAGGTCTGGTATTTAGGACCTCCAGGGATTACAAATTCCTTTAATAAATTTCTGGTGAATGCTTTAGATGTTTCCAGCTGCGCAAGTTTTTGTTTGGGCCCTACAGTTTTTACGCCGACATTCCAAAGGGCATCGGCAACACCGTTTTCCAGTGGATTTTCCGGGCCTATGATAGCCAGAGTTGCGGCGGTCTCCTGAGCATAGTTTACGACAAAGTCTGGATCACTCATCTTGCCCACTGTTAATTCATCGCAGATTTCTGCAATCCCTGGGTTCATATTGGACGCGAGGCAGTAAAGCTCTTTTTCTTGTGGAGATCTGTCTAATGCACGGACAATGGCATGCTCCCGGGCACCGGAACCTATGATTAAAATTTTATTCACCATTCGATTCGTTTTATAAAATATTTTTTCTTTTTAAGAATGGATCTTTACTTTCAAGACCTCTTATTCTATAGGTAATCGACTTATATAAAGATTTTAAATTTTTATATTTATCAACATAATTAGGATCTGGATTACAACGTAATTTTTCATCATATTCTACAAAATTATCTGTGAGCTCGGTCAAATTAATATTTTTATTACCTGATTCTAATTCCCAAACCCATGCTGCGTGTATCGCGGCACCTAAAGCAGCTCCTTCACCTATTACTGGAACAGCTTGACAATCGAAAATATTTGCTATGGTTTGACACCAGCTTTTTGATAAAGATAATCCGCCTGTTAAATGGAGTATCTTTGGCTTAACTGGCATTCTTTCAAAACCTTGATTTAAGTTAAGTATGTGACCTTCAAGTATTCCCCTTGCAATGGATTTTTTATTAAGGTCTTTAAATCCAAATCCAAAATATAGTGGTGCTGCATTAGGTATATCAGGCGTTCTTTCACCTTCATACCAAGGTACAATAATGTTACCATTATTACATGGCTCTGTCTTGGAAATCAAATCTTCAAAATCTAGATGAGATAGAGAATGTTCTTTTAAAAATGTATTATATCCGCCTGACATATTTGAGACACAAAGAAGCGGCATATAGTTTCCAGTGCTATCACAAAATAAAGCAATCTCTCCTTCTTCATCAACATATGGGTTTTCTAATATTGTAAACGCAGTCCCACTGGTACCGAGACTAATTGTAACAGTCCCTGGTTTTGTATTTGCAGTACCAATGGCACTGTACATATTATCACCTGATCCGGCATCAATTTTACATTGAGGATTGAAACCATACTTGGCAACTAATTCTTCTGAGATATTTCCAATTGATTCTGTAGATGAAGTAACATTTGGTAATTTTTCAAACAAATCATCAGAAATTATTTTTATTAACTCTGTTGACCATGTTTTGCTTACAGGATCCCATAGACCACTACCAGAAGCATCTCCCGGCTCCATAGCGATTATTCCACCTGTTAAATACCAGTTAATAAAATTATGAACCAGTAAAAATGAATCTGTATTCTCATAATATGATTTCTCATTTCTATACATATGAAATATTTTTGATGCAGTATATCCTGTCCGTTGAGTATTGCCAATTTTTGCAATCATGGCACTTACTCCACCTAATGAATCTGTTAATATTTCACATTCACGTTGTGTTGAAAAATCATTCCAAAGTTTGGATGTTGGTTTGGTCAGTTTACCAAATTTATCCAGTGCAACTAAACCATGCTGTTGGCCAGAAATAGATAATGCATTTATTTTATGTAATATTTGTCCTTCAAGTTTTAATCTTTGGAAAATAATGTTGAGAGCTTCAATCCACATATTGGGGTCGGACTCTGAGATCCCCAGTGAGTTATCCCCAATTGTGCCATTTATGGTACGATAAGTTGGTAAATCAGTATCATAAACCAGCGTATCCTGATATATTATAGAATAATTGGAAATATTTAATACGGAGATTGTTAGACTTTGAGTTGAAACATCGATTCCTGCAAAAAATTTATCCATATATTATTTTCTTATTAATTATGATTAAGGAGTATTTCATTAAAAAGGCCTCAGCATAATAAATGAATAACCGAAGATACAATTGCCCAAAAAAAGAAAAACTGTTTATGGGTTTAAAACATCTCAATAAAATATTATGCTTATTTATATTAGAAATTTTATGATAGTATCGTTTGTAAACAATCAATTTCAATTATATATAATTGTTTAAACTGAATTTTGATCATCTATTTGTATATTTAAATGATCTATTATAATTGACTATGAATATTTTTACTACATTTGACTGGATTGTACTGGCTCTCTTTTTTGGTGTGCTTGGTTATATTATTTGGTGGGTTATCAACCAAAAACAAGATTCCACTGAAGAATACTTCTTGGCCGGAAGAAACTTAGGCTGGTTTGTAATTGGAGCTTCAATTTTCGCCTCTAATATAGGCTCTGAACACATTGTTGGATTAGCAGGAACAGCTGCAAATAGCGGTATGGTTATGGGGCACTATGAATTACATTCTTGGATTATTCTGTTACTGGGTTGGGTATTTGTACCATTTTATTTACGCAGTACTGTTTTCACAATGCCCGAATTTATCGAGCGTAGATATTCTGAAGAGTCCAGATGGATTTTGACGGTTATTACCCTGATTAGTTATGTTCTTACGAAAGTGTCTGTTACGGTGTATGCCGGAGCTGTTGTTTTTCAAACTCTAATGGGTATTGAATTTTGGTCGGGAGCACTTACAATCGTTATATTGACAGGCCTATATACTGTCCTTGGCGGATTAAGAGCAGTAATCTATACTGATGCAATTCAGGCCATAGTCTTATTAGTAGGATCAGCAACCATTACTATTTTGGGCTTAATAAAGATTGGAGGCTGGAATAATTTAGTTTCTGGAATTGAAGCATCACATTTTAACATGTTTCTGCCAGCAGACCATCCGGATTTTCCTTGGATCGGTATGGTTTTTGCTCCGCCGATTATAGGTATTTGGTATTGGTGTACAGATCAATATATTGTACAAAGAGTTTTATCAGCGAGGGATGAAACACAGGCAAGAAGAGGGACCATTTTCGCAGGATATTTAAAGATATTACCTATTTTTATGTTTTTTATCCCAGGGTTAATTGCTTATGCCCTATCTAAATCAGGTCAAATGAGCTATGGATCATCTGATCAAGTTTTCCCAATGCTTGTTAGAGACCTTTTACCCTCTGGTATCCGCGGTCTGGTAGCTGGCGGACTTTTAGCTGCTTTGATGAGTTCTCTTTCTTCAGTTTTCAATTCTTGTTCCACATTATTTACAATGGATATTTATAAAAAACTTAATCCAAATGTTGAAGAAAAAAAGCTAGTATTTGTTGGCCGACTAGCTACAGGTATTGTGGTGTTAACTGGAATATTGTGGATACCTTTAATGAAAGTTGTCAGCAGTGGTGGGCTATACAAATATTTGCAAAGTGTTCAGGCATATATAGCACCACCAATTGCAGCAGTATTTTTACTTGGGATATTCTGGAAAAGAATCAATGCAAACGGTGCTCTGGCTACCTTGATAAGTGGTTTTTCAGCTGGGATGCTGCGCCTTTTTCTAGAGATAAAGAAGGAAACTCTTTCATCCGGTTTTTGGCTCAGCGTTGCAGAGCTTAATTTTCTCTATTTTGCAATTTTCTCATTTTTATTTTCAGTCATAATATTGATAGTGGTAAGTCTATTTACTCCTGAACCTAATCTGGACAAATTACAGGGGCTCACTTTTGGCACAGTGACACAGGAAGATAAAAAATTGTCACAACAAAGTTGGGTTAATTCAGATTTAATCCATTCTGTAGTAATTGTTCTCATCCTGATATTAATATTGGTTTATTTTTCGCCGCTTGGCATTGGAGGTTAATAATATATTGCCAGTGTTTACGATTAGGTAAAAAGAACACGTAGCTTCTGACTAACTCAAATAAAGCTAGGGTACATTTTAAATCCAGACATCGTTCTCAGTTGTGAGTGAACCACCAGCGTCTCCAGTATTGGTTACCCCTTTTGGTTCTATGATCATAATCTGGCATTCGTTCTGTGCTGCCGGTTTGTGTTTCATACCCTTGGGAACAACAATCATTTCACCCTTTGACAGTGTTACGGTTTTATCAGGGAATTCAATGGTCAGTTCACCATCCAGTACGATGAATGCTTCGTCCGTATCTTCATGAGCATGCCAGATAAACTCACCATCCACCTTTGCAAGTTTGAACTGATAATCATTCATTTCAGCGATTACCTTTGGTGTCCAGTGATCCGAAATTTTTTCGAGTTTTTCAGAAAGATTGATTATTTGCAAAGGATGTCCTAAGTAATCGGGTTTCCCGTATTGCGATCATTCACACGCATGGTTTCCATTTCAACTACCTTGGCTGCATCAATATCATTAGCCACGTAATTTCCATCCAGGCAGGCCATACATGGTCGGTCAATGTGATGATCCCCTCTGCGGGTTACTGCCTCCACAAGATCATCGATGGTTTGATAGAGCAGGGCATCCACTTCCATATATGCTTCAATGGCATCTTCTGTCATATTTCCTGCGATAAGTTCATCCTTGGTAGGCATATCCACGCCGTAAAAGCAAGGCGATTTCACAGGAGGGCAAGCCACAGCGAAATAGACTTCCTTTGCCCCGAAATCTTTAAGCATACGAACGATCTCCCAACTGGTATTCCCTCGGACAATGCTGTCATCCATGATCATGACTTTTTTATTTCTGATTTCTAATTCCTGAGGTACCAGCTTGTATTTTACAGATTTTTTCCGTTCCGCTTGCCCTGGCATAATAAAGGTTCTGCCGATGAACGTGTTTTTGTACAGGCCTTCCGAATAACGAACACCAAGTTCATGAGCAAAGGATAGTGCAGCGGTATTGGCCGTGCTCGGTGCAGGTATCACAATATCCGGTATTTTATTTGGATATTTTTTTTGCCAGGCTTCTGCCAGATTTTGCCCCATGCGCAGGCGTGCCCTGTATACACTCACATCATTCAGGGTGGAATCAGGGCGGGCAAAATATACATATTCAAAAATGCAGGGATTGAATTCCTTCTTTATTAGGCGCTTGTTGAAAACCTGTCCACTTTCATCCACGTAAATTAATTCACCGGGCAGTACAGTTCCGGTGGGCTCATATCCTAGTGCATAAAACATGGTGTTTTCGGAAGCAAAAATATAATCTTTTCTGCCATTACCATTCGATCGCTGCCCCTTAACCAGAGGACGAATCCCCTGGGGGTCTCTAAAAACAACAAGTCCTTTGCCAATAATAATACATGTAACGGAATATGCCCCCGTTACTTTATTAAAAATATTTTTGACTGCTTCACATAGCAGTTCAAAGAATTCTTCACTAGTTTGGGGAGGAATTTCTTTATGCAATGCGTCAGCAAATAAATGCAATAGCACTTCTGAATCACTGGTTGTATTTAGGTACCTTGTTTCTTTTTTTGTTACTTCAGAAGCCATCTCATTATAGTTTGTTAAATTGCCGTTATGGGCTAGTGCAATACCGTAAGGAACTGATGTCCAAAAAGGTTGGACCTCTCCATGACTAAATCCGCCGTGAGTAGGATAGCGGTTGTGAGAAATACCAATGTTCCCCGTTAGAAGCTGCATGTTTTCTTTATTGAAAATTTCTTTGGCTAGGCCGACCCCTTTCTCTTTATGCATTCGGTCGTCATAAGTCATGATGCCAGCGGCGTCTTGTCCTCGGTGCTGTAGGTGAATTATACTATCGTAAAGCTCAGCGGCAACAGGTTTATGAGAAAATATTCCGGCGATTCCGCACATTAGATTAGATCCACTAGTTTAGGGGCAATGCCTACATATGTTTTGGGAGATAAGGATAATAGAATATTCTTATCTTCCTTAGAGATATTCAATCCCGACACAAATTCTGCCATGGATTCAGCATTGATGGTTTGTCCGTGAGTCAGTGATTTCAATTGTTCGTAAGCGTTTGGTTTCCCTGATTTTCGTAAAATGGTCTGTACTGCTTCTGCCAGCACTTCCCAGTGGTTATCCAGCTCATTCCCCATCTGTATTTTATTAATTGTAATTCTCCCCAAGCCTTTTAAAATATTTTTAAGAGCTAAGTAAGAATGCCCTAGAGATACACCCTGATTACGCAGAGTGGTAGAATCTGTGAGATCGCGCTGCATGCTTGAGATGGGTAGTTTTACCGCTAGGTGATTTAATAAAGCATTGGCAATCCCCATGTTCCCTTCCGCATTCTCGAATTGAATGGGGTTAATCTTATGGGGCATTGTGGAAGAGCCTACTTCGCCAGCTACCTTTTTTTGCATCAATACTCCCCGGCTTATGTAAGCCCAAATATCACGGCACAGGTCAGTCAGAATAGAGTTTACACGTACGATCTGGTGATAACTTTCTGCTAAAGAATCATGGTCTTCAATCTGAGTAGTGATAAGATTTGGTTCAAGCCCGAATGATTTAATGAATCTGGATGCAAATCGTGGCCAGTCTGTTTTTGGAGATGCAGTCACATGGGCAGACCAGGTGCCGGTAGCACCGCCAAATTTCCCCATCAGAGAATGAGTTTTTATTTTTTTGATTTGTCGATCGAGCCGACCGTAGAACACTGCCAGTTCTTTACCAAATGTAGTGGGGGTGGCCGGTTGGCCATGTGTCAAAGAGAGCATGGGAACATTCCTGTACTTACGAGCCAGTCTCTTTAAATACTTATTTATTGCTTGCAGTGCTGGTAGATACACTTGTTTTAATCCATCCTGCCACATGAGCGAATAGGATAAATTATTCACATCTTCCGATGTCAGAGCAAAATGGATCCAGGGATGGATGGATTGTTTAATTCTGCCCTGTATGTAATATTCAATTGCTTTCACATCGTGATTAGTTGTTGATTCAATATTCTTTACTTTTTCTGCAGCAGCAGTGTTGAAGTTTTTATAGATATTCCGTAGGCGGGCCTGTTCATCTTTGGAAAATGGCGATAGTTCTTGAATGCTCTTTTCATGGCCCAAGGCTATGATATATTCTATCTCCACTTTTAAACGGTATTGCATAAGAGCAGATTCAGAAAAGTATGCAGAAAGGTCCTCTACGCTATTGTTATAACGTCCATCAAGTGGTGAAATTGCATTGAGTCGACTAGACACCAAAAATGCGTTTAACAGCTAACGCACAATTACCTGGATCAACCACAGTAAGTACCGGTGTATTGCTGGGCATTTGCAGAGTCGAATGAATGTTCACCAGCATATCCGCCTTATCTGAAAAAGGCGGACAGCCTAAGGTGGGAAATGCAGAATTGGCAGCCACGAATCCGGACAGGGCATTGGATCGTCCGGCGATAGTGATATACACAATATCTTTATTATCTTTATTAGCATTTAAGATATCCAGAACTTTCAGAGGCTCCTTATGTGCTGATGCTGCATGCTGTTCCCATGCAATTCCGTATTCATCCAGTTTGTCAGTAATTTTTTTCGCGTGGGGTTCATCTGATGTTGAACCCATGATAATCACTGTTTTCATAATTCATCCTTTAAGTTTGTGTTAATGCGTTTCTGTACTTCCTTACCGGTCTCTGGAAAAGGGAAGGCGACCCCAGTAATGGTTTCGTAGAGATATATATAGCGACTGGAAAGTTCAATCACCAAATCAGTCGGGGCCTCCGGCAATGTTTCATCGTTGTAGGGGTCACAATTATCCACGAACCACAGGCGTAGGAATTCTTTATCAATATTTTGAGGCTCCTGCCCATTGGAAATACGTTGTTCGTAGGTTTCAGCAATCCAATATCTGCTGGAATCTGGAGTATGGATTTCATCAATCAACACAATATTTCCATCGGCGTCTCGTCCCATTTCATACTTAGTATCTACCAAGATCATGCCGTGTTCTGCTGCTTTCTGCTGGCCGAAGGTAAAAAGTTCCAGAGCCTTCTGACTGCAGTAATCCCAATCTTTCTGGTTCATCCATCCTTCGCTCACAATCTCTGCCGGTGCAATGGGCCGGTCATGGTGTTCCTCCTTTGTAGTCGGTGTAAGCATATTAGTATCTAGTTTTTGGTTTTTCTTAAGCCCTTCTGGTAGAACATTACCACAATATTGTCGATCACCATTATTATAAACCGTCCACAGCGATGTGCTGGTACTACCTGTAATATATCCGCGAACCACAAATTCAATGGGGAAAACATCGCATGTTTTTACCAATGTTACATTGGGGTCTGGCACATGAAGCACATGGTTTGGAATAATGTTTTTTGTCTGATCAAACCACCAGGCGCTAGTTAGGTTAAGGACCTGTCCCTTAAAGGGAATAGCAGCCAGCACGCGGTCAAAAGCACTTTGTCGGTCCGTGGTTATCAACGCAATTTTATCTCCCAGGTTATATTGGTCTCTAACCTTGCCGGTCTTTTTGGAACCACTGGGAAGATTTGTTTTAGTGAGGGTGTTATTTAATTCCGCCTCGATGCGGTCTTTGTAGTGTTTAGTTGATTCGATAGCATTCATGAGATAGTGGGTTGTATAGTATGTTAGTGTTTAATATGTCTTGTAAAACAGTGTTTAAATTACCGCTATTTACGGATACATTCCATATGACGCCACGCTTTAATTTGGTAAGTTCTTGAATTTCAAACCGTTCTGTAAGGGATTCAAATTTTGCACGCCCATGCATATCTTCTTTCTGGCGCACTAAAAAAGACACTGTGTTTTTATCTGCTTTTGTTTGACTGATAAATTCTTTGTTTGAATTATAAAGCTCTCCTGTGGCATCAATGCGTTTTAAATTTGCATCCCGGTCGCCACTGGTAGAAATTTCCCAATGAGTCTGGCGGGAAATAGTGACATCGTGACCAAGTTGATTTAGTGCATTATGTACTGACGCTGCTTCGTTATCGGTAATAATCATATCAATCACCCATTCTGTTGCCTTCGGGTTTGCTATATGTTCTTGCACTTCGTATTGGGGACGGTCATAGAATAATTTATGTTTTGTGATCGGATTTCCAAGTTCAATAAACTCTTTCATAGAAGAAAAAATAACATCTCCGTTATCCGTTCGTTCCGGATGAGGCATCATGGCCATAATATTTCCCTGCGTATTGCATACAGCAGCTAGGTTATACATAGATCCGTTGGGATTCGTAGGAAACTCATCCATCACGTTTCCGTTGTCATCGCAGTAGCGGTAAACGGTTTGCTCATTAGCAATCATTTTTTCCAATAATTCTTCTGGAATGATAAAACGTCCTTCGCCATGGGCTAGCGGTATATTAATAAAGTCACCAGTCTTTAAATGACGTGTAAATGCACAGCGTTCAGGTGAAATAGACATTTGTAGATTAGCCCAGGTATTGTAATAACCCACACCCACAACATGGCCACCTTTTACCCGCTTGTTATCTGTGAGTGCCAATCCGACTCGGTGATTTGCCATCCCGGGGACGAGCTTGCTTTCTACCAGAATCTGGGCTCCATTGCAGATGCCAAGTACTGGCTTCCCTTTATTTGCCTCAATTTTGATCTTCTTCATGATGGGATCCAGGGCCGCAATAACGCCGGCACGGGAGCGGTCTTCATAGGCAAATCCGCCCACAATTATATAACCATGAAAATCTGATAGTTTTTCGGCCTGCTCATTCCATAGAAATTCAATTGGGTTCAATCCCACGCGGTGGCAAGCCATGATTGTTTCACGTTCTGTATTGGAACCAGGGAATTGAATGATTGCAATTTTTGCCATAGAGCTCACAGAGAACTATTTAACCAACTATATATTTTTGTTATTGTTTTTTTACTCATTTCGTGACCAATAGAATCTTCAAAGTATTCAGCATTAGCCCCCAGTCCATCAAAAAAGGCTTTTGCCTGTATTGACCATTTTTTACTAAAACTATCTTCTGTTCCATGCAAAATCAAAACATTCAGATCTTTATAATCATCTTCAGAGTTTCTTAATGTATATTTAATTGGAATACGTGCACTATGAGCAAAGATACCTGCAAAATATTCTGGATGGGATAGGCCCAAATTAAAGGCCATAATCCCTCCTTGGCTAAAGCCACCTATAAATACATTAGAAATATCATAATTGTATTGTTTGTTGATTGTGTCAATAGTAGAGAGTATTCTTTGTTTACTATGTTCGATCTGTGTCTGATTGGATGCAGTATCTCCATCAATAATGCTAAACTCATACCATCTATTTAAAAAGCCCAACATAAATCCATAAGGTGCTTCTATGGATACAATAAGAAACCGATCATCAATAATTTCAATTACATCATTAAATTGATTTTTATTGCTCCCGTATCCATGTAATAAGAATAACACAGGCGGTTTTTCTCCAACATCTTTATGCATTTTTAATTTATATTGTAATGGTACATTGTTACTCGTGGCAAAAAGCACACAAAACACAATAATTAATACTAACAATGATGATAATATTCGTTTCATTTGAAGCTCACTATACTGCTCCCAGCTACTATGGTACCTATATCATAAATATGAGTTAATTCTTTCAGCGCATCTTTCACTAATTTCACATCGTTTGCATCCACAATAAAGACCATTCCAATACCCATATTAAAAGTACGAAACATTTCATCTTCATCTACATTACCGATGGTTTGCATCACATCAAAAACCGGTAGGATTGGCCAAGATCTTTTTTGAATTTCTACTCCGCAGCCATCCGGTAAAATGCGTGGCATATTTTCTACCAATCCTCCGCCGGTGATGTGGGCAACCCCTTTGATATCAACTCCGGCATCAAGCGTTGCAAATACATGCTTTGTATAATTAATATGGGGCTCAAGCAAAGTCAACCCAACAGACTTATCCAATCCAGGAATGGGGTCATTCACATCATATCCGCCAATTTCAAAAAAGAGTTTTCGGGCAAAGGAATATCCATTGGTGTGTAATCCATTAGAAGGCAACCCCAAGACCGAATGACCAGGCACAATTTTTTTGCCGTTAATAATGTTATCTTTTTCAACAACTCCAGTAATAACGCCTACTAAATCGTGCTCGCCAGGCAGATATGTGTCAGGCATTTCTGCTGTTTCTCCACCCACCAAAGAAACACCTGTATCCTGACAGGCTTTCACCATTCCAGATACAATCTCTTCAATAATTGTCGGATTTAGTTTGTCGTTTGCAATATAATCCAAAAAAGTGAGTGGTCGGGCACCCATGACTAAAATATCATTGGCGCAGGCGCTTAACAGATCAATGCCAATTGTATCGAATTTGCCTAGCTTTCTGGCAATGATGATCTTAGTACCTACACCGTCAATACTTTGCACCATGACAGGATTCTTGTAACCATTAAGAATAGATTTAAGATCATAAAGGGAACCGAAACTGCCAAGACTAGTCAGCACATTAGATGTAAAAGTGGACTTTACGCCATCTTTGATGCGATTAACTGCTTCATTACCGGCATCAATATCAACGCCAGCTGATTTGTAGTCCAGCTTGCTCATAGCTTATCACGCAAACCATTCGCCCAAGCTTCCACTGCATCAAGAACCGCAAGATTCACCGTTTTATTGATGTTAATTGTTGTACCACCGGTAGTTCCTATATCAAAAGGTCTCACACCATAGTTTGAAAAAATAGCTTGGACTTTTTCAATATTACCTTGATGCGTTTCTGCTAAAAAGCCACCTGTTTCAGAAAACAGAACCTTGACAAGGGAAAGGTCACTTTCAATATGGACTTTACAGCCGATATTCTTTCCAAAAGTCATTTCTGCGAGAGCTGATGAAATTCCACCATCAGCAATATCATGGCATGACAAAAACAACTCTTGATCAATACAGTCGGTAACCGCAAATATCTGGTTTTTCACTTCATTTAAATCAGGTTTCGGTATTTGTGCTCCCAGCTCATCATAGAGAGAATAATACACCGACCCCCCCAGCTCATCTTTCCGTTCGCCAATCATTAAAATCACAGAATCCGTTTTTTGAAAATGCATAGGTACAGTACGACGCACATCCTTTATACGACCCAGACAGCTTACAATAGGACTAGGAGGAATGGCCCCGTTTTTTGATTCATTATAAAAACTCACATTTCCTGCAATAATGGGTGTGGCGTCATGAGGGTTATCTTTTAGTGTAATTGTATGGCAGGCATCAGCAATGCCCCTGGCACTTTCTACAAACTCCCACATCTGGTGAGGCTTCTCTGGGTTGCCAAAACATAGACAATCTGAAATAGCATGTGGTGTGGCGCCCACAGCTGCAACATTACGCATAGCTTCTACAACAGCATTCACCCCACACCAATATGGATCTATTAGACCATGGCGTGGATTATTATCTGTAGAAAGTGCTATACCTACATTACGAAGTTCTTCCGGATAATTTTCAGAATTAAAGGGAGCCAAGACTCCTGCATCAGCTAGACCTGTTTCGGTATAGATTCTTCCCTGAACCTGTTTGTCGTACGTTTCAAAAACAGGCTCACGGCTGGCCATATTTTCATGGGCTAAAATTTTCAGCATTATTTCATTATAATCGAAACCCTCCACAATCTCTGGTTCTGTAAATTTTTGTTGCCGTGCTTCGTAAGGGCGATCGTATAAAAAGCCTTTAGTTACTTCTGATGCTGGGGCGTTGATAATTTCTTCATCACCGCTGTGAACAATATACTGACCATCTCTGCGGATTTTTCCTATGACAGATGCCTGTGCACCTTTACTCACGCCGGGCAGGTTAAATACATTATTATAATGATCTAGTATCATTGGTGTCACCTCCGGAGGTGACACCCACATAAAACGCTCTTGGGTCTCGCTACACAGGTAAACCGATGGGTGGAGGTTTTCCATACCAATATGAATTTTGTCCATCCACACTTCAGAACCATACCCCGATGTTTCTGCCAGTTCGACGCTGGCACAGGCAACACCACCAGCCCCTAGATCCTTAAAACCCATTTTATGGACTAGTCCCTTTTCTTTTAGGATATCAAATAAGGCGTAAGATGATTTTAATAGATGGCGCTCCAGAAAAGCGTTAGGTTCCTGAACAGCACCCTTGTTTTGTTCCTTTTTATCTTCTTCTAGTTCTAGAGATGCAAAACTTGCACCGCCAAATCCGCTATTATCGGTAGGCTTACCAATGAGAATTAGGTCATAGCCATCAGCATCCTTCGGGGCGTAGGAATGAAGGATGTGGTCTTCGCGAACTATACCCAATGTAACTAAAGTGACTAAACAATTTTCATTATATCCTTTATGGTAATAAATGTCTCCACCAATGTTTGGAATACCTAATGGATTACCGTAGCCAGCGACGCCTGCCACCACGCCGTCATGAATCCATTTAGTTTTATTACTACTAATTTCTCCAAAGCGAAAAGAATCGGTGCAGGCAATCACCTCTGCGCCCATACACAAGACATCCCGGACATTCCCGCCAACGCCAGTAGCCGCTCCTTCGTAAGGAACAATTTGGGATGGGTGATTGTGTGATTCGTGGCTCATGACCACACACCATCGGTGACCTTCATTATCGGTTGCAACCGCTACCACGCCCGCATCTTCTTTGGCACCAAGGATTACGTCGGGTCCTTTAGTAGTAAATTGCTTTAAATGGATGCGGCTACTTTTATAGGAACAGTGTTCAGACCCTTGGATGGAGAATAGAATAAGCTCCGCCAAAGATGGAGCACGCCCTAGCATATTATTTTGAATTTTAAGAGCTTCTTCAGCGGTAAGGGGAATGTTCAGATCATGTAGTCTGCTATTGATAGCTTCATCATTGAGCCCGTTGAAATCAACAAGTTCCTGTGTAAAGGGCATTATCGAGTTATCGTTTCATGGCGCTGGGGGCCTACAGATACAATTTTTACTGGACACTCCACTTCATGTTCAATAAAATCTATATAATTCTGTAAAGTCTGAGGGAGAGCATGATATCCTTTTTCCCAGATATTTCCCGTTAGTGTTCCCCAGCCATTCAATGTTTTATAGATAGGTTTAGCTTTGCGGTAAGCCGTTAGGCTGGCTGGCATTTCTGTGACCTGGGTACCATCTACATCATAGGCAATACAAACAAGTAATTTCTCAAAGCCATTTAATACATCTAATTTGGTAAGAGCTATTTCGGTGAGGCCATTCACACGAACAGCCTGCCGGACTTGTACCAGATCCAGCCAACCCACACGCCGCGGACGGCCAGTAGTCGTTCCGTATTCACTACCCTTTTCTCGTAAGATTTCAGCATCCTCACCTTGAATCTCCGATGGCAATGGACTTTCACCCACACGGCTCACATAGGCCTTTACCACACCGATGATACGGCTAATATCCCTGAAACTGACACCAGTACCAGTAGAAATATGGCCGGCGGCTGTATTCGAAGAAGTGGTAAAAGGATAAATGCCATGATCTACATCAAGGCTGATACCTTGAGCACCTTCGAATAAAATGGATTTACCAGACTGGTGTGCCTTGTACAATTCTACAGATGTATCACAAATATATTCTTCCAGCTGTTTTCCATGCTCTATATAAGCACTAAAAATATCTTCTTGGTTCATTTCAAGAAGCTTGCCCAGTGATTTTTCGATTAATCCTTTTGCGAAATTATATCCCTTTTCCAGTTTTTCCCGGAATACATCCGGTTCTAAAAGGTCAATCATGCGGATACCGTTACGAAACATTTTATCGGCGTACACCGGTGCAATACCCCGATTAGTGCTACCAGCTGCCAGTTGTCCTTGGTGTCCTGATAATGCACCATCAAGAGAAATGTGGTAAGGCATAATCACATGTGCCCGGTCGCTAACCATCAGCTTTGGATCAACCCCTTTTCCTTTTACATAGTCAATCTCATCCAATAGTACTTTCGGATCTACTACCACACCATTGCCAATAATTGAAATTGGTGTACCGTACACAATCCCTGATGGAATAAGATGAAGTTTAAAAGTAACTCCATCAACAATGATGGTATGGCCGGCATTATTTCCACCATGGAAACGGACTACGTAATCGGATTCTCCAGCAAAGAAATCTGTAATCTTACCTTTGCCTTCATCGCCCCATTGTGCGCCGACAATTGCAGTAATATTATACTGATTGGAAGACACGTATTGTCTTAGGTTGGTTTGGTGTGGTAGCGACAAAAGTCACGAAAAATAGAGTAAATATTATTCGAATATTATAGAGATAACAATATTAAAAAAACCGCTATTAAAAATCTTTTTTATTTAATCCGGATTTCTTTTTTGCCCATTCCAGCACGCGCTTTACTGGTGGAAAATAATCTGCCAAGATAATTAATCCGGGAATACCAAACATCCAGCCTTGAAAAACTGGAATCAAACCACCAATCAATCCAACTATCAAAAGGAATATTCCCAATGTGATCCGGATTGTTTTTCTGATCATTGAACTTGCTCTAAGTTAATGTGATTTAACAAAGAATAAAATTTTGAATCTGACAGGCCTAGCAAATAAACATTTAAATACTCATAGACTATATTATTAAGTAAGTCTATCGAAATATCAGTGGTTAAGTGACTCACATCTCGCATTACCCAGTGAATAATTGGAGAAAATATGGGGACATCTGAAAAATCTAAATGTTCTGATTCTTTGACAATGTATTGATGATACTGTTCTTGAGAATTTAAAATCAATGTATCCAGTGTCTTATAATTATTTGGATAATCAGAATTATGCCAACTCGGTCTCATCAAAAAAAGTTGTGGTATTTTCAATCCTGAATTTAAAATAACCTTTGGTACAGGACTTATCCAAGGGTCTAGCCCAAGACAAGTCTTGATTCTTGGATCCCAAAAGGATGATACTAGCGCTGTTGCGCCACCATATGAATGGCCGCCAACCGCTATCTTATCCATATCCAACCGCCTATTTAAATTAGATTGAATTTGACCTAATTGAATTTTTTTCATTTGATTAATGATAAAAGATATATCTTTACCACGAGTATTTATTTGCATTTTACGTAGAGCGAGACTATCTGGATGCCCAGTAATGTTTGAACGATAATCAGCCATGCTTCCATCTGGGAAAATAGTTAAATTGGCATCGTAGCTATGATCTAGGGCCGCTATAACGAACCCCCGGCTTGCCAAATATTCGTAGAGGGCCTGATGTAAATGGCGAGACCCAGTTATCCCGTGAGAAAATACTAGGATAGGTAATTTAAACTTTGAGATTATAGCCGTTGCATTTAAATGACTATTCGTGGAAATATAATTTAAATGTTTAGGAAAAAACTCAGGAATGCCTCCTGCCCTAGCTAAGGTTTTAGCTCTCAATTCAATATAGTCCATATAGGGTTCTGTCTTTTTTTCACTTTTAAGATCTGCAGGATACCAAATTTGGATCATAATTTGGCGAAAATCGGATTTGTTTTCTGTAAACAACTCTGCTCTGCTTGAATCAATCCAATGATGTACTTCTGTCCCTATTGAATATTTGCCACCGGGGTTTGGTAAATTAAAAACTGGTATAATCCAAAGAATAGAACCCGCAAGAATTAACCAACTCATTAACAAAGTTTTTGTTGTAACATTAATCTCCTTTGCTTTTAATTTGTGAGCAATATACATTGCCGGTAGAAAATATATAATAAAAGTAAATTGCCATCTGATGCCTTCTATAAAAAACTGCATCAGGATCGTTAGTATAGCACCAAAGATAAGGTAAAGAAAGATTCGCCTATCTTTATGGTACAATAAAGCAGTTAAAGCGCCAATTGTTAAAATCAACGTTAGAATTTCAAAAGTGCGCATTCAAAAACCATGTGTAAATTGAACGTATAAAAACCATTATGTTTTAAACTATGTCCTTTCAAAAGTTAAGATTTACAACCTTGCCTGAACCAGATATGATATCTCGATCTACATCTTTTTTAAATCATCTAATGCAACGAAGAACCATACGGGATTTTTCAGATAAATCGATTCCATTAGAAATTATAAAAAATGCCATTAAAGCTGCATCTTCTGCACCATCAGGAGCGAACAAACAGCCATGGCATTTTGTAATCGTTCAAGATCCTGGAGTGAAAAAAGAAATTAGAACTGCAGCAGAAAAAGAAGAAAAAGAATTTTATAAACATAGAGCACCAGATTATTGGTTAGAAGATTTAAATCAGTTTGAAACAGATTGGCATAAACCATTTTTAGAAATAGCACCATATTTAATTGTGGTATTTAAACAGAGTTATGATTTAGGAGATGATGGTAAAAGAAAGAATTATTATGTCAATGAATCGGTGGGTATTGCTTCTGGGTTTTTATTAGTGGCTTTGCATAATGCTGGACTTGCGACATTAACACATACTCCAAGCCCAATGGGTTTCTTGGAAAGAATATTAAACAGGCCAGAAAATGAAAAAGCTGTCCTACTTATACCAGTGGGGTTACCGGCTCACGATGCAGAAGTCCCAGAGCTAAACAAAAAATCCTTTCGGGATGTTTGTACAATTATCTAAGGTCAACAGATTATGCCAGTTCGAATTTTAATAACCGGTGGAACTTTTGATAAAGAATATGATGAAATAACAGGTGAACTTTATTTTAAAGATACGCACATGCGTGAAATATTAGCTCTCGGAAGATCTAAACTAAAGGTGAAAATTCGAACATTAATGCTTATCGATAGTTTGGATATGACCGATGAAGATAGAAAGTTAATTCTTGATAATTGTAATAAGATAGAGGAGGATCAAATTGTCATTACTCATGGCACAGATACAATGACGCAAACTGCTCGGACTATTGCAAATGAAAATTTGAATAAAACAATTGTACTCACCGGTGCAATGATACCATACAAATTTGGCAGTAGCGATGGTTTATTTAATTGCGGCAGTGCCTTAGCCTTAGCTCAAGCCTTACCCCATGGTGTATATATTGCAATGAATGGGCGATATTTTAATTGGGATAAAGTAGAAAAAAATAAAAAAACAGGTGTATTTGAAGAAATATAGTATGCATTTACACGTATGTATTAATCTTGCATTTTTCTAATCCAATTTTTAACAAGCTCTACACCTTCTTTATGAACCAGTTTTCTGCCCAGTTCAGGCATCATGATTCCAGGGTCTGTTGATTCTATTCGATAAAGCATTATTGATTTATCTGGATGCCTTGGTACAATGGTGTATTTCATATCACCCGAGCCCCGTCCTGCTGCAATAGGTGGTTTCATGATCCCTAATTTTGTTGGATCAGTTTCTTCAACATTCAAAAATAAACCTGATGTTTCTCCTGGAGCACCAAACCGATGGCAATGGGCACAGTTAATATCAATCCAGGCCCGCGCTCGTTCAGCAACAGTTCCATCTTCGTGATTATCATAATCGGGCGTATAAGGCAATTCAGAAATTGGAGGTAGCCCTTTTATCATATCTAATTCTGACCATTTCTGTAGTTGATTCATTATCTCATGCCCATAATCATAGTCATTATTTAGTAGTCTTACTTTTGGTCCAATAGGTACCATTTTATTGTGACTGACATGACAACCTTTACATTGATTGAAGTTGGGGACACTATATTTAAAATTGACTTGTTCGCCTGCAAAATTAGTAAATGAGACATCCATTCTGTCACCGGCAATTTCTAAGAATGCATCTGACTGCTCTTCATCCCAAATATAGGGGAAGCCCATCCAGCCATCGGGAGTATGAATAAGTAGCCTTGTCTCCATGAGACGAATATTTTCTTCAGGATATCTTAAATCAGCAGGGAAATAAAATGTTTTAATCAGTATGGACTCAATTGGAAAATCAAAGGAACCGTCTACTTGGTAGATTAATTGTTCACCGGCTGGTAAAACAATAAATCTAGATTTTAGAGCATAATCAGAAAATAATTGAGCTGATATATTATATGGGACTATGCCATCTGCTGGCTGGTGTTGTGCTATCCGTCCTTCAAAGAAATTATAATCAGATAATTTAGGCTTTGCATATTTAAGTGGACTTATTCCAGAAAGAAGGGAAAATAGAATAAGAGAAAAAGCAAAGCGATGCACTTTTCTCAAAAAAATAATCATTTTTTTATTTCTAAGATCAATTGGTGTTCACTACCACAATGATGCGGAGATAGATCTTCCGAAAAATTAGAAATAAATGGTGAATACCATTCTTTAAAATTGTGTTCTATGTCTAGATTTGTAAATCTAGCGCGCCCATTATTTTGAATACATAGTCCTGCTGTTATTTTTGGATCTTGCATACCATCATAAATAATATCTGGTATGTTCCTTCCGTATTTAATTGCTAATAATTTTCCAATGTCATAATCTAAGGTGGGGAATCCTGGCCATCGCTCATAAACATTATTATATATATGAATATCTGCTGTGTAAGGATTATATAGAGAATCCTTAATTGTTTCTTCTGTCATGAAATAACTGACCACACCAGTTCCTACACTTTTATTATTTCGAATTGTATTCCGGTAAATATATATATCTCTACAGGCTAAAATCATAATTCCTGTACCCGGGAGTACTTTTCCAACAATATTACCCGGGGGTGCGAAATTGAATAAATTATTGGATTCAATAATGTTATTAAAAACATGAATATTCCCGCCTTTTTTCTGTATCAGGTCAGGTAAATCAAATACAAGAATACCCCCCGTATTATTATAGGTATGATTTTTGTAGACTTTTGCATTATTTGAATTTTCAATTTCAATACCAGCCACATTATCAAAAACAGTGTTATAGCGCACAATGATTTCATTAGACTGACCCACATAAATTCCGGCGTCAGAAGCACCGATCGAAAGTGAATGTTCAATTAACACATTATTACATTGCACTGGATATAGTCCATAGGCTCCATTGGTAGGTTTGGGACCTCCTGTCCATTCTGTTTTTAAGTGACGGAAAATAATTCCATCCGTATATTGAACCTTAATGGCATCACCTTTTGAATCTTGAACTGTAAAATTTTCCAATGTTATATTTTTGGAATTAGTAATGCTGATGCCTTGCGCTCCTTCTTCTTGATTGGAAAACTGCAGGATGGATTTATCCATGCCGGATCCACGAATAAACAAATTTTCTTTTCCTTCAATTGATAAAGTACCTAAAATTAGATGGACACCATCCGGCACTGTGATGGTGTCACCGAACTCTGCTAGAATGAATTGCATTTGCAGTTCTTTTTCCAGATTCGCATAAGCTATGCAAACTAAAAGATGAAGTGATATGGTTAAATGGGTCATGCGTATAATTAAGAAATTAAGTGCAACTTAAGGTATGAATAAACATCAAAATAACGCATTCAATAATTCCCGCATATTTTCTTTTTTAAAAATCTTTGCTTAGATTTAAAAAATGAAGCCTACTCGTTTCCATTCCTGGAATGTTTCTCCTGAAGAAGCATCTGCAATTCAGCTCAATTTGCGTGATAAAGTTGAAGTTCAACCTTTGCCAAATGATATTGAATTGGTGTGTGGGACATCTATATCTCATGATCCAAATACCAATACAGTGCATGTAGCATTAGTGGTCTCAAAATTTCCAGCGATGGAATTAGTAGAGTGTCACAGTCTATCAGAAGAAACCACATTCCCTTATGTTAGTGGTCTATTGGCATTTCGGGAAGCACCGTCTTTGATGACATTGCTAAAGAGAATCCAGTACCAGCCTGATGTAATATTATTTCATTCTCACGGGCTTGCCCACCCCAGAAAGTTTGGCTTAGCATGCCATTTAGGTGTTTTATTTAATATACCATCGATTGGTGTTGCAGACCGGGTTTTGGTTGGATACCATGATAATTTGCCGATAGAGAAAGGATGCTATGTCCCACTTAAGGATAACAAGCAAGAACTTGGACTTGTTCTGCGTACAAAGGAAGATGAGAATCCTATATTTGTTTCTGTTGGGCACAAATCGGATCTTTTCACTGCTATGGAATTAACTATGAAATGCATCACGCGTTACCGGCATCCCGAACCCATACGCCAGGCACAATTAGCTGTGAGAGCCCAAAGAGATGGTGAAAATATTGATTTAGAACATGGTAGTAATCAAGCGTCTTTATTTTAGTACATATTTTTATGCTCCAAATAAAACAATAACTATAGGAATTGTAAGTTTCTAGGATAGAGGTTAGAGTTTTAGCATAATGGTCACTTATTTCTTATTTTATATTTTAGTTATTAATAATAACCTAACATTGTTTTTTTAAAGTAAAAATAAAGGAATAGATATGTCTGAATTCACCCTATATCATAATCCAAGGTGAGGGAAAAGCAGGGGAGCCGTGTCGCTCCTCAAAGAAGAGAATATAGATTTCAAAATTATAGAATATTTAAAAACACCCTTAAACAAAAAAGAAATCTTATCTATCTCTAAAAAACTGAACCTTCCTCCATCAGGTTTTGTGCGAAAGAATGAAGTAGAATTCAAAGATAATAATTTGAGTGATGAGCTTGATAATGATGAAACAATGGCAGAAGCAATCGCGAAATTTCCAAAAATTATGCAACGTCCCATTGCTGTTAAAGGCAACCAGGCAGTCATTGGACGTCCGCCAGAAAATGTTTTAATTTTAATTCGTTGAGAGAAAAAAACATGAAAAAAACATTATTGCTTTTTACTCTGTTTATCATGTGCTGTGAGCCATTCGTTACCACCTTCCCAGACTCATCTGATGCAGTCATGTATGAAGCTACTGATAAGACCAATGTGGCTTATAGTGGAGAAAATATAAAAGTGATTACATGGAACATCCGTTTTGGTGTTGGACGTTTTCCATTCTTTGGCGATTCCTGTGGTGATAGTGTTATTTTAGATGATGGTTCCATTGAAAAAATAATGTCTAACATAGCAGACTCCATTAATGCTATGAATGCTGATATTGTGTTGTTGCAGGAAGTGGATGTATCATCGAAAAGAACAGGCTACATAGATCAGGTTCAATATCTTTTGGACAATACCCACATGAATTATGGGTGTTACGCTTCCATGTGGAAGGCCGATTATATACCTAGTGGTGGCATTGGACGTGTTGATGCTGGGAATGCTATTTTATCAAAATATAAACTTACAGATGCAGAACGAATCCAACTTAGGCTAAGAACAGATCAGGACGAGTTGATTCAGTATTTTTATTTAAGACGTAATATATTAAAAGCAAAGGTCCCTGAATTATCACAAGGAGGAAAATCTTTTTATGCTGTGGATATCCATGCTACAGCTTTTGCAACAGATGATACCAAACAGCAGCACATTGATAAATATGTTCAAACTCTAGCAACTATTCATAATAATGGTGATTATTTTGTTACCGGAGGTGATCTCAATTCTGTGCCACCTGGATCGGTTACCGATTTTTGTGAAAGTGATATGTGTGAAGGAGATGATTACCACACTGAAGGTGCTGAAGAATATCATAAAGAGGGGAGCTATTTCGAAAACTTTGATGGTGAACCTGATCTGTTGCTTCCGCTTTATAACTCTTACAATGCGGCTATCGATTCGGCAGATGCAAATCTTCCTGGTCATTTTACCCATGGCCCGAGTACCAGTTATGAAATTAATAATATTAAATATGATAGAAAATTGGACTATCTTTTTACGAATAAAACTTGGGTAGATGGCGCATCCAGAACGCACCAAGCAGCCTGGGCACTAAGTGATCATATGCCGGTTAGCTCAATTATAAATATGGGAGGTGATTAATGGGCCGTATCATTTCTTCTATACTTCTTTCCTGTTATCTTATTGCAGAAACCAAAATTTGGGATTCCCATTCTGCTTACTTGCTTCCTCAAAAACGATGGGAAATAGGTTTGTTTCAGCCATTTATATATGGCTATTCAGATAAATTGGAATATAGTGTATATCCATTATGGTTTTTTGTCATGCCTAATATATCTTTGAAAAAGCCTTACAAGCCAATTGGCAGTTTCACAAGTGCATTTCAATCTTCCTTGTTTTATCCAACACCTTTTCTCAATATGATTGCTAAGAAAGATATTTTGGGTTTCATTTCTCCAGAATTTCAAATTCCACCCATGCTTGGTCTTTCTGGTACATTTCTTATATCTAATAATATAGCTGGGGTGGATTTAACTGTAAATGGTGGTTTAGACTTAGGCCTAGTGATGGGTGATTTGGATTATCGCTCCACTATTGATCTGCCCCTCGTGTATCATCGTTTGGGTGTTTATTACAACAATTGGGGAATGCATATGGGATTAGATATACAGAAAAGTATTTCATCAATGATAGAAATTTTAGTTGATATTGATTACAGACTATTGCCTGAATTTCCTTTAAAACAGTTAGGAAAGAATTATTCTATAGAACATAAGCTTATTCTTAGTTGGAGAAAATCAGATCACTTCCGGTTAATAACCGGTTATAAATTTGTTATGGGAGAGTTTCCTTACGGTTCCGATATGCGATTACTACCCTATATACCCTTAGTTGAACGATGGGTACCCATAATTGAATTACAATGGGCTGGGAGAAAAAAATAAAATTAATCCAAATTCTATTAGTTAAAAATTCGGTTTAACATTTCATATAATTCTGGGTTAGGGATTCCTTGCCCAAGATATATTTCATGCTGCTTGTTTTGCAGTATCATTTCCCAATGAAGATGAGATTGTTTTTTTGTCCCTAATGTGCTTGCTTTCATTCCAGTATTTCCTGACTTACCAATTACTTCATTTGCTAATACTTTTACTCCAGGTTTGATATTTTTTTCAATGTGGGATAAATGCGCATAAATTGTAATGGTTCTAAACCCCGGAACAAGACCAAATCCATGATCAATAAAAATTGCTTTCCCTAATAAAACATTATTAAATATATCAGAAGGCGTTGAGCCCACTTTTCTGCTAGCCTCCAGCATGTTTACTCTAAAACTTGCAGGCACTTCCATATAACCATGATCTGCTCGTACGACAACACCATTTGCAACTGCATGCACTGCTGTTCCCCAATTTGCTAAAAAATCCACACCACGATGAATACCGCTTCGATTATCTCTAGGTGCATTTGGAAGATAACCAGACTGTTTTGGAACTTTGATATTTTTACATGGCAGAGCAAGTTGAAGAGAGTCAACCCACTTAGGATTAAAAATCTCTTTTTTGATTTCTTTGTCCTGTTTTACTGTGATTGAAGTTATAACGGAGAGACTTGAGTTTTTAGGACTCTCAGCTGATTGAGCAAGCATTATGGAGCCTCCAAATAATAGTATTTTTAATTTCATCTTTTTTGAGATAAAAGATGATCAATACCATTAATACATGCTGCAATAGGTTGCCCAGAGAATGAATTAATATATTTCCCTGTTAAAATAGATTCTGTTTCTTTACAACCTAGAAAAAATGGTTTTTCAAAGTAAACCATAGACGTTGGAATTTTAATCACATTTAATGTGTCTGCCACTGTCCAATCATACTTTGCCCAAGATGTTGGAATCATCAATAATCCATCAGCCCAATTTCGGTTCCGTTGTAGAAAATTAATACATTGAAATTGCTTGTGGGTTTGGAAAAATTTGAGTTTTATTTCTTTGCCATGGATATGCTTTCGAATGGCTTTATTTAATTTATCCAAAGTGAGCTGGTTCCCACTATCAGCGGATATTGTACCCAACAAATTCAGATTAGGGCCCTGTAGTATTAAAACATTCATTTTAAGGGAATCATATGACCCAAAATATACCCAATGATAATTCCGATCAGGAGGCCAAGAGTAACAATTCTGCTTTTAGCCAATTCGGTAGCATATCCCTTTTTGATTGCTATTCCTGAAACCACATAACCCATGGCGTTAAAAAACCAAAATACTGGTATAGAAACAATTTTTATGATGATGGGGCCTACAATAGGTATCATCCCGATTAAAGCACCGAGACCAACGAACATCTGTGTAAAAATGCTAATTACAAATGTTACAAATACTACAATCTTTTTATCAATACCAAAATATAGAGAAGTACAGATTCCTATAACTGCAATAATCCAACCAAGAATTTGTTTTTGGTATAGTTTTATAAATGATGATTTGTGATTCATGTTAGAAGAAAGTGTTTAGTATGCTTTAGAACCTATAAACATCTTCTTATATTTTAAAACTGAGTTAGAACTGTAGTATTCATCTGTTTCTTTTTCATCAATTATTAATGTAAGGATATTTTCATTTATTTTATATTTACCAATTGTTTTTTCTTTTTTCATATTCAAAGTTAATGCTCCGTTATTTGTTTCCCATATGCCCAATTCCGCATCTTCAAAACCTTCATAAATTCCTCGGGCACTGAATGACCCATCTTTTCGAAATGTAAATGTTTCTTGATAATAACTACTTTTATCAGTTGTTATTATCTCTTTCGGTTCACTAAAGTAAATAGTGGTCATAGTTTGATATTCCCAACTGCCAATGATTTCCTTATCTCTTTCTTGGGCTTGAAGTAGTATTGATAAAACTATAATACTATAACAGATTTTTGATATAATGTTTTTCATTTGAATTTCCTTAGAAACAAGTCCAAATAGAAATGAATTTTTATCGCGTTTATTATTCCTTAATTAGTGCTGTAATTGGAAACCAAGCAGTTTTAAGTGATGCTTGAATAATTCTTTTAGGTATTTGGTTTGAAACCCATATTTCTCTTATATTTTCCTCTATTACTATCTTTTCCATAAAATAATCAGACTGCGCATTTATTTTTGTAGTATTATCAATGATTTTAAGATCAAGACGATAATAGTCACAAAAAATAGAATCATTACCATTCCAAACATTAACAGTATCAGCCCAAAGAAATCGTGCATTTCCAATCATACCTTCATGTTCATAAGGTAACCACTTTGTATCAATTCTTTCTGCTTCAATATTTTGTATTAAGGATAGGAGATTCAGAATAGATCTTGTCGAGTCTGGTAAATTAATTTTGTTCTTTTTATTGTAAACTAAAACTCCAGAAGAATCTAAATGTGCATTCAATTTCTGTTTGAAGTCACCTTGCTGTATCTTTTTTCCCCAGGATTGTAAAATGTAAGAATTAGTATCATGCTGGGCCTCATAGTAATTCTTAGTTGGCCATATCAAGTCAAAAACTCCTATGCTATACGTGTCAAATTTAATTTTACCTGATTCATTAATGGTTTGCTCTACATTAGCTACTGGAAAACCCCAAATAGATATTTCATATTTTTGTCCAATGCACAGATTAAAAAGTATGGTTAAACTGTATACTCTTTTCATGGTTTCCATTTGAACTTATTAAAAATTCCCATACAGCCGATAATGGGAATGTAAAAAGGCTGGATAAGTGACCAAATTATATAGACACCAGGCTTGATTGATGTTTCAAAAAGCCTACCTCCTAGATATATAACTAAACCTTCAAAAATAAATTTGATTAAAAATACAAATCCCCATCCTGAGATTCCTAATATAGCATAAAACAAAATAGTAATATTGGTCAAAAAAGCAGAAACTAAAAAAACGAAAAATAGAGGTCTAGATTGGATAATATTTCTTGAATTAGATGACCATCTAACGCGCTGATTGATAAAGTCATAGATTGTACCTACCCCAAGAGTGGTAACAAAAGAATTGGGATCGATATTTATTAACCCATTCTGTACTTTGGAAATTGATTGTACCAAATACATATCATCTCCGGATAGCTGATCTTTTACTGTTTCAAAACCATTGATTTTTTCAAAGTATGATTTTCTATAAGCTAAATTTTGACCGGTTCCTGACCAAAAATGATTCCATCCACCAGCACCTGCGTTTACTGCAATAATTCCTAGAAAATCAATACATTGATAATGATCAAAAAATTCTTCTCCTACAACTTTTGAATAACCAATTGAAATTCCATCAGTTTGAAAAACGCTATAAACCATGCTTGATACCCAAAGTGATTTTACCCGACAATCTGCATCCGTAGAAATAATCACATCACCTCTTGCAGCTTCTATGCCTAGTTTAAGGGCATGTTTTTTTGGAGTCATTTCTTCTGATTTTTTCTCCACTTTAATTTGTGTAATAAAACTATAATTTTTTTCCGCTTCTTCTAAAATAGATAAAGTTGAATCGTTGGAGCGATCATTAACAATAATTACTTCTATTTTATCAGTTGGATATTCTTGCTTGACAAGATCATGAATTAAATCCGGTAGATTCTTTTCTTCATTGCGAGCAGCAATCACAACTGAAACAAATGGTAAACTCGAAATTGCATTAATGGGTAATTCTGAGTGGCGGAATAATCCTAAAATAATAAAAGAAATAAATGCAAAATATAATCCTGCACTTATAATCAGGAAAAATAACATGGTTTAAATTGAAAGGAGGTTCCCAGCAATACCGAAATAAAGTAACACACCTAATATATCAATGCTGGTTGTAACGAAAGGTCCAGTTGCAATTGCTGGATCAACATCAATTTTTCTGAAAATAAGAGGAATAAATGTCCCCATTGCAGCTGCAATGAGCATGGATGAGCAGATACTTAGGCCTACAACAATACCCAGCATTGGATCAGTATCCATAAAGCTAAATTTGGCAAATAAACCAAGTAAGAGCCCGTAAAGAATACCTAATATCATTCCAACCTGAATCTCTTTAAAAAGAACCTTTAATTCATTGCCAGCCTCAATTCGTCCTGTGGCGATCCCACGGACAATGATGGTGGAAGATTGAGTCCCAATATTACCTCCCATTCCTATAATCACAGGAATAAAAGCTGCCAGTGAAATTATACTTTCCAACATATATTCAAAAGTGCCGATTACATTTGCAGCAGTGATACCGCCAATCCAAGAAGCAAATAACCAGGGTAACCGAGCTTTTGCATTGCCCCAGCTCGATTTAAGTAAAATTTCACGATCCTTACCAGCACCTGCCATTTGTAAAAAGTCTTCGGTCGCTTCTTGACGAATTACGTCAACCACATCATCCACAGTGACAATCCCAATTAAATGATCATCTTCATCTAAAACAGGTACAGCTAAATAATTATATTGAGCAACAATTTGAGCTACATCTTCTTGGTCAGTTTCTGGCCGCACAGAATGTACTCGTTTTACCATGATGTCCATCAGGAGAGCATCCTGTGGTGTGGTTGCCAATGCACGGAGTGATGCTACTCCAACGAGCCGATTATCATCATCTGTAATGTAAAGATAAAAGACCATTTCTGCTTCTTCTTGATCTTGAAGCGTCCTTAATGCTTCACCACAGGTTGTATTCTGATAAAGGGTAAAAACATTTGTAGTCATCATGGCACCAGCGGAATCTCCCGGATAGCCCATAAGTTCTTCAATCTCTTCCTGTTCTTCAGTTTTCAATAAATCAATAACTGACTGTGCCTGCTCTTCTTCAAGTGTCCCTAGTATATAGCTTTGATCATTTGTTGAAGCATATTCAATTAATCTAGCAATCCTCTGGGGATGTTCTTCTATCAATAAATTGGCTATTATAGTATCATCCAGTTCAACTAAAAATTCAGCTGTATGTTCATTCTCTTTTAAGAGATTGAACACTTGATATTGTTCTTCATCATTAAAGTATCGAAATACAATTGCTAGATCTGCGGGATGCGTTTTATTAATTAGTTTGCCTAGGTTCGTATGGGCATGTCTGCGCAATAATCGGCCAAAAGTATCCCTTAAAATAGTGATTTCATGCCTAAACATTTCTTTTTTCATTATCTAACCTTTATTTGATTGATTTCTTTAAATCCAAAAGCAGTCGCACCTAAAGACATAATAATAATCCAAGGCGCTACATGACCATACCAAATATAGACACTTGATTCAGCTGTATTTGAAAATGAAAATAACATAGCTCCAGCATTATTCATCCCATGTAAGATCAAAGGAGGCAACACTGATCCTGTTCTCCAGGCTAAAAATCCCAAAAGGATTCCTAATAAATATATTTGTATAAACCAAAAAGGGTTCATGTGAATCATAGCGAAAAACAAAGCAGTAATTAGAATAGCCCGTGTAACATCTTTCCAATATTTTTCTAAAAATTGTTGGAGAAAACCACGAAACAAGAGTTCTTCACCTAAAGGTGCAATTAAAACAACCGCAACAAATAAAAGAATGAATCCACTGACAGACTCAGGTTGGAGTAGTCCGTTAAGGTCCACAATATAATCCGGTGCCGGTATAAACATTTGTACAATTCTATCAAGTTCATCTGATAGTATGATTACGCCAAAAGAAAAAAGAGTGGTAGATATAAATATTTCTTGAGAGATAGGATTTAATCTAAGTCGTTTGAAAAGAGGTTGTTTTTTGGAAATCAGGAACCAGAGCAAGGGAGCAACCATAAACCCTTGCCCAACAATAAAGGAAATAAATGTATAGAGCTTTTTTGAAGAATCCGGATTAGATAAACCAATCCCCAATACCAATCCACCAGCAAAAAAGGCAGATAGAATGGATAGCACTACAATGCCGAAAGCGGTTTGGATACTGAACGTATTGTTCATAAGGGTCGGATTCCTTGGAATTCATTTAACAAAAATTACGATACTGAATCAGTTTTTTAAAAAGATGATTTATTAAATATCTATATCAATTCATTCAAATAAAAATTTGACTTGATTATATTATTTAATTGATATTAAGGCTCCTTTCTAGAAAATTTATACATAAGAATAGAGCCAGCTACTGAAACATTCAGCGATTCTCCAAAGCCCTGTTTATTAATTGTTACAAATTCATGAAGTAGATTACGAGATTCATCAGATAGGCCACGTGCTTCGTTGCCAAAAACTAAAACATAATTTTTGGGTACAGAAAATTGATCTGATGATTTTCCAGATTGATCTGCGCCAATTAAGGTATGAGATACAGTAAATTGGCTCAAAAAAACATTAGTATATATGGAAAGCCCAAAATGTGCACCCATGCCTGCACGTACAACTTTAGGATTAAATGGATCAACACAATCAGGTGATAATGCAATATGATTAAATCCAAAATATCCTGCAGATCGAATAAGTGTCCCCATATTTCCAGGGTCTGAAATTTTATCAAAAAACACCCATTTTGGTATTGATTCATTTAGTGGTTTTGGTTTTGGTAATCGACATATAGCTGCAATACCTGATGGCGATTCTGTGAAAGATAATTTTTTCATAACTTTAGATGGAATACATGTCATCTCCACTCCACAAGCAAAGATTTTATCTTTAAAATCGGAATTATCCTTAAGGAATGAATGGGTAACATAAATGATCTCAAGGTTGGCTTGCATCTCTATCGCAGTTTGAACTAACCGTTTTCCTTCAATGAAATATTGTTGATATCTCTGCCGATATTTTATTTTTTCTAACGAATGTACTCTCTTTATTTCACTATTTATCATATCTGCTTGATAGTTTTACATATTGAAAATAACAGAATCTTCAATGATAAATCTAAAGAAATCTACCTTGGTGTGTACAGCAGTCACCGGTAATTTTCCCTTCAATAATTAAGCATTTTATATTATGAGCAAAGGATTACCCAATAGAGATACTGATTTTTCTGCATGGTATACCCAAGTGGTACACCGTGCCGGGTTAGCTGATTATGGCCCGGTGAAAGGAACCATGGTCATTAAGCCTTATGGTTTCCAATTGTGGGACAACATTAAACAAGCATTTGATAAAATGATTAAAGAAACTGGGCATGTGAATGCCTATTTCCCTTTGTTTATACCAAAATCATTTTTGGCTAAGGAAGCTAAACATGTGGAGGGCTTTGCAAAAGAATGTGCGGTAGTAACCCATACACGATTAAAAGCCGATGATGATTATGGTGTCGTGGTAGACCCAGAGTCAAAATTAGATGAAGAAATTATTGTTCGCCCTACATCTGAAACTGTGATTTGGTCCATGTATAAAAAATGGATTCAATCCTATCGTGATTTACCATTACTCATAAATCAATGGGCTAATGTAGTACGATGGGAAATGCGAACAAGGCTCTTTTTACGTACATCAGAATTTTTATGGCAGGAAGGTCATACAGCCCACGCGACAGCAGAAGAAGCCCAAAAAGAAACACTAAAAATTTTAGAGCTTTATCGTCAATTAGCAGAAGATTACTTAGCCGTTCCCGTTTTTATTGGTGTTAAAACAGAATCAGAAAAATTTGCCGGAGCAGAAAAAACATACTGTATTGAAGCAATGATGGGGGATAAAAGGGCATTGCAGGCAGGCACCAGTCATAATTTAGGTCAAAATTTTGCTAAAGCATTTGATGTAAAATTTCAAACAAAAGATAATAGAGAAGAATTAGTATGGGCCACAAGTTGGGGGGTTAGTACAAGATTAGTTGGTGCTATAATCTTAACTCATGGTGATGAAAAAGGTCTCCGGCTGCCGCCTAAAATATCCCCTATTCAATTAGTGATAATCCCTATTTCACGGAATGAAGAACAGGAAAATGCTGTAAAAAATTATTTAGCTCCACTTGTTGAATCATTAAAGAAGATAGGTATACGAGTTCACCAGGATTGGTCTGATAATTCTCCCGGATTTAAATTTAATGAATGGGAAATGAAAGGTGTCCCATTACGCATGGAAGTTGGCCCACGCGATGTTGAAAACGGTAATGTGATTGTAGCTAGACGAGATACCAGTGAAAAATCTTTTTTATCTAAAAAAGATGCTTTAGATAAAATACCAGAACTATTAACTCAAATTCAGCAGGGATTATTTAATCAGGCAAAACAATTTCAAAATAAAAATACTCATTCTGTTGAAAGCTATGATTCGTTGAAAAAAGTAATTGAAAAAGGAGGGTTTGTCCGTTGTGGGTGGGATGGGACTGATAAAACAGAAGCTAAAGTAAAAGAAGAAACCAAAGCAACTATTCGATGTATTCTTATGGATGAAAACCCGCATGGATTAACTTGTATCTATTCTGGTAAGCCCGCAAAACATGAGGTGATTTACGCTAAAGCGTATTGAAGTTTTTTTATAAGAAAAATCGAAAAAAACTTAATTAATTTAACTTGATTATTCATACTCCTGCCATTGTTTTAAATTCATTCCCATATGGTGATACATCTCTAATTGCCAGATGTTTTACAAAAGACCAAGGTAAGGTAAGTCTAATTGTAAAAGGGGCCCGTACAAAAACCTCACCGAAATCTGCCCAGTTTCAACCAATTAGTTTTATCGATATAATATATCACCAAAAATCAAATCTGGCATTACAAGTACTCTCTAAAGTTAATTTTCGGGAATCGTGGTCCAGAATTTTAGATGATTTAAAATCAGTCACACTAGCCATGGCTATTTTAGAAATGACGGAAAGAACAATCCATGATGATGATCCACATCCTGGGCTATTTTCAATACTTGTCGATGTACTGAGAGCTTATAACCATGGCGAAGTTGATCCAAATTTATTATTCTGGTTCTATGAATGTAGCTTGTTATCTCACTTAGGCTTCCAACCAAACTTGGACCAAAGAGAATTACCCGGAGTGATACTTCCTGATCCAAATCTAGGCCCTAATAGTGGAATTATTTTAGCGAGTCTTTTATCAGAAGATATAACGAAATTACCGAGAGAGGAGATTACTCCGATTGATTTGAAAATTATCAGCGATTATCTTTGGACATTACTTCGCTATCATTTTGACAATTTGGATAAAATGAAATCTATGGGGGTGGCTAGAAAAATTTTAAATAATTAAATATTCAATCATAATCTGATGTAAAAATGTACATCGAATTTATATAAATTATATAAAGCTATAAATTGAAGCTATGGAACTATTTCCAAACCAATGAATTACTTAATTTCAAAAGCCTATGAGATATCAATTTCAATCAAACCCAAGCCAATTTTCATATAAACCATCAATATTTACAGATGCGATCAAGATACTTGTTTCTATAAATTTTGGTATATTTGTACTGCAAACCATCTCTGGTGCAGAGTCACTATTCTTTCCATTATTCGGACTGGTTCCTAAACTGGTCTGGTCCCAGTTTATGTTATGGCAGCCCTTCACTTATTTGTTTTTCCATGGAGGGGTTTGGCACGTACTCATTAATATGTTTGTACTATGGATGTTTGGTAGCGAATTAGAAAGGCTATGGGGTAAAGTTCATTTTTTGAGATTTTATTTTATTACTGGCATTGGAGCAGGCCTGCTCACCATGCTTTTTGGCCTTGATTCAATAACGCCAATAGTTGGAGCCAGTGGGGCTGTTTACGGTATTCTTCTAGCATATGGGCTTACTTATCCAAATCGAACAATTTATCTTTATGGAATCATTCCTATTAAATCATTATGGTTTATAATTGGTATTGGCACCATTGCTTTTATATCGTCTTTTGATGGAGGCTCCCAAATAAGTCATCTTACACATTTATCGGGCATGGTAATAGGCTACTTTGTATTAAAAAAGCCTGTTCGTTTGAATGATCTTTGGTTCAGTATTCGCAAACGGACCATGGAATACAAAGTGCAACAACAAGAAAAAAAGTTCTCGGAACAGCAAGCCATCGAACTAGACATTGATCGAATTTTAGATAAGATCCACCGCGAAGGATTTGACAGTTTAAGTGAGGAGGAAAATGATCGTTTATACAAAGGCAGTCAATCCATCTCCCGTTCAAGGAAAAAAGATTGATTCACTTTTTT
>MDTE01091343.1_pt1 | contig 38526 bp, 35 predicted proteins | sample 811231 | NCBI WGS metagenome assembly MDTE01 (sample SAMN05326651, study PRJNA326480) | marine metagenome | isolation source: seawater | place: Indian Ocean: Red Sea | collected 2010 | reverse complement strand
GAACATGAAGAGATATTTTCAAAAGCACTTAGAGCTGGAAGAAGGACATACTTTTTTGATGTTCGTGAAACAAAAGCTGGAGATTACTACTTGACTATAACAGAGAGTAAAAAGTTTGTTAATGATGATGGAACTTTTTTTTACAAAAAACATAAAGTATACTTATACAAAGAGGATTTCACTGAATTTAAAAGTTTTTTAGATGAAACTACTAATTTCATAATTGATAAAAAAGGAGAAGAAGTTATAAGTGAGATACATCAAAAAGACTTTGATTCTTCTAAAAAAACTGACTCCGTTCCATCAAGGTTGTTTAATGAGAATGAAGTTGAGGATATTGACGAAGATGAAGAAAAGGAAGAAAAAAAAGAAAAGAAATTAAAGAAAAAAGAAGGAAAAGAAAAAAAATAATTCATTTCTAATCGTACTCTTTCACTTTGGTATTAATTTTATTTAAATTGTAATTTAAGTAAATACTTATGGCATTAACACCATCTTCAATGCTAGATCTTGGAACTAAAATTCCTGATTTTAACCTTATCAATACCTTAGATGATTCATTTTGTGATGTAAATTCAATAAAGGGAGAGAAAGGATCTTTAATTGTTTTCATTTGCAATCATTGCCCTTATGTAATTCATATAATTGATAAAATGATTGAAATATCTAACCACTATATTGCAAAGGGAGTTAATAGTGTTTTTATTTCTAGTAATAACATAGAAACTCATCCACAAGATGGTCCTGAAGAAATGAAAAAATATGCAGCTATAAAAAGTATGTCTATCCCATACTTATATGATGAAAATCAAGAAATAGCTATTAAATTTAAAGCAGCTTGTACTCCAGATTTTTATCTTTTTGATTCGAATCAAGAACTAGTATATCGAGGACGTTTTGATGATGCCAGGCCTGGGAATGAAAAACCAATAACAGGTATTGAATTAAGAAATGCTCTAGAAAATTTAGTAAATAACAAACCTCCGCTTAAAAATCAAATACCAAGCCTAGGATGTAATATTAAGTGGAAGAAGGGAAATGAGCCTGAATATTTTTAAAAAATTACTTATTATTTAGAATTAAATAATTCAAATTCTTTAACTGCATCCCACTTTATAGCTTTTTGTCCAACTCTTTCAATTTCAATTGATTCAATTAAATCACCTTGAGATATTTGATCAACAATATCTTGCCCTTGAATTACATGACCAAAAACAGTATGCTTACCATCTAACCAACTTGTTTTTGTGTGAGTAATAAAAAATTGACTTCCATTAGTTCCAGGCCCAGCATTTGCCATAGAAATAACGCCTGGTTTATCATGTCTTAATTCAGGATTAATTTCATCTTTAAACTTATAACCTGGTCCTCCAAATCCATTCCCATCTGGACACCCTCCTTGAATCATAAAGTCAGAAATAACTCTATGAAAAGTTAATCCATTGTAATAAGGTTCACCCATAGACTTTTTATTATTTTCAATTTTACCCTCACTTAAACCTACAAAATTTGCAACAGTTCCTGGTGCCTTCTCAAATGAAAGATTTAATAATATTAGACCTTTCGAAGTATTTATTTTAGCATAGATTCCATCTTCCATATAAATATTTTTTATTTCAAATTTATGATATTTAGTTAAAATTAGTTAGCTACATCACTTATAAATTTTATTCTGTAAAGTCTCACTTCTTCCTCATCATAAAACTCTTCAAACTCTTTAATTGCATCATTAATATCATCATTTTCGGCTTCCAAAAAATATTCATTTAGCTCCTCCATTTGATCTTCATCTAATATCTCGTTAATCCAATAATCAATATTAAGTTTTGTACCCGAAAAAACTATAGTTTCCATTTCAGAAATTAAATTTCTCATATCCATTCCCTTCGCAGAGGCAATATCATCAAGAGAAAGTTTTCTGTCAATGCTTTGAATTAAAAATAACTTTACAGAAGATTTTATCCCTTTTGATTTAACAATTAAATCATCTGGACGAATAATATTATTTTCATCGACATAGTTTTTTATTAACTCTGAAAAAACTTTACCATATCTGACAACCTTACCATCTCCTACTCCATTAATTCCTGATATTTCAACTTCTGTTATAGGATATTTTATACACATGTCTTTTAGAGACGATTCTTGGAAAACAGTGTAAGGAGGAATTTTATTTTGAATAGCAATTTTCTTTCTTAAAGAAAGTAATTGTGTCATGAGATTTTTATCAAATTCAGCTACTATTTCTTTTGAATCATAGATTTCATTTTCCTCATATATATGATCTGAACTCATCATAAACGAAATTGGCGAATTCAAAAAATCTCTTCCTTTTTTAGTTATCTTTATTACTCCATAAGATTCAATATCTTTTCTAAGATAATTAGCAACCAATGATTGCCTCAAAAGAGCCATCCAATGGTTTGAGTCTTTTAGTTTTCCTTTTCCAAAAACATCTAACAAATGCGTTTTATGTGAAATAATAATTGCATTTGTTTCGCCAATAATGGTTTTGATAAGTTCTTTTGATTTATATTTTTCTTTTATTTCAATTAAAGTTTTTAATAAAATTATTAAATCCTCTTTAGCTTCAATTTTATCTTTTGGAAACCTGACATTATCATCCATGTCTCCTCCTGGATCTTTTTCTGGATTAAATTCCTCTCCAAAATAATGAAGTAGAAATTTTCTTCTGGAAATAGAAGTTTCAGCATAGGAAACCATTTCATTCAGAAGTGCATAACCAATATCTTGCTCTGCGATAGGCTTCCCAGACATAAATTTTTCTAATTTTTCTATATCCTTATATGAATAAAAAGCAAGACAATGTCCCTCTCCTCCATCTCTTCCTGCACGTCCAGTCTCCTGATAGTAACTCTCAATACTTTTGGGAATATCATGATGAATAACAAATCTTACATCAGGTTTGTCTATTCCCATTCCAAACGCAATAGTTGCAACAATTACATTACATTGATCCTTTATAAACATATCTTGATTCTTAACCCTGACCTTTGAATCTAAACCAGCATGATATGGTAGCGCATCTATTCCGTTTATCTGAAAAACTTCTGCAATCTCTTCGACCTTTTTTCTTGACAAGCAATAAACAATACCTGCTTTGCTATCATTTTTTTTAATAAACTTAATTATGTCAAAAACCACTTGATTTGTTTTGTTTCTCACTTCATAAAAAAGATTCGGTCGATTAAATGAAGATTTATGAATAGACGCATCATTCATTTTTAAATTTTTAATTATATCTTCTTGTACCTTTGGAGTTGCAGTTGCGGTAAGTGCAATCATAGGAATTCTTTGATCAATTTTTTTTAAAATATATCTTAGATTACGGTATTCAGGACGAAAATCATGTCCCCATTCGGAAATACAATGTGCTTCATCAATTGCAAGAAATGATATATTAATTTTTTTGAAAAAATTTATTGTTTCAATTTTAGCAAGTGACTCTGGAGCAACATAAAGTAATTTAGTAAAACCATTAATTAAATCCTCTTTAACTGTTTTTGTTTCTGTTTTAGTAAGAGATGAATTAAGGACATGAGCAACTCGATCATCATTAGAAACTCCTCTAACATGATCAACTTGATTTTTCATTAGTGCTATAAGAGGAGAAACTACTAAAGCAGTTCCTTCACTAATTAATGCTGGAAGTTGATAACAAATTGATTTACCACCTCCTGTAGGCATTATAACAAAAGTATCTCTCTTATTTAGCAGGCTTTTTATCGCTTCCTCTTGCAAACCTATAAAATCAGGAAAACCAAAAAATTTATTTAGTGATTCTTTTAAATCTTTCACTCAATTAAACTGAAAGGATTAATGTCAAAATTTATCTAAATTTGTAAATGTTACCTTTCAATATATGACAAGAAAAATATATACACAAAAATTTTGAGTGATAATTCATCCATAATAAAAAAAACTGCTCAAAACACTCTAGAGCTGGAAAGTAAAGCGATTAAATTGTTAAATAATTCAATCGATTCTACCTTCATTGATGTCGTAAATTTAATTAATAGCTCTGATGGAAGAGTTGTAATTACAGGAATTGGTAAAAGTGGCTTAATTGCAATGAAAATTGCCGCTACTTTAAATTCGACAGGGACCTCTGCGATTTTTATGCATGCAGCAGATGCTATTCATGGAGATCTGGGAGTAATTAAAAAAGATGACGTAATAATATGTCTTTCAAAAAGTGGAGATTCAAAAGAAATTAAGGAATTAATTCCCTCAATAAAATTTAAAAAAAATACTATCATAGCTATAACGTCAAATAAAAGCTCTTTTTTATCAAAAAAATCTGATTTTACAATTGTTACCCCAATTGAAAAAGAAGCATGTCCCAACAATCTCGCTCCCACAACAAGTACAACATCCCAACTAGCCATCGGAGATGCTTTGGCTATGAGTTTACTTGTTCTCAAAAATTTTAATACTGAAGATTTTGCTATGGTACATCCAGGTGGCAGTTTAGGTAAACGACTTACAAAAAAAACAAGAGATTTTGCAAATCTTCATCAAAAACCTTATGTGAATAAATCAACGAAAATAACTGATGTTATTATCGAAATAACCCAGAAAAGATTAGGAGCTACGGCTGTTATTGAAAACAATAATATTATAGGTATAATCACTGATGGTGATATCAGAAGAATGCTTGAAAAAAACAAAAAATTTGATCATCTAATTGCCAATAATATAATGACCTCTGAGCCAATAATCGTAAGTAGTGATACCCTAGCTGTAGAGGCTCTTAGGATAATGGAGGAAAATAAAATTAGTCAATTAATCATAGTTGATGAAAACAGAAAATATCTTGGAATAATACATATTCTAGATTTAATAAAAGAAGGCATTACAATATGAAAAACCCAAATGAAATGTCTTTTTTAGGCCATCTTGAAGAATTAAGATGGCATTTAATAAGATCATGTTTATCCATTTTTTTGTGTGGGACAATAGCCTTTTTCTTCAAAGATTTTATTTTTGATACTTTAATATTTGGACCAAAAAAAATTGATTTCGTTACCTACAGATTTTTTTGTGATCTTTCAAAAAATATTTGGGACAGTGAAATTTTTTGCATAAGTGAATTGCCTTTTAGGATTCAAAGCAGAACTGTTGCTGGACAATTTTCTGCTCACCTTTGGACATCTGTTTTAGCTGGCTTTATAATTGCTTTTCCATACGTGGTCTATGAATTCTGGAAATTTGTAGGCCCTGGTCTGCATCAAAATGAGAAAAAAAATGCAAAATGGTTTATTTTTTTATCCTCTATTTTATTTTTTACAGGAATAGTTTTTGGATATTATGTAGTTACTCCTCTGTCAGTTAACTTTTTAGGAAGTTATAGTGTTAGTAATGAAATCTTTAATGACTTTGACTTAAGTAGTTATATTGGCCTTGTAAGAGCATCAGTTCTAGCATCAGGAATAATATTTGAACTGCCAATAATAATTTATTTTCTAACAAAAATAGGAGTTGTAACACCAGTTTTTCTTAAAAAAAATAGGAAATTTGCTCTTGTCATAGTATTAAGTATTGCAGCAATTATTACTCCTCCGGATGTAATTAGTCAAATTATAGTAAGTATACCAATTCTCTTACTTTATGAAATTAGTATATTTATTTCCAAAGCAACAGTTAAAAAAACTAATAAATGATTTTAAGTGCCGATAAAATTGAAAAGTCTTATAAGGGGAAAAAAGTTGTCAAAGGAATTTCGCTTAGCGTAAAACAAGGTGAAATAGTTGGACTTTTAGGTCCAAATGGGGCTGGTAAAACAACCTCATTTTATATGATTGTTGGGCTTATTAAACCTGAATCTGGGAGTATATTTTTAAATAAAGAAAATATCTCAAAATTCCCCATGTATAAAAGAGCACAATATGGAATAGGCTATCTAGCTCAAGAAGCTTCAGTTTTTAGAAAATTAAATGTAGAGGAAAATATTCTTAGTGTTTTGCAACTAAGTAACCTGTCAAAAAATCAACAAAAAGAAAAGACAGATTCTTTAATTGAAGAATTTGGACTCAGCCATATTAGAAAAAATAGAGGTGATCTTTTATCTGGTGGTGAAAGGAGAAGAACTGAAATTGCGAGAGCATTAGCTACAGATCCTAAATTTGTATTATTAGACGAACCTTTTGCAGGTGTAGACCCATTAGCTGTTGAGGACATTCAAAGAATAGTTGCGCATTTAAAAAAGAAAAATATAGGCATTTTAATTACAGATCATAATGTCCAAGAAACACTAGCAATAACTGACAAAACATATTTAATGTTTGAGGGTAGTATATTAAAAGCAGGAGCGCCTGAGGATTTAGCAAAAGATGAGATGGTTAGAAAAGTTTATCTTGGAAAAAACTTTGAACTAAGAGAAAAAAAAATCAATCTTTAACTTTTTATTTTTAATAAAATATTTTTGATAAAATTCAAAAATATATAGAAAGCTATTGTAACTGAAAAACCAGCAAAACCGAAAATAAAAACAGAAACAATTCCAGTTAAAACTATAACTATTTTAAACATTTTATCCATAGTAGTTCCTTTTAAGGACTTAATTGAAAAAAAATTAATATTTGAATTCATTAAAAATCCAAAAAAAATTGCTAAAAGTATTAAATTATTGTTTGAACCTAGAACTGGCTTTAAAAACATGAAATTTGAGGATTCAATCAATAGTTGCAAAGAACCAAAAAAAATTGCCATTGCTGGAGCAGGTAAACCCTTGAAATCTTTATTCTTTTTATTATTTGCATCAATATTAAATTTAGCTAATCTAATAACTGCTGCGAGAGTCAAGATATAACCGCATATTGCTAATGGTATAAAATCTATTTTTTCATTAATAAAAGAGCTTAAATCAACTAAGATTGAATTACTACCATTTAAAATAATGATTTGGCTTAGAATAAGACCAGGTAAAAATGCACTAGTTATAACATCAGCCATAGAATCTAATTGAACCCCAAAATCAGTCTCTGAATTTAAGATTCTGGCAAAAAATCCATCTAAAAAATCACAGAAAATTCCTAATAGCATAAAAATGAAAACAAGTAAAAACTGATTAGTAAAAACAAAAGAAATAGCAATACACCCAAAAATAAGATTAAGAAGTGTAAAAAAAGATGGGATTATTTTTTTGATCATTTAAATTTTATAAAAGTAAGACAATATACGCATGTAATTGATACAGAATTATTTTAGCAAAAGTATTTTACTCATCTAACTTCTATATTTAATTATTATGCCTAAAATAATGAATCACATTAGTTGAAGACCTTAAAAAAATTGAAAAAATAAAAATCATTAAAGAGTCATTAAAAAGTTTAGAATTAATAACCCATAAAAAAAGAATTAAAAATGTCATTATTCCAGACAACATCATATAGTTATTTAAAAATCTTGAGGAGCTCCTTTTAATAAAAAAAGGAACAAAAATATTAAATGGAAAAGCCCATAAAATATTAAGATTATTAGCAGAAATATGATCAGTGAAAATCCATAAAAATAAAATTAGTATACCAATACTTCCAGATATAAAGAACAATAAAGAATCAAAATATATATATGAGAAATACCCTTTAATCTGTAGATATGAAAAATATAAAGAGATAAATAAAAAGAGTGATAAAACTATGTTAGGAGAGAAAAATCCATTTGAAAAAATTTGATTATTACCTAACTTATTTATTTTTGTCTCTGATACAAGTTTATTATTTCCTATCGTAGCATTTTCAAGTGATGAAAATAGATACTCAGGCAAAAACATAGAATTATAACTAGATGATATATAGTCAATTCCAGACCCTAAGCAAATATCTATGCCTATACCTGCCCATTTATAATTGTGTAAATAATTATCTATAAGAGATCTATAAGATAAATTAAGAGGTGGATCATTAAAATTTAATTTTTCACCAAATGTGAGCTTTAAAATATCTCTTATTTTAGTTGAACAATTATTATATATATAATTGTACAAATAAAACTTATTCTCTTCTTTAATATTATTTTCAAGATAATTATATAAAAATATTTTTTCATCTGAGTTTAAGTTTAGGATCTGTTCTTTTATATATCTTTCTTGATTAGAATAATATCTTTCAGAAAAACTATAATCATATTTCCCAACCATATATAATAGTTCACCTTTAACATAATTTGTATAAAAATTTGGTTGATTGAAATCAAAAACACCATAGTTATAAAATACATCTATATTTTTCTCAAAATTTTGATATCTAATGCCAGAATGTCCAAAAGCGCTATATAGTTCATTTTGATATGGCCCAATTGTTACAACAGAAAAGAGCTCATTTTTACCTTCAATTGAAAATACAGTAAAAGGATACAAAAAAAATAAAAATGAGATTTTTAAAAATTTAATTACTGAACTAATGAAAATTTCTTGCATTCAAAAATTATTTTCAAACTAATTTTTAATAAATATAGATATATTTAGATTGATTTTTTAATGTTGAATTATATATGTCCGCACTTAAAATAATAGTTTATTGTATGTCATAAATTTACAGACAATTCTATTTTCTAACTGATAAATTGAGATACTAAAAAAAACAGCAACAATTCTTGCAATTTTAAGTTAAAAATATATTTTTGCAAAAATTGATTTTATTATGTATTGGACATTAGAACTTGCATCATATTTAAGTGATGCCCCATGGCCTGCAAGTAAAGATGAGCTTATCGACTTTTCAATTCGAACTGGAGCTCCGCTAGAAGTTGTTGAAAATCTTCAATCCATGGAAGATGAAGGGGATATTTATGAGTCCATTGAAGAAATATGGCCAGATTTTCCTACAGAAGAAGATTATCTTTGGAATGAAGATGAATATTAATTCATAATCCATTCAAAAGTCAATTTCAGGCTTTATTTTACTTAAATTTGAACTAAATATTTTTTTTTCTTCATGGGTCTATTAAATTCTATTTTAAAAATTTTTGTTGGAAACAAGGCAAAAAAAGATTTATCTAAAATTTATCCAATAGTTGATAAGATAAATTCTTTTTACAGCTCATATAATTCATTATCTGATGATGATCTTCGAGATAAAACAAATGAATTTAAAAAACGAATTTTTAATGAATCAAATGATTTAATTCAAGAAATAAAACAAAATGAATTAGAAATTCAAAAAACTGAAGATCTCAATCAAAAAGAAATTCTTTATCAAAAGATTGATAAGTTTGAAAATGCTTTACAGCAAAAAATATCAAAAACTTTAGATGAAATTCTTCCTGAAGCTTTTGCAGTGGTTAAGGAGACTTGTAGAAGATTTTTAAATAATAAAGAAATTGAAGTTGAAGCAACTGAATATGATAGAATCCTATCCCAAGAAAATGATTTCATAAGGCTCAAAGACAATAAAGCGATATGGACTAATTCATGGGATGCCGCAGGAAAACCTATAATATGGGATATGGTACATTATGATGTCCAACTCATTGGTGGCATAGCTCTACATCAAGGAAAAATCTCTGAAATGCAAACAGGTGAAGGTAAAACACTTGCTGCCACTTTACCGATTTATCTTAACGCTTTAACTGGAAAAGGTGTTCATCTGGTAACGGTGAATGATTATTTAGCTAAAAGAGATAGTTCGTGGATGGGGCCAATTTTTCAATTCCATGGACTAAGTATTGATTGTATTGACTATCACAAACCAAATAGTCAAGAGAGAAGAGATGCATATAAGGCTGATATTACTTATGGTACAAATAATGAGTTTGGATTTGATTATTTAAGGGATAATATGGCTCATTCCGCTGATGATCTTGTTCAAAGAAAACATCATTATGCAATTATTGATGAAGTTGACTCAGTTTTGATTGATGATGCCAGAACCCCTCTAATAATATCCGGTCCAACTCCAAAAGGAGATAGACATGAGTTTGATGAATTAAAGCCTAAAATAGCAGATTTAGTCTCTAAACAAAGAAAATTATTAACTAGTGTCTTAGCTGATTGTAAAAAAGTTTTAGCTGCTGGAGATACTGAAAAAGGGGGATTCTTATTGTTGAGAGTTTTCAGAGGACTTCCCAAAAACAAAGCACTTATTAAATTTCTTAGTGAAGAAGGTATCAAACAACTACTTCAGAAAACTGAAAACTTCTACATGCAAGACAATAACAGGGAAATGCCAAAAGTTGATACCGAATTATACTTTACTATTGATGAAAAAAATAATCAAATTGAACTTACAGACAGGGGTATAGAAACACTTTCTAAAAATAATGATGATAAAAACTCTTTTATTCTTCCGGATATTGGAAATGAAGTTGCCTTAATTGAAAATCAAAATTTAGATCCAAAAGAAGAAGCAAAGCAAAAAGAAAATCTTTTCAAAGAATTTGACATAAAAGGAGAGCGTATTCATTCAATGAATCAGCTTTTAAAAGCTTACACTCTTTTTGAAAAAGATATAGAATATGTTGTCATGGAGAATAAGGTAATGATTGTTGATGAGCAAACAGGAAGGATTATGGATGGTAGAAGATATTCTGATGGCCTACATCAAGCAATTGAAGCAAAAGAAAATGTCAAAATAGAAGCTGCGACTCAAACTTTTGCAACAATAACTCTTCAAAATTACTTCAGAATGTATGAAAAACTCTCTGGCATGACAGGAACTGCAATTACTGAGGCAGGAGAATTTTGGGAAATATATAAATTAGATGTTGTAGAAATTCCAACAAATGAACCAATTGCTAGAGATGATAAAAATGATTTGATATATAAAACTAAGAGAGAAAAATATAATGCCGTAATAGATGAAGTCGTTTCTTTATCAAAAGAGGGGAGACCAGTTCTTATTGGTACAACATCAGTAGAAATTTCTGAATTACTAAGTAAAATGCTTAAAATAAGGAAAGTTTATCATAATGTCCTAAACGCTAAACTACATAAAAAAGAAGCTGAAATTGTTGCTGAAGCTGGAAAAGATGGAGTAGTAACAATTGCTACAAATATGGCAGGTCGAGGAACTGACATTAAACTATCTAATGAAGTTAAAAATTCTGGTGGTCTTGCTATTGTAGGTACAGAGAGACATGACTCAAGAAGAGTAGATCGTCAATTAAGAGGTCGATCAGGAAGGCAAGGGGATCCAGGGAGCTCACAATTTTATGTTTCCCTTGAAGATAATCTTATGAGGCTTTTTGGCTCAGAAAGAGTTGCAAAAGTAATGGATAGAATGGGGCTTAAAGAAGGTGAGGTAATTCAACATTCACTGATGACTAAGTCTATTGAACGCGCACAGAAAAAAGTTGAAGAAAATAATTTTGGAATTCGAAAAAGACTTCTTGAGTATGATGATGTGATGAACGCACAAAGAGAGGTAATATATAAAAGAAGAAAAAATGCTATCCTAGGTAATCGATTAAAGGTAGATATTGCAAATATGCTATTTGATACATGTGAAAATATTACAACGGAAAATAAAATATCTAATGATTATAAAAATTTTGAATTTGAAATAATAAGTAATTTTTCAATTACATCTCCAATTGACGAATCAGAATTTAATGATTCTGAGGAGAATGAAATTATTAATAAACTATATGATATTTTAAGTTCTAATTATCAAAATAAAAATAAATCAAGTGCTGAAATCGCCTATCCAGTTATTAAAAATGTTTTTGAAAAAACAAATAATAAATTTGAAAGAATTGTTGTCCCATTCTCAGACGGAGTAAAGACATTAAATGTTGTAACTAATCTTAAAAATGCGTATGAGTCTGAAGGTAAAACCCTAATTGATGATTTTGAAAAAAATATATCTCTTGCTTTAATTGATGAAGAGTGGAAAACTCATCTAAGAAAAATGGATGAATTAAAACAATCTGTTCAACTAGCTGTTCATGAGCAAAAAGATCCTCTTTTGATTTATAAATTTGAGTCATTTGAATTGTTTAAATCGATGATTAATAAACTAAATAAAGAAGTTCTATCATTTCTTTTCAAAGGAAATATTCCAACACATAATGAGTCATCGATAACTGAAGCAAAACAAAGAAAAGAATCTGAAAGCTATAGAACATCAAAAGATGAGGTTTTAAATAGTGAGGAATTAGCTCAAAGAAATAGAAGTGTTGGAGCAAATGCTGGAAATCAACAGAGCCAAGTAACTGAAACTATTGTAAGGGAAAAGCCCAAAATTGGAAGAAATGAAAAGGTGATCATAAGAAATATTAGCTCGGGGGAAACTAAAAAAGTTAAATATAAACAAGCAGAACCTCTTATTAATAGGGGCGAATGGGTTCTAAATGATTAAAATTTGATTAAGAAAGATGTTTGCTTAAGAATCCAATTGTTAAATTTGTGTTTAAATTATTTTAATTTTAATAATGGAAGCATACGCTAACGCTCTACTTTTTGCTATTCCAATTTTTATGCTTTTAGTTTTGGCTGAAATAATTTATGGTCATTTAAAAGGTAAACAAACCTATACTTTTATGGATACAATATCTAGTCTAAGTTCTGGTCTTACAAATATTATTAAAGACTCACTTGGATTAGTGTTAATATTAGTTTCCTACCCATACTTAAAAGCTCAATTATCTTTTATTACAATTGAAAGCTCAATTTGGGTTTATATAATAGCGTTCATCTGTGTTGATTTTTCAAGTTATTGGAATCACAGGCTAAATCATAAAATAAATTTTTTTTGGAATCAACATATAATTCATCACAGTAGCGAAGAATTCAATCTTGCTTGCGCACTTCGCCAGAGTATTTCTAATTTATTAGGTTACACTGCAATTTTTTTAATCCCTGCTGCTTTTTTAGGAATACCTCAAAAAGTTATTAATGTTTTAGCTCCTCTTCATCTTTTTGGTCAATTTTGGTATCATACCCGACATATTGGAAAACTTGGTTTTTTAGAATATATTTTTGTTACACCTTCACAACATCGCGTTCACCATGCAATTAATCCTATATATATTGATAAAAATCTTTCAGCAATTTTTTGTGTTTGGGACCGATTATTCGGAACATTCCAAGAAGAACTAGAGAATGAACCTCCTGTTTTTGGTGTATTAAAACCTGTAAAAACTTGGAATCCAATCATTATTAATTTTAAACATTTTTGGGGATTATTTCTTGATGCGTGGAGAACAAAGAAGTGGAAAGATAAATTCATCTTATGGATAAAACCAACAGGTTGGAGACCTAAAGATGTAAAAGAAAAATATCCTTCAAATATAATCGAGGATGTTTTTGCGCTTGAAAAATATAATACCCCAAGTTCAAAACTGCTTAAATTTTGGGCTCTTTTTCAATTGATTTCTACAAACATAATTTTATTTATATTCCTCTTAAATTTTTCAGAGTTTTATTATACTCAAAAATGGCTTTTCAGCTTTTTGATTCTATTGTGCGTCTTTAGTTATACTGCTCTAATGGACGGCTATAATTGGGCTATAAAATTCCAATATCTTATTAATACTTTAGGGATTTTATTTTTTATTTATCCTACACATAAAGAATTTTATTTTAATCTTTCCCCATTACTCTATTATTTTTCATTAATCTATTTTTTAACAAGTTTCATAATAGTTTTATTTCTTGATAGAGAAAAAAATAAATTTCTCCAAGATGCAATCTAAAAATAGTATTTTACTATTAGGACCTTCACATCCCTACAGGGGAGGCATTGCAGAAACTCAGAATGAATTTGCAATGACATTAAAAAAATTAAATTATCAAGTTTATGTGTGGACTTTTAAGTTTCAATACCCAAATATAATTTTCCCTGGAAAAACTCAATTGAGTGAAGATTTAAAACCAAATGGACTTAATATTGAAAGAAAAATTCATAGTATGAATCCTATTAACTGGATAAAATTATCTAATGAAATAAATAGAATCAAACCAAAATATTTATTCATAAGGTACTGGACACCATTCCTAGCTCCATGCTGGTTTAGTATAGGAAAAAGAATTTCAAGTCAGACAAAGATAATTGGCCTTGTTGACAACTGGATTCCACATGAAAGAAGATTTTCTGATAATTTTCTAAATAACCTTTTTCAAAAGACATGTAACTGCTTTATTACTCTATCCTCATATGTTTCAAATCAAATTAAGCAATGTTCATCAAAAGAGATTCTACCGCTTTTTCATCCAATAAATAATTTCTTGCCAGATACTATCGATGAAAAAAAAGCTCAAGAAAAACTATGCCTTAATCATGATAAAAAATATATACTATTTGCTGGATTAATAAGGGAGTATAAGGGTTTAGACATGCTAATTGACGCATTCAAAAAAATATCTGATGAAAACCAAGAATTAGTGTTATTAATAGCAGGTGAATTTTATAAAAATAAATCAGCTTATATTAAGCAAATTAAAAACTATGAAATTCAAAATAAAGTTAAAATTTTTGATCATTTTCAAACAAAAGATAAATTAAGAGACCTATTTTGTGCATCTAAAGTAGTTGTTCAGCCATATAAAACTGCTAGTCAAAGTGGAATTACTCCACTAGCATATAAATATTTGAAACCCGTTGTTACAACTAATATCCCAGGTTTATCAAATCAAATTTTAGAAGATAAAACTGGAGTTATTTGTGAGATAAATCCTAGTTCAATTGCTGATGGGATTAAAAAGGCTATAGTAACCAAAAATTATCAGGAAATGAAGAATCAAATATTACTTAGAAGAAAATATTATACATGGGAAAAGTTCTGTATAGATACCATGAATTTTATAGAAAGTATTAATTTAAAACCATAAATAAATGAAAATTTTTCTATCCCTATTGTTTTTTTTAAGTATCAATTCTTGTTTTACAGAAACAAAAAGCTCAAAAGAAATCCAAAAAAATATTTCTTTAAATAATCAAGCTTCTAAGGAGTTTAAAAAAGCTTATTTTGCATCTGGCTGCTTTTGGTGTGTAGAATCAATTTATGAGAGTGTATTAGGAGTTGAAGAGGTGTATTCAGGATATGCTGGTGGAGAAACAGAAAATCCAAGCTATGAAAAAATTTTAACTGGTAAAACAGGTCATGCAGAAGCTGTGGAGGTAATATATAATCCAAAAATCATAAGTTTTGAAAATCTTGTTCAAATTTTCTTTGGAACTCATGATCCAACTACTCTAAACAGGCAAGGACCAGACAAGGGGTCACAATACCGATCAATTGCATTTTACCAAAATGAAAATGAAAAAAAAATAATTGAAAGTTATATTGACTACTTGATTAGAAATAAATCATTTAAAAATAAAATCGTGACAGAAGTTAAGGCTTTAAAGAAATTTTTTCGAGCTGAAGAATATCATCAAAATTTTGAAAATAAAAATCCTTATAATCCATACATAATTAATGTGTCAATTCCTAGATTAAAAAAATTTCAAAAAAAATATTCTGAGTTTCTAAAAAAAGACAATAAACATTAATTTAGGGATACGCATACAAAAGAAGATTTTTCATGAATCATAAAAGAATTAAAACTTTTTTTGCAATTATTCTACTTTGGTATATAATTAGATCAATTAATTTTCCAAGTTTTGAAATGAATTTTAATCCTCTGACTTGGGATAAAAATCAAATAATAAAATTTTTTGCTCTAGTTATTATCTCAATAGCTGTTGAAGAATTTTTTATAAGAAAAAGAACAAAAAAAGAAAACTAATTTTTTATATCTACTTTGATTCTTTTCCAAAATACATAAAAAATATATCCTGAAAAAATTCCGTAAAATGCTCCTGAAACAACGTCAAGAGGATAATGTACTCCAAGATAAATCCTACTATATCCAACTAAAAAGGCAACTATAATAAAAAAAACTCCGAGATATTTAGATCTATTTTTAAGAATTCCATTAAAAAATATGGCTAGAGCAAAAGAGTTTGAAGCATGTGCTGAAAAATATCCATATAAGCCACCACACGAATCTTTAACAAGTCTAGTTATATCAGAAAGAAAAGGATCATGACATGGTCTTAATCTAGAAAAACTATCTTTAACTAAATTGGTAGTCTGATCAGTAAATAATATCATTAATAAAATAAACAAAACTAATTTAGTAGCGGATTTTATATTACTATTTTTAAAAAATAGAAAAACGATACCTGCATATAAAAAAATATTAATCAACTTATTTGAGAGAATAATCCAAATAAAATCAAATTCATTACTTCCTAAATTATTTAGATAAACAAAAAGTGTTTTATCATATATAATTATATCATCAATCATTATTAGATATTGATTTTTTTAAAAAAATTAAAATATACTTCTTTGAAAGATAATTAAATCTGATTAATAGAAGTACAGCTGAAGTAGCTAATCCTACAAGAAGACCTATCCATATTCCAACAACACCATAAAACAATTCAATTCCTAATAGATAAGATATAGGAAAACCAACAATTCCATAGGAAAAAAATATAATTACTGTTGGCAAATTGACATCTTGAAAACCTCTCAAAGAACCTAGTACAACTGCCTGTATCCCATCGAAAACTTGAAAAAAAGCAGAAATAATAATTAGCTTACTTGAAAGCTCAACTACCTCAATAACATCTGAAAAAATTGATGGATTATTTCCGTCAAGATATAGCCATGGAAGTAAATCATGAGTAAATAGGAAGAATAGACAAAAAATTAGATCTAAAATTAAAACAAGTAAAAAACAAGAAAAACCAATTCTTCTCAGTTCAATAAAATCATTTTTTCCCTTTTGATTTCCAACTCTTATCATTGCAGCAACACCTAATCCGAAAGCAATCATATATGTCATTGAGGAAAGGTTTAAAGCTATTTGATTTGAGGCTTGTGGATTTTTTCCAAGAAGTCCTGCCATCCAAACTGCTGAAGTAAAAAAAATAACTTCAAAGAACATTTGAAGTGCAGAAGGAAAACCTAATGAAATAATTTTTTTAAACAATTTCAAACTAATTTTAAACCTGAAAATATTGTTTAAGTAAACCGTAAATTTTCTACTAAAACTAACATAGCAAACAATAAGAATAAACATTATAACTCTTGAAATTAAGGTTCCGATTGCAGCTCCTTCAACTCCCATTTTTGGAAATCCCCCGTACCCAAAAATTAAAAAGTAATTTAAAAATACATTAATTAAATTACCAACAAGAGTTGCATACATAGCTGGTTGTGTATATGAAAGACCATCACAAAATTGTCTAAATCCCTGAAATGCAATAACTGGAATTAAAGATAATGAAACCCAAAAAAGATATTGTTCAGCAAAAAAAACAACATCTTTTGGCTGACCCATTTTCTTAAGTAATGGCTGAGAAAATAAAGTAGAAAAAGATAGAATTAAACTTAAAAAAATACACAAGATAAGTCCATGAATAAAAATTTTTCCTACCCTATTGATTTTTGAAGATCCGTCAGCTTCTGCAATTAAAGGAGTGATAGCTGTTGAAAATCCTATGCCAAGAGACATTGCAACAAAAACAAAGCTATTACCCAAAGAGACAGCTGCTAGTTCGGCAGTACCTAGTTGACCAACCATTATATTATCGATAAATTGGACAAAAGTGTGTCCAAGCATTCCAATAATAACTGGATAGGCAAGTTTGAAATTATATTTAAATTCTTTAGTATAATTTAAAAGCATTGCCATAGAAAGTAGCAGAAAATTAATTCTTTTTCAAAAACCAAAAGTATCAACTAAATATATTAAGGCCGTCATTGCAGCAGCTCCGAGTTCTAGTTCTCTCTTATTAATTGCTTCAAAAGTATCATTGTCGGAATGGTGATATTCAAAATATCTTTGAGAGTCAGGTCTAAGTCCAGCTAGAACAACTTTGTTGTTTTTCAATGGCTTAATATCTGCTCCACTGCCTCCCCTAACAAAATAATCAACCATGTATGGCTCAAAATATTTTTTCCAAGAAATTATTTTTTGAAAATCTTCATCCATACAATCAAAACTGAAACCTCTTGGAGTAAAACCACCTGCATCGGATTCAAGTGCAAAAAGATGTTTTTCATTAATTTTTTTTACCTGATTTGCATAGGCTAAGGCGCCTCTTAATCCATTTTCCTCGTTAATAAAAAAAACAATTCTTACAGTTTTTTTTGGTTTATATTTTAATTTTTTAAAAATTCTCAGCACTTCCATTGATTGCACAATTCCAGCACCATCATCATGTGCTCCGTCACCAAGATCCCATGAATCAAGATGAGCGCCAACTAAAATAATCTCATCAGGATCTTCACTACCTCTTATTTCTCCAATCACATTATATGAAAGCACATCAGGATAATTTTTACAATTTTGTTTTAAAAAAAATTTCAGATTAGAATTAAGAGAAAGCATTGAACTTAGTAGTTCTGCACCATTTGTGCTAATAGCAGCGGCAGGGATTCTTTCTCTTAATTTTAGATTTCCATAACTCATTGATCCAGTATGAGGAAAGTCATCTAGCTTTAGGTTTAATGAACGAACTATTACAGCTCTAGCTCCAAGTTTTGCAGCTTCTTCAGCACCATTGAATCTTTGATTTACTGCTTGAGAATAAGATTCAAAAGTATTTATTAAATCTGGACTCATTGGACGATTAAAAAAAACTACTTTACCTTGAACTTTTTTTTTGCCTAATTCTTTAAGTTCATCAAAATCGTTAACTTCAATTACATTAGCACTAATACCAGATGATGGAGTTGCAACAGATCCCCCTAGGGCACATACAGGCACACTAATTGTATTTCCAGGACTAGACTCAATACTTGCATATTCAAATGTTCCTCTCACCCACTTTGGGACCATCACAGGCTGAAGCCAAATGCTGTCTAATTCCAATGACTCTAATTCTTCTTTAGCCCATTCTATAGATCTTTGAGCATTAAATGATCCTGATAAACGACCTCCTATTTGATTTGAAAGATGTTCTAACCATTCGTATGTTTTTCCTTCTGTTAGTGCGATTTTGTAAATCTTTCTAAAATCCTCCTCTACAATACTCGATTGGCAAAAAAGAAAGGAACTAAAAAAGAAAAAAATTGATATGAATATAATTTTAAACATTTCTGATTTATTTAGCAGCAAATTGATTAATATCCTCATCAGTTATTGGATTATTACCTAAAATGATTAATCTCTCAATGACATTTCTCAATTCTCTGACATTTCCTGTCCATGAATACTTAGTTAGTCTTTCAATAGCCTTTCCAGAGAGATTCTTAACTTCAACTCCTTGCTCTTCTGAAATAGTTTTAAGAAAATAATTTGCTAAAATTGGAATATCATCTTTTCTCTTATTCAATGGTGGAACTTCAATAAGAATAACGGCTAATCTATGATATAGATCCTCACGAAACTTTCCGTTTTTTATTTCTTGATCAAGATCTTTATTTGTTGCCGCAATAACTCTAACATCAACCATTATATCCTTAGAACCTCCAACCTTTTGAATTTTATTTTCTTCTAGAGCTCTAAGTACTTTTGCTTGAGCATTTAAACTCATATCTGCAATTTCATCCAAAAAGAGTGTTCCATTATTTGCTTTTTCAAATTTTCCTGAGTGGTCTCTTATTGCCGAGGTAAATGACCCTTTTAAATGTCCAAATAATTCACTTTCAATTAATTCAGATGGGATAGCGGCACAATTTAATTCAATAAAAGGTTTATCATTTCTGAGACTTTTTTCATGTAATTGGTGAGCGACTAATTCCTTGCCCGTTCCATTTTCTCCAGTAATTAAAACTCTTGCATCGGTAGGAGCAACTTTATCAATAATATCATGTATTTTGTTAATTTCTTTAGAATCTCCAATTATTTTATACTTATCAGAAATTTTTCTCTTTAATTTTTTATTTTCTGAAACTAAATCTTTCCTCTCAAGAGCGTTACGGACAGAAGTAAGTAAACGATTTAAGTCTGGTGGCTTTGGAATAAAATCATATGCTCCATATTTCATGGCTTTTACAGCGGTTTCAATATTTCCATGACCTGTTAGCATTATAAATGGAACATTAGTATTTTTTTCTTTAGCTTTTTTTAAAACCTCAATTCCGTCCATTTTCGGCATTTTAATATCACATAAAACCAAATCAAAATTTGTCTTTGAAAGTTGAGTCAAACCAGACTTTCCATCTTCAGCTTCAGTTAAAATATAATTTTTATTTTCTTCAGTAAGAATTTTAGATAAAACTCTCCTGATAGGAACTTCATCTTCAATTAACAATATTTTTTTTATCATATATACAGTATATATTACAATAAATGAGTTTATCAAATATCTGCTAAGATAATATAAAAGTCACCCACCTATTTAGATAAAATTAAAATTGATTAGATCTTTAAAAGTCAAATAATTAAACTTTTTAAATTTTATGAAAACATATCTTTTACCTTTTCAAAAAATGATTTTTCAGATTTTTCTGGATTTGGTTTAAAATTATCATCATCAAGCATCTTTTGAAAAAATTGCCTTTGCTCCCTATTAAGTTCTTTTGGTGTCCAAACATTAATATGAATTAATAAATCACCTTTACCATAACCTTCCATATCAGGTAATCCTTTTCCTCTCAAGCGTAATGTTTTACCTGATTGAATTCCTGATTCAAGCTTTATCCTAACTTTACCTTCTAGTAAGTCAATGTCTTTTGAAACACCTAGAGCAGCCTCTGAAATACTTATGTGTAAATCATGATGGATATGATTGCCTTCGCGAATAAATTTTTCATCTGGTAATTCTTCAATTAAAACTAGTAGATCACCAGAAATTCCATCCCCTTGAGCAGCATTTCCTTTACCAGAAACTTTTAATTGCATACCCTCCTCTACACCGGGTGGAATTTTGATTTCAACTGTTTCTTCACTTAAAATCATTCCGTTTTCATCAGAACCCTGTGGTCTATTCAAAATTGTTTTACCATTTCCTCTGCAGACATCACACACACTAGATGATTGCATTCTCCCTAAAATCGTATTACTTACTCTTGTTATTTGTCCTGAGCCTTTGCAAGTTGAACAGGTTGTATATGAAACTCCACTTGCTTCAACTTTTCTTTTAACTTTAATCTTTTTGCTTACACCATTATAAATTTCATTTAAACTTAGCTGAACACGGATTCTTAAATTCGTACCTCTTGACCTGTTTTGGGTTTGTCCAAAACCACTAAATCCACTAAAACCTCCCCCAAATGCACTACCAAAAATATCTCCAAATTGACTAAAAATATCATCCATATTCATTCCTCCACTTCCAAAACCACCCCCTTCAAAAGCAGCATGTCCAAACTGATCATATTGTTTTCGTTTATTAGGATCACTTAAAATCTCGTATGCTTGAGCTGCTTTTTTAAAATTTGCTTCTGCATTTTTATCTCCAGGATTTTTATCTGGATGATATTCGATAGCTTTTTTACGATAAGCTTTTTTTATTTCAGCTGAACTAGCAGATTTATCAATTCCTAATATTTCATAAAAATCCTCTTTCATAAATACTTATTTGCCTACAACCACCTTTGGGTAGCGTATTATTTTTTCACCTAGCTGATAACCCTTTTCAACTATATCAATTATTTTTCCTTTTTTATTTTTTGTATTAACTGGTATTTGAGATATTGCTTCATGTTTATCAGAATCAAACTCATCTCCTGGTTTGGTTAACATTTCCTCAAGATCATTATTTTTTAATATGTCTTTAAATTTATTTCCTATTAGGATAAAACCCTCTATTTCAGAAGTTAAATCATTTTTTTTGTACTGCTTTTCTGCACGATTAAAATCATCTAAGATTGTTAACAAAGAGGAAATGATATCTTGTCCAGCTGTTTTAAAAAGCTCTAGTCTCTCCTTAGCAGTTCTTTTTTTGAAATTTTCAAATTCTGCAAACAATCTTAAATACTTGTCCTTCTCTTCATTTAACTCAGTCTTTAAGTCATTAAGTTTCTGTGAATTATTATTTGCAGATTTTCTTTTTTTTGGAGAATTAACTCTAGATTTACCTGTATTAGCCATGATTTTTTACTTATTATGATACACAAAAGTATTGCCAAAAATTTATTATGTCAAATTGTCATTACGTTTATATAAATTATTTAAAGCATGATCAGCTTCATTATATAAAAACTTGTATCCAAGTTTAATGATTTTTTTTGAACTAACTCTATGACTATCAATTAATAAACAAGCTCTTTCACCAAATAAAAATCTTAGAAAAAAAATGGGCAATTTTATAATTATAAATTTTCTGCTATTTGTTTCTCTAATTTTTTTTAAAAATTCTTTTTGAGTTAAAGGTTTTGGAGCAACTGCATTATAAATACCACTTAAATTTAATTTAGCTATAAATAAAAATATATTTGCTATGTCATCAATATGAATCCAACTTTGCCATTGCTCTCCTGAACCCAATTGTATTCCAAAGCCAAATTTCATTGGGAAATCTGTCTCTTTCATATAGCCATCATTTTTTGATAAAACTAAACCAATTCTTAGAATTGAGGTGTTAGGAATATATTTTCTGACACTGAGAGACTTTTTTTCCCAATCGCAAACAATTTTTTGAATAAAATTTCGAGGATCATCTATCTCATCTTCACTATAATACTTCTCAAAGTTACTTTGATAAATTCCAATAGCAGATGCAGAAATAAAAGATTTTATACCAATTTTTTTTAATGATTTGATTCCCTTAATTAATAAGTTGATTGGCTTTATTCTACTAAATAAAATTTCTTTTTTAGCTTGATTTGTCCATTTTTGAAAAATCTTTTCTCCTGCTAAATTTATAATCACATTAACACCTTCAAAACATTTTAGATCTATATAATCTTTATTTATATCCCAGTAAAATCCATTACAGTTAGCGCTGCTTTTAATTTTAGTTTTATCTCTAGTCAGATAATTGACTTTGAAATTTCGATTTAAAGCCAATCTGATTATGGCTTTTCCAATTAAACCAGTAGCTCCTGTTATTAAAATTTTCATCTGCTAGTTATATTGACAATATATATTAAAATTGTTTTTCATTAATAAAAAAAATGCATTTAATTGTTAATAAAAATTAACTTTGGCAAATTATATTTATACAATGGAAATACATAAGTCTAAAAAATCCAAGCTTGAAAATATTGATTTTGATAATATTTCATTTGGAACTACTTTTTCAGATCACATGTTCATTTGTAAATACTCTGAAGGTTTATGGAATAGTCCAAAAATTTTACCTTATGGTCCAATTAGTTTAGATCCTTCAACCAGTTCATTCCATTATGGGCAATCAATTTTTGAAGGAATGAAAGCTTATAAAGATTCAAAGGAGAAAGTTTGGCTTTTCCGTCCAGAAGAAAACTTTAAAAGAATGAATAAATCTTCGTTAAGATTAAATATGCCTGAATTACCAAAAGACATATTTTTTAAAGGATTAACTAAGCTTTTAAAGATAGATTCAGAATGGATTAAATCAGGTGTTGGTAACTCCCTATACATAAGGCCTTTCATTTTTGCTAGTTCACCAAATCTTCAAGCAAATCCATCCAAAGAATATATTTTTTTCATCATTTGTTGTCCAGTGAAATCTTATTATGGAGGTAGAATTGATGTTTTAATTTCTGAGCAATATAGTAGAGCTGCTAGTGGTGGTGTTGGTTATGCAAAGGCAGCAGGTAATTACGCTGCTCAATTTTATCCAACAAGCTTAGCGGAGAAAGAAGGATGTAATCAAATCATTTGGACAGATGCCAATAATCATGAATATCTAGAAGAAGCTGGAACAATGAATGTTTTTTTTAGAATCAATGATACACTTGTTACAAGTCCTTTAAATGATAGGATTTTAGATGGAGTAACCAGAAAAAGTGTTATTCAATTATCTAATAGTCTAAAGATTAAGACAGAGGTTCGACCAATCAAAGTATCGGAAATTATATCATCTCACAAGAAAGGTGAATTAAAAGAAATCTTTGGAACAGGAACTGCGGTTGTTTTGTGTCCAATAAGTAGTTTTAAGTTTGATAATAAAAAATTTGAAATCAATCCTATCAAAAATTCTTTTGCTGAAATATTGAAGGAAAAAATAACCTCTATTCAATATAATTTGACTGATGACCCTTTTGGGTGGAGGTTTCCTGTTAACTAATTGTCCTCTAAAATAGCTCTTATATTTGGTTTGAAGTATTTTGGTCCTTTCATTACTTTACCGTCTTTTCTATATATTGGCTTACCATCATCACCCAGTTTACTCATATTACTCGTTTGTATTTCTTCAAAAATCTCATGGATTTTATCCTGCATTCCATGAGATAAAATAGTTCCGCACAAGATGTATAACATATCACCTAATGCATCTGCTACTTCAACCATATCATTTCTCTTTGCCGCTTCAAAATATTCTTCATTTTCTTCTTTCATTAAATCAAATCTTAATTTAATTGTTTCTTTGGATAAATCAATTGTAGGTTTTTTTGCAACACCCAAGCCAAAAGCATTATGAAAATCTTCAACATGCTTTAATTCTTTGTTAATCATTTAATAAGGATTTATAAAATTTATAATAATTTTCTAATTTAGTAAAAAAACTAAATGTTCAGTCAAGGACAATTAGCATTTGCAATAATATTTTTCATATCTTTTGTAACAATCCTAGTATTTTCATACAGAAAAGATTTTAAAGGGAATAAAACTTATTATAAAGGCAGTTATAAAATACTAATTGTTTTCATCTCACTTATTTTACTCCTTTTTTTAATAAAAATATTAACTCAAAAAAATTAATCCTTAATCATTTTTATTTTGAAACAATTAATACTGGTTTTTTTAGGTGGAGGTTTTGGAAGTATTGCTAGATTTCTACTGGTTAAAATAATGCCAAATGAAAACACAAATTTCCCCTGGGGGACTCTTACTGTAAATTTATTAGGATGTTTTTTAATTGGATTAATTATGGGCTATGTATCTCGTCATTCAGTTGAATCCAGATCTGATTTAGTTCTTTTCTTAGGAATTGGAATTTGTGGCGGATTTACTACATTTTCGGCATTTGCATTTGAAAATTTTTCATTTTTTAAATCGGAGAATTATTTGAATTCCATAGCATACATTTCTATAAGTATTTTTTTTGGAGCAATGTTGGTTTATTTAGGTTTTCTTTTTGAGAAGATAATTTATTTGAGGATATAACATTTTTTCACATCATTAATTTACAATTCTTCATTTGTTTGAGGATTTGATAATTAATAACATTCAAAAAAAAGAATTTTTCATTTTTTCAATGATCTAAAAATGGATTATACAAAAATCAATAATCCATGATTGAATTATTGTTTTCTGTTATTATTTGATACATAAATTTGGCGAATTATTAACTAAATAATATCGTTATGAAAAAAATCAGTAAATCATTAAAAATATTTTCAATCGCAATAATATCTATTATGTCAGTGAACCAAGCGTTAGCTCAAGTTGATATTGGCGCAGACTTTATGAGTAGATATGTTTGGAGAGGTGGCGCATACTCAAATGGTCCTTCAATTCAGCCATATATGTCTTACGCTGCAGGAGGGGAAGAAGATGACTTCGGATTTGAAGTTGGATTCTGGGGAGCTTATGCAAATGATTCTCTAGCAGATGAACTTGATCTATATGCATCACTTTCATATGGTCCGGTTGCAGTAACAATTACAAACTATATTTTCCCTGATATAACAACTGGTGGTACTACCAAATACTTCGATAGTGGAGTTTGGGAAGGTATGTTAGGTTTAGAATTAGGACCAGTCAGTTTAACTGGAGGATACTTCTTTGAAGATGGTGACACATACATTGCTGGTAGTGTTCCACTTAGCGAAGAGATTGGTTTTACATTAGGCTTAGGAGATGGTTTTTATACAGGTTCTGGAGACTTTGAGCTCATTGAAATTGCCCTAAGTTATGGGAAAGAATTAAAAATAACAGATGACTTCTCATTGCCTTTATCAAGCAACTTGATTTATAATCCCTCTGCTGATCAAATGTATCTTGTCTTTGGATTTTCACTTTAATATTTAAAGCTATCATGAAAAAAATTGAAGCAATCATCAGAAAATCAAAGTTTGAAGAGGTTAGAGATGCTCTTCATGCTGTAGAAGTTAATTTTTTCAGTTATTGGGATGTTACAGGAATAGGAAATGAAAAAGAAGGTCATGTATATAGAGGAATAACCTATAGCACATCGGAAATCCAAAGGAGATACTTGTCAATTGTTGTATCAGATTCATTTGTTGATAAAACTATTAAAGCTATAATTGATTCTGGAGCAACAGATCGCATTGGAGATGGGAAGATTTTTATACTCCCAGTGGATGAAGCCTATAGAATTAGAACTGGAGAAAAAGGAAATAAATCACTTAATTAAATTTTATTATGGAAACTACAATACTTACTATTAATAATGTATGGATGATGGTCTGTACCTTTTTAGTCTTTTTTATGCATATGGGTTTTGCTTTTTTAGAAAGTGGTTTAACTCGTCAGAAAAATACTATCAACATTTTATTTAAAAACTTTTTTGTAATAACTACAGGGCTACTCATATACTGTATAGGTGGATTTAATCTCATGTATCCTGGATTTGAAGACGGAGATATGGGAGTTCTAAAATTTGCAGGATTTGGGATTACTGCTCCAGAGGGTGGAATGGACTTTAGTTATGCAGATGGAGGTTACACTTGGTGGACAGATTTTCTTTTTCAAGGAATGTTTGCTGCAACAGCTGCAACAATAGTATCTGGTGCCGTAGCAGAAAGAATTAAACTGAGTGGTTTTATGCTTTTTGCAATTTTATACGTTGGTCTTGTTTACCCTATTGTTGGATCATGGAAATGGGGAGGAGGATTTCTCGACGGATTAGGATTTTATGATTTTGCAGGCTCCACTTTAGTACATTCAGTTGGCGGATGGGCTGCACTGATTGCTGTCTACATTTTAGGTGCAAGAATTGGAAAATTTGATGACAAAGGTAAAGCAAGAGCACTACCAGGTCATAATCTACCGCTAGGCGCTGCAGGTGTATTAATACTTTGGCTAGGATGGTTTGGTTTTAATGGTGGTTCTGTATTATCAGCTGATCCAACCTTAACTTCTCTCACTTTGGTAACTACTTGTCTTGCTGCTGCGGCAGGAGGTGTCTCAGCTGCTTTTTTTGCAAGTATACTTTATAAAAATTATGATATTACTATGTTCATGAATGGTGTATTAGGAGGTCTTGTTGGAATTACTGCTGGAGCTGACCTAATGTCTCCAACAGATTCAATTTTAATTGGAATTTTTGCTGGGATACTAGTTGTTCTAGGTATTTCATTTATAGAAAAATTAAAACTTGATGATCCAGTAGGAGCAATAGCTGTTCATTTAATTTGTGGTATTTGGGGAACTCTAGCAGTTGGATGCTTTGGAGACTTAGCTGGTATGGATCAATTCCTTATCCAATTAGGAGGCGTAGGAATAATTGGTGCCTTTTGTGTAATTACTTCATTTATTTTACTCATTATTGTCAAAGCAGTAACTGGGCTTAGAGTAAGTGAAGAAGAAGAGAAAAAAGGTCTTGATCTTTCTGAACACAGCATGGAAGCCTATGCTGATTTTAGATTGAATCAACTATAATTTTTTTGTTTGGTTTGTTTACTAGAAAAAGGGGAGTTTTTATAATGTATTTTGGGTTTTGATTTATGCCATAAACCAATCCTTTACTCATGTTGCTTTACATTATGACTAACTCCCCTTTTTATAAAATATGGATTCTAAAAATTTTGCATTTTTTTCATAGGTTAAGATTTTAATTACTTTGTTTTGTTTTTAGAATCCATTATTTTTAATACCTTCAGATCATCTGAAGGTATTTTGTATTATGGTTAAAATGATTTATAAAAAAATTTTCTTCCAACTATTTGCCCTAATATTTTGCTTCAATACATCTGCTCAATTAAATACTGAAACAAAACAGGGCCCTTATGAACAATTAATAATAAGAGGTGCAACTTTAATTAATGGAGACGGTTCACCTCCAAGGGGACCAGTAGATATAGTTATAGAAAAAAATATCATAAAAAAAATAAGTTTCGTAGGTTATCCCGGTGTAAAAATTGATTCTACTAAAAGACCTAAATTAAAACCAAAAGGAAAAATCATTGATGCCTCAAATATGTATATTTTGCCAGGATTTATTGACATGCATGGGCATATTGGAGGTTCTTCTCAAGGTGCTAATTGGGATTACGTTTTTAAACTTTGGTTAGCTCATGGAATTACTACTATTAGAGAGCCTAGTGGAAGAGGTCTGAATCACACATTAAAATTGAAGGAACGTGTTGAAAAAAATGAGATAGTTGGACCAAGAATTTTTGCATATACTGGATTTGGTCAAGGTTCCAAAAATCCTATAAAAACTGAAGAAGATGCTCGTTTATGGGTTAGAGAAAACGCAAAAAAAGGAGCTGATGGAATTAAATTTTTTGGAGCTGAACCGCATATAATGAAAGCAGCACTTGATGAAAACAAAAAGCTGGGGCTAAGGTCTGCCTGTCATCATGCTCAAATGAGTGTTGCAAGATGGAATGTTTTAAATTCAGCAAGAGCTGGTCTAACAACAATGGAACATTGGTATGGTCTTCCTGAAGCCTTGTTTTATGATAAAACTATTCAGAATTATCCTCTGGATTATAATTACCAAAATGAACAACATCGTTTTGAAGAAGCTGGAAAATTGTGGGAACAAGCTGCTGAACCTTATTCAGAGCATTGGAACAATGTGATGAATGAGTTGTTAAGACTTGATTTCACTCTTGATCCTACTTTCAATATTTACGAAGCAAGTAGAGATCTTCAAAGAGCAAGAAGAGCTGAATGGCATGAGCATTATACTTTACCATCTTTGTGGAGATTTTATCAACCAAGTAAAATTTCTCATGGTTCCTATTGGCATTACTGGGGCACTGAACAAGAAGTTGCGTGGAAAAGAAATTTCAAGCTATGGATGATTTTCATAAACGAATATAAAAATAGAGGTGGGCGTGTAACAGCAGGTTCTGATTCTGGTTTTATATTTCAACTATATGGTTTTGGTTACATTAGAGAACTTGAACTTTTGAGAGAAGCTGGATTTCATCCCTTAGAAGTTATAAGAGCAGCGACTTTAAATGGAGCTGAAGCTCTTGGTGTTGATCGGGAAATTGGATCTATTCAAATTGGCAAAAAAGCAGATCTTATTATTATCGAGGAAAATCCATTAAAGAATTTAAAGGTTTTGTATGGAACTGGTGCGATAAAACTTAATAATGAAAATCAAGTAATTCGCGTAGGTGGAATAAAATATACTATTGTAAATGGCGTAATATATGATGCGAAAAAATTATTAACTGAAGTAAAAGAAATGGTTGATTTGTCTAAAAAAAAGGAAAACTTTATTTTGAAACAGCCAGGTAATTAAATAATTTAATCAGAGTTAAATGATTTTTTTCTCTTTCAAAAAATTCTCCATTTGAACTTTAATTTTTTCAGCTGAAATTGATGCAGCCTTATCAAAATCTTTACCACTTGATGAGTAGATAATGCTTCTAGATGAATTTACGATTATTCCACATTTATCATTCATAGCAACTTGAGAAATTTCTCTTAAATTTCCACCTTGAGCCCCAACACCAGGGATGAGCAGAAAATTATCTGGAACTATTTCCCTAATATTAGAAATTAAGTCAGTATGATTTGCTCCAACAACATACATTAATTGTTTAGAGTTTTGCCATTTAATTGAAGATTCAATCACTTGATGGAATAATTTTTTATCATTGCATTGATTTAACTGAAAATCTTTAGCTCCAGAATTAGATGTCAAGACAAGCAAAATTGTATGTTTATCTTTATATTTTAAAAAAGGTTCAACAGAATCTTCACCCATATATGGTGAAATCGTTATAGAATCAAAATTTAGGTGTTCAAAATATGCCTTTGCATAACGTTGTGACGTATTATGAATATCACATCTTTTCGCATCAGCAATTGTAAAAATATCTGGGTATTCAGATTTTATATAATCAATAGTTTTTTCAAGAGCTCTCCATCCATCAGCACCATATGTTTCATAAAAAGCAATATTAGGCTTAAATGCTATGCAGTATTTTGACGTTGCATCAATAATTGATTTTGCAAAAGAAAAAATAGGATCATCCATTTTTCTTATGAAGTTTGGAATTTTATCTATGTCAATATCTAAACCTACACATAAATAAGATTTTTTCTTTTTAATTCTTTCATATAAATCCTGATTATTCATGATATTTCTCCTGATTCTTTTAAAATTTGGTTATTCTGATAAAGTTTAAGCTCATCAATTAATTGCTTTATATCGCCATTTATTATGCTTTGCAAATCATACAAGGTTAGGCCAATTCTATGATCAGTAACTCTTCCTTGAGGATAATTATATGTTCTTATTTTGGCAGATCTGTCTCCTGAGGAAACAAGTGAATTTCTCTTTTCAGCATCTGACTCCAACTTTTTGTTTAATTCTAATTCGTAAAGACGAGACCGAAGAACTTTTAATGCTTTCTCTTTATTTTTATGTTGTGATTTTTGATCCTGACACTGAGCTACTATTCCGGTGGGTTCGTGAGTAAGTCTAACTGCAGAATAGGTAGTGTTAACTGATTGCCCACCAGGGCCAGAAGAGCAATAAAAATCAACTCTTACATCATTCATGTCAATTTTAATATCAAACTCCTCAGCATCAGGAAGGACCATTACAGTTGCGGCAGAGGTATGAACTCTTCCCTGAGTTTCAGTTTGAGGAACTCTTTGAACTCGATGAACTCCAGACTCATACTTGAGTACGCTATATACGTCTTCACCTAAAACCTCAAAAATTATTTCTTTGAATCCACCCGCAGTTCCCTCATTAAAATCAACTAAACTGACCTCCCATCCAAGGTCTTGACAAAACTTTGTATACATTCTATAAAGATCTCCAGCAAAAATACTAGCCTCATCTCCCCCTGTACCAGCTCTAATTTCAATGACTACATTTTTAGAATCTTCTGGATCTTTTGGAATTAATAAAAATTTAATTTCTTGTTCTAGAGAATCAAGTTTAGTTTTTGATTCATCTAGTTGAATTCTTGCCATTTCTAACATCTCTTTATCTTCCTCGTGCTTGATCAAATCCTCTGCCTCTTTTATGTTCATATTTAAAAGATCAAACTGATCAAACTTTTCTATTTTTCTTGAAAGTTCTTTATACTCCTTATTGAGGTCAATATATTTTTTTTGATCAGAAATAATATCTGGTTTGATCATCAAATCAGAAATTTCTTTAAACCGATGTCTTATTTGTTTGAACTTTTCTTCCATTTTAACTTTGAATATTACAAAAATATAACTTTAAGTTGTTGAATATATTATACTTAATATTCAAAGCTTCCCAAGTCAGAATAAATTGATAATTTTCTTGTTTTACAAGCCTCAACTCTTCCTATTACTTTCGCTTCAATCTCAAATGATTTTGAGATTTCAATAATCTTCTCTGCTATATTAGGATTTACATATAATTCCATTCTATGTCCCATATTAAAAACTTGATACATCTCCTTAGGAGAAGTTTCTGATTCTTTTTGAATTAAGTCAAAAATTGGCGGGACTTTAAATAAATTATCCTTTATAATATGAAGCTTTTCAACAAAATTCAGAGCCTTAGTTTGGCCTCCTCCACTACAATGAACCATACCATGAATATCAATCCTGTTGACTTGATTAAAAATTTCCTTGATGACAGGAGCATAAGTTCTTGTTGGAGAAAGGATCATTTTACCAATATTTATAGGTGATGAATCAATGTAATCAATCAAAGTTTTTGACCCAGAGTAAACTAACTCCGAGGGAATACTTGAGTCAAAACTCTCTGGATATTTTTCCATAAGGTATTTGCTAAAAACATCATGTCTTGCAGAAGTCAAACCATTACTTCCTATTCCAGAATTATACTCTTTTTCATATGTCGCCTGTCCAAAAGATGCAAGTCCTACAATTAGATCCCCATTTTTAATATTTGCATTATCAATAACATCAGCTTTGAGAATTCTTGAAAAAACACATGAGTCTATAATCACTGTGTTTACAAGATCACCTACGTCTGCGGTTTCTCCTCCAGTATTATAAATCTTTATACCTAAAGGATCAAGTTCATCAATAATTTCCTGCGTCCCATTTATTATTGATGAAATAACTTCCGCAGGAATTTTATTTTTATTTCTACCAATAATTGATGAAAGCATAATATCACTGGTTACACCAACGCATAATAGATCATCAATATTCATGACTATTGAGTCTTGTACAACACCTTTCCAGACAGAATTATCGCCGGTTTCCTTCCAATAAACATATGCAAGAGACGATTTAGTTCCTGCTCCATCAGCATGCATAACAACAACATGGTCTTGACTTTTAGTAACATAATCAGGGATAATTTTACAAAAGGACTTTGGAAAAATCCCTTTGTCTATATTTTTAATTGCATCGTGAACATCTTCTTTTTTCGAAGAAACGCCTCTTTTTTGATAACGATTGCTCTCCATAAAAAAACTATCATTACAAAAGTAATATATCTAATGATCTAATCTTGTAAATCCTATTGTATTTTTTAAAAAACTACGAGATATTTGAATAAATATAATTCTAATGATTTATTAATAAATAGACTAATGAAAATTTATGATTTTTGACCCCTTATTTTTATCAATTAAATAAATTAAAGTGAAAAAAAATACTGTATTAATAAAAATTGAAAACCCTTTTAAAATTAAAGTAGGAAATTAATTAGTATTCTTAATTTTAGGTGTCTTAATTATAAATCTTAAAAATTTAATCACATGAGTAAATCTAAATTAGAATACATCTGGCTCGACGGATATGTTCCTACAGCCAATTTAAGAAGTAAAACTAAAATCGTTAGCAACTTTGGTGGTAAACTCAAAGATTGTCCTATGTGGTCATTTGATGGAAGCTCTACTCTTCAGGCTGAGGGTGGTTCGTCAGATTGCCTTTTAAAACCTGTTGCTATTTTCCCTGATCCAGTCAGAAAAGATGCCTTTTTAGTAATGACTGAGGTTCTAAACGCTGATGGATCTCCTCATATATCTAACGGAAGAGCAACTATTGACGACGACGACAATGATTTTTGGTTTGGATTTGAACAAGAATATTTTATTTGGGATCCCGAAACTAATTTGCCTCTTGGTTTCCCAAAAGATCAAACTCCCCAAGGTCAATTCTATTGTTCAGTTGGGGGTAAAAATACGTTTGGTAGGGAAATCATGGATGAGCATCTTGACATTTGTCTTGAGGCAGGAATTAATGTTGAAGGAACAAACGCTGAAGTTGCTGCTGGGCAATGGGAGTTTCAAACTTTCGCTAAAGGTGCAAAACAAGCTGGTGATGAAATGTGGGTAGCTAGATACTTACTCGAGCGAACTGCTGAACAATACGGTTTAGCTATTGAGTACCATCCAAAGCCATTAGGTCCAACAGATTGGAATGGTTCTGGAATGCATGCTAATTTTTCTAACACTACATTAAGAACATGTGGATCTGAAAAGGTTTACAATAAAATATGTGAAGCTTTTGAGCCTGTAGTTAATGAACATATTGCAGTCTATGGGGCATATAATGATCAAAGATTAACCGGTGATCATGAAACTCAATCAATCACTGAGTTCAGCTATGGGGTTTCTGATAGAGGAGCTTCTATAAGAATTCCTATAATGACAGTTGAAAATGGATGGAAAGGTTGGCTTGAGGATAGACGCCCTGCATCAAATGGTGATCCATATAAAATTGCAGGTAGAATAATTAAAACAGTTAAGTCAGTTAAGGTTTAATAGTCAAATCTTTTTATAGTTAAGATTAAGTAAAAGCCCACTTTTTAGAAGTGGGTTTTTTATAGAATTAAAGGGATTATAAAAATTAGATATAGCGTTAGCAAAATAATTCCATCAATCCAACCAAGACGATTCCCTCTTGGAAAGAAAACAAGAGGAAGTACTATTGCAGAAATTCCAATCATCCACCAAATATCATTTTCTAATAAACCTTGATCTTTAATAATTATAGGAGTTATCATTGATGTAATCCCCATAACTGCAAGAATATTAAAAATATTAGATCCTATTAGGTTACCCAGGGAAATAGCTTTTTGCTTTCTAATTATTCCAACTATTGAAGCTGATAATTCAGGTATGCTTGTTCCAACAGAGATAATTGAAATGCTTATAATTCTCTCACTAACACCAAAATCATAAGCGAGAGCAACAGCTCCCTTTACAAGAGTTTCTGATCCTAACCATAATCCAAATCCGCCTATCAATAAATAGTAAAAACTCTTTAAAGAAGAAACATTATCTTCTTCAATTTCATCTTCAGCGTCTTCTTTTTTTCTAATTCTAATTAGAAAAAAGAGAAATAATATTAAAACAGAGAAAAGAATTGTTCCTTCATAAACTTCTAATTTTGAATCAAATGCTACAAAAAAATAAAATAATGCAGTTGCAAAAATCATCATTGGAAAATCCGTTTTGTAAAAACTCTTTGAAACATTTATAGGGGCAATGATTATTACTACAGCCAAAACAAATGCAATATTGGCAATATTGGATCCTAAAACATTTCCAAAAGCAAGATCTGAATGTCCACTAAGAGCTGAATTTACGCTTACAATTAATTCAGGCATAGAAGTAGCAAAAGAAACAACTGTCATTCCAATAACCATTTTTGGTATTTGAAGTTTCAATGACAATGAAACAGCAGATTGAAGTAACCAATCGCCACCCTTAACTAAAATAACTAGACCAGCAAATACTGCTAATATGGCCATAAATAAAATTTTCTAAATATACGCCATAGTATTAAAAAAAAACCTGCTAAATTCGGGTTTCTTTCTATATTATAAAAAAAATTACTATGAGTAGAGCATTATTATTTTTATTGCTGATTTTTTCAAGTCTTGTTTTTAGTCAAAAAGCAAATCAATCAATTGAAGTTAAAGAATATGTTTTAGAAAATGGATTAACGGTGATGCTTAGTGAAAATCGTGAAAGCTCAAATATATATGGTGTTGTTGGAGTTAAAGCTGGGGGTAAAAACGATCCAAAAGATGCAACTGGTATTGCTCACTATCTAGAACATGTTCTGTTTAAAGGAACGCAAGAATTAGGAACTACCGATTACGAAAATGAAAAAGTTTATCTTGACAGCATTAGCAAACTTTATGAAAATTTATCTAAAACTAATTTGCAGGAAAAGCGTTCTTCAATCCAAAAAGAAATCAATAGAATTTCTATCAAAGCCTCACAATATGCTATTCCTAATGAGCTTGACAAACTCCTCAAGCAAATGGGAGGACTTGATGTTAATGCATTTACAAATGAGGATTATACAGCATATTACAACAGCTTTCCTCCTAATCAAATTAATAGATGGCTGGAAATCTATAGTCATCGTTTCCAAAATCCGGTGTTCAGGTTATTCCAATCTGAGCTTGAAACAGTTTATGAGGAAAAGAATATATCAATGGATGACCCCTTTGAAAATGTTTTTGAAGAAGTTGCTAAACATGTTTACAAAAAACATCCCTATGGTCAACAAACTGTTCTTGGAAAAGTTGAGCATTTAAAAAATCCCTCATTACAAAAAATGTATGATTTTTTTAATACTTATTATGTGGCAAATAATATGGTCCTATCTCTCTCTGGTGATTTTAATTCTGAAAAAATTATCCCGCTAATTGAACAAACCTTTGGAAAATTAAGATCAGGTAAGATTCCTGAATTCCCTGAATATTTAGAAGAACCATTTAATAGGAGAGAATTAGTTGAAAAAAAATTAACCCCCATTAAACTTGGGGCAATTGTTTTTCGGTCTCCTAAACAAGGTGATAAAGACAATTTAATTTTTGAAATGGCTTTAAAGACTCTTTATAACTTCGAAGAAACCGGATATTTAAATAAACTTAGAGACGAAGGTAAATTAATGGAAGCTGGGTTATTTGAAATTGGCAACATTGATTACGGAGCTACGGCTGTATATTTTATTCCTAAACTTATAGGCCAAAAACTAGATGCTGCTGAAAATATAATCATAGAACAGATTGAAAAACTAAAAAAAGGAGAGTTTTCTGATCAATACGTTGAAGCCCTGAAAATTAATAAAATAAAAGAGATATCATACAAATGGGAAAGTAATGAAAGTAGAGCCCTTGAAATGGTAGAAGCCTTTATGCAAGAAAAAAAGTGGACAGAGTATTACGAAAATTATCAGGCCATCGAAAATATAGATAAGGATGCCATTGTTCAAGTTGCTAAAAAATATTTCGGAGATAATTATCTGTGCTTTTATTCTAGAATGGGATCTCCAAAAAAAGAAAAGTTAGATAAACCAGGATATCAACCTCAAATGTCTAATACTAATGCAAGTTCAAATTATAGCAAAAAACTTTTAGAAATTAAGCCTTTTCAATACCAGGCAAAATACGTAAACTATAATACTGATACTCAGGAAGCTAATCTAGGAGATAATATTTCAATTATAAAAACTAAAAATCCATTCAATAATGTTTTTGATCTAAAAATAAAATTTGGTGTCGGACTTTATAAAATTCCTGAAATCAGATTTTTAGGCAATTATTTAAGTCTTCTAGGGACAGATAGGTACTCTGTTGCTGAGCTTAAAGAGGCATTTCATCAACTTGGATCTACTTATTATTTTAACGCCACAGAAAATAATGTGTCTTTAATTGTTTCAGGAATTGAATCAAACCTTGAAAAAATTCTTGTCCTCACTGAAGAATTAATAAATAATCTTGTCTTTGATGAGAAAAAAGTATCTCAAGCAGTTGAAGAATTTAAAACTCAAAGAAAGTTAAATCTAGAACAACCTATATTTTTAGCCCAAACACTCAATGAATATGCCCTCTTAGGGGATAAAGCCCCAAGACTAAGGGAGTTAACAAAAAAAGAGATCAAAAAACTTAAAGCAGTAAGATTAGAGAGTGCTTATAAGACTATTCTAAATTATGAAAAAACAATTCATTTTGTTGGAAACACAGAGTTGAGCCAATTAAAATTACTTTGTGACAAATATTTAAATACAGAGAAAGAACTCATGCCAAGGGAACCCTTTGTCGTCTTTGATAGACAAAAGCCAACACGAAATAAAATATACATTTTAAACAACAAGAAAAGTATTCAAAGTCATATTGTTTTCAATATTGAAGGGGGTAAAAGATCTAATTCAAAAGCTCATTTTTCAAATGCATTTAATTCATATTTTGGAGATGATATGTCAAGTATCGTTTTTCAAGAAATAAGAGAGTTTAGATCATTAGCATATTCTACATTCGCTCAATACAATTTAGCTCCTATGGAAGGAAAGAATAATTCTTTCATTGGTTATGTGGGTTGCCAAGCTGATAAAACAATTGAATCTGTTAGGGTCATGAATGATCTAATTTTAAACATGCCTGAAAAACCAGAGCGATTGGAAATGATAAAGTCTTCTTTAATTGAAAGTTCTAAAACTTCAAGGCCAAGTTTTAGAAATTTAATCGAAAGGATTGAAAGCTGGAAAAGACAGGGTTTTGATGATGATCCCAATAAGCTTTTATTAGAGCAATACAATAACCTCTCTTTCAAATCAATTGTTGATTTTTATAAAGCTGAAATACAAAATAAACCTATGATTATAACTATTGTTGGTGATGTGTCAAGATTTAATTTAGATGAACTAAAAAGATATGGAGAAATAATTACGGTAAAAGAATCCGACCTTTTTGTTAATTAATAAGTTAGATATAGCCAGCCTTTTTTAAACTTGCCTGTCTCTAATACCTCAACTACATAATAGTATGATCCTGCTGGAAGAAGTTCTCCGGTTTTGTCATAAGTACCAGCCCAATCATTTTGATAATTTACCTTTTTAAATACGATCTGACCGTATCTGTTATAAACTCTGACAATTGAAGTAGGATACTGCTCAAGATTAACGATCTTCCATGTAGATTCTGGACCAACAACTCCAGGAGTTAAAAGTGGCGATACAAAAATTTGATTATCATCAGGATCTGTACAACTAGGATCTCCATCGTTGTCTCGATCAACAGGAGAATCAAATGCATTTAAAGGATCTGTATTACAAATTGCCTCTGCTTCATCAGACCACCCGTCTCCATCATCATCTGTATCATAACAGTTACTCTCTCCATCTCCATCGGTATCTATAGGATAACTGCTTGCGTCTAAGGGATCTGATCCGCAATTTGTTTCTTCTTCATCTGCCCATCCATCTCCATCATCATCTGAATCAATACAATTTGCTATTTTATCTCCATCAGTATCTACAGGGACACTACTTGGATCAAGAGGATCAGTGCCACAAGTTTTCTCAACCTGATCATCCCATCCATCATTATCATCATCAGTATCTATGCAGTTAGCTTCTCCATCCTTGTCAGTGTCTAAAGGGACACT
>MDTE01065382.1_pt1 | contig 38529 bp, 36 predicted proteins | sample 811231 | NCBI WGS metagenome assembly MDTE01 (sample SAMN05326651, study PRJNA326480) | marine metagenome | isolation source: seawater | place: Indian Ocean: Red Sea | collected 2010 | reverse complement strand
TGGCGGAAGCGCCTGGGAGTCGAACCCAGCCCCCCCACGTTAGCAGGGGGCGACCGGTTTTGAAGACCGGGAGGGCCACCGGGCCCCATTCGCTTCCGTGGCGACCATCATTGCACGAAGGACGTAACCATCCAGCCCCTTGCGGGCCGGACCGACGAGCGCTATCACTTGTGGAGGGGAAAGCCGTGGGGCGAGGCGGTACTGGAACGGGCCGGTCAAACACTTTACCGACGACGCTTCGCTGGCGAGCGACGCGAGACGTTGGGGCCCAACGTCTCGAGCCTCGAACGTGTAGCGCTGCGCCGACGTGCAGGGCGGGACGGCGCAGCGGAGCGCTTAGCTCTCGATCAGACGAACTTCACCCGCACGGGGACCCTTGGTCGAATCCTCGGTCGTGAACTCGACGCGCTGGCCCTCACGGAGCAACTCGAACACTGCGCCACGAACCGAGCTCCGGTGGAAGAAATGCTCGACTCCGCCCTCGTCGCGAATGAAACCGAACCCCTTGTCGATCAAGAGACGTGCGATTGTACCGCTGGCCATACCTGATTCCTCCGACCCAAACCGAGTCTGCCACGACGCCACCGCGCCCACTACGGGAGCGGCGTTTGTGACTAGTAACCAAGCTTGAGAGAGGCCAGTCTAGTGAGGATTGTTGGTCGAAGTCAAGCAGGATGGTAGGCTCTCGCCGGGCGGTCCAGTTACTCCGAAGAGGGTGGGTCGGCGGGTTTCGCCGGCGGGCTGAGGCTTCGGCGGCCGGCTTCGATTCAGGGCTTGGGGCGGGCTTCTCGGCCGCGGCCGGTGTCTAGGACTTGGCGTCGGCGGCTGGAGTGGCCGCGGCGGCCGCCGGCTTGGCCGCATCGCCGTCGGCCGCGGGCTTTGGCGGCGGCTTTGGCTTGGCCGGCTTCACGGGCGGATACGTTGTCCAGAAATGACGGTTGCAGGCCGGGCACTCCCAGAACTGCTGCGGCGGCCACGGGTCGTTCGGACCCGGGTCCTTGAGGTCCATTTGGGCGCCGCATCGCTGGCAACGGATGGAGACGTCGGGGTGATTCATGGCGAGATTCTATTGTTCCCTCCGGCGGGGGTGCAACCCGACCGCATCATTCGTGGAGTACTAGGATGATCCCAGGGGTGATTCTCGCCGGTGGCGCGTCCTCGCGGATGTCCGGACGACCCAAAGCACTGCTGCCATTGGGCGCCGACTCGCGGTCGTTTCTCGCTCGGATCGTCGAATCTCTGCGGGAGGCGGGCGTCGACGACGTCATCGTCGTGGCCGGCTATCACCTCGACGAGATCGCGCGGCATGTCGAGGCCGAGCACTTGCCGGTTCGCGTTGTGTCGAATCCGCATCCCGAGCAGGGGCAGCTGTCCTCGCTACTGGCCGCGCTACGCATCGTTGATCACCCTGGGGTGCGCGCGATGCTGGTCACCCTCGTCGATCTCCCGCTGGTGTCCTCCGACACCGCGCGCGCCGTGCTCGAGGCATACCGCGAGAGCGGCGCGCCGCTCGTCCGGCCCGCGCGGGACGGCAGGCATGGGCACCCGGTGCTCTTCGACCGGAGTTTGTTCGACGAGCTCCGTCGAGCCGATCCGGCACGTGGAGCCAAACCGGTGGTCCGGGCCCATGCGGCCGAAGGAGTCGAGGTTGAGGTGGACGACGACGGCGCGTTCGACGACATCGACACGCCGGCTGACTACGAGCGGGCGTTTGGCCGACCGCTGGCCTAGCGCGCCGCGGTCAACCAGCGCCGCCGGATCGCGTGTGGGTTGTTGGGGAAGAGAAAGATGGTGGACCAGACGGGGGTCGAACCCGTGACCTCGTGAATGCCATTCACGCGCGCTCCCAACTGCGCCACTGGCCCACGCAGAGAGCAATTCTAATATTCGGCGAACATGCGCTGCAACTCGGCCTGGTCCGTGGTCTCGGTCAGGCCGACCATCAGGAGAATCCTCGCCTTTACGGGCGCGAGGTCCTCTCCCGCGATCGCTCGTCGTCGTTGCCGCTCAGGGTCGCCGTCTCCGTTGGCGGGTGGCCGCGGGGCGACGCGGCCTCGACCGGTGCGTGAGGCGATGACCACGCGGACGTCACGTTCGTTCGCATAGGCGATGGCGTCTCGCTGTCCGCTGCTGGTCGCCCCGGCGCCCGCGCCCGCTACCACGACGCCCTTCGCGCCCTGATCGACCGCCGCGCGGATGAGACCTCCCGTCGCGCCCTGGTAGGTCATGACCACGTCCACCCGCGGAAGCCTGGTCACGCCGGCGAGGTCGAACTCGCTGGTCTTGGTGTGACGCCGTTCGAGGCCGCGGTAGTAGACGATGCGGTCCCTCGCCACGGTGCCCAGCACCCCGTAGCCGCGCGCTTCGAAGCTCTGGAGATGCAGCGCGTCGGTCTTGGTCACCTCCCGTGCCGAGTTGATCTCGTCGTTGAGTACCACCAGCACGCCGCGCCCGTGCGACGACTCGTCGGACGCCACCCGGAATGCCTGACGCAGGTTGGCCGCGCCATCGTAGCCGGGGGTCTCGGGGCGGCGCATCGAGCCCACCACCACGACCGGGCGTTCGTCGCGCACGGTCAGGTGGAGAAAGAACGCCAGTTCCTCGAGGGTGTCTGTGCCGCTCGTCACGACGACGCCAGCCAACTCGGGGTCCGCGCTGAACAGCTGATTAATCCGTCTGGTCAGGCGAAGCCACTGGTCGAGCGTCAGTGCGCTGCTGGGAACGTTGGCAAACTCCTCCGCCTCGGCCTCCGCCAGTTCGTGCAGGTCGGGCACGAGGTCGAGCAGTTCGTTGGGGGTCAGGCGTTCGCCGGGGCGGTTGGAGATGGTGCCGCCGGTCGTGATGAGGCGCACGCGCGGCGGTTCGGCGGCGACGAGGTCTGGGACCACGGCCCCGACCGTCGCCACGACCAGCAGTCCGCCGATCAACAGCGTGCGGCGCCACATGTCGTAGGTCCTGGCGCAGGCCGGCCCACTGGCCCGAGCGCGCCTCCGTACTATACCGGAAGTGTCAGGCCTCTTCCGGGCCAGCGGTCAAGGCAAGCGTCAGCCAGGCGGTGAGCTGGTCGACCGCTGCGTCCGCGGTCGGTCCGTAGAAGGGCATGAGCGCGGTAGACCCGCCCGGCACTCTGACGAGGTAGGCACGCCACCGGTCCGGATCGACGAGCATCGCCTCAATCCGGTAGGTCTTCCCGTTGATTGTCTGGTCGAATTGCTGAACGGTCACGAGATTGCTTCGAAACGCCGCTAAGGGGAACGGAAGGATTCTAGGTCAGTGTCGAGGGCGGCCGAAAGCGAAGGAAAGCACGAAGACCGGTGCACAACGCGGTAAGGCCAAACGCTGCAATCGATTCGAGACGGAAAAAAAGTTCGATCCCCCTACTTTTCACATCGGATGCACACGCTTTGCACAGTTCTTCCACAGGCCAGCCGCGATCGTCTCGGGCGGGACGGGTTTCCCCGGCCGTCGTGAGGGTCGCTCGGGCGTTCGTGCTCGTCACCTTGCTCTCAGCAGGAGTCGTCGCGGCCAGCGCCGACAGCCCAGGGGACGCTCGTGTGTTTCCGGTGACCCTGGTCGACGGTGGGCTCATCCTGAGCGTGGGTGAGCCGGCTCTGGTCGGAGATACGGTGGTCCTGTCGGTGCCGCTCCTGCTTGCCGAGTCTGGCGAGTGGAGCCAACTGGTGACCCTCCCACTGGCCGCGGTCGACTGGCCGATCACCATGCGCCACGCCGACGCGGTGCGGGCGGCGCGTTACGCCGAGCGCGCCGGGGGAGACGACTACGCCCGACTGACGGCGGACGTCGCGCGCGCCCTTCAGCTGCTTGTCGCGACCGACGATGTCGCGGTCCGGTCTCGGAATGCCATCGACACCCGCCGCAAGGTGTTCGATTGGAGCGTGGCGCACCACGGGTACCGGCACGAAGAGCTGCAGGAGATGGTGGCCATGCTCGACGCCCGTCTGGCCAGGTTGGCCCCCGGCCAGGTCGGACCGGTGCGGGTAACGATGTTGCCGCTGCCCCCACCGCCCGCGCCCAGCATCGATCTGGAGGACCCGGTCGCCGTTGCGACCCAGGCAATCACCGCGGCGCGACTGACTCTGGTACCGGCCGAGCGGACCGGGATGCTGCAGGGCGTACTCGGCCTGATCGAGACCGAGGCCGAGGCTTTGCCACGCGACTGGCGGAGCGACACGACTCGCGAGCTCAGGGCGTGGGTCGAGACCGAGGCCCGGCTCGACCGCGCCTATGGAGAGATGATTGCCATGCTCCTGGCGCGCGCGCATCTGGCCGCACGCGAGGCGGATGTTGCCGAGGTGACGGCGGTGGCCGAGGACCTTGCCACGGGCGACGATGAGCTTGGGGCCCACCGACCTGGGATGGTGGCGGCCGTCGGGGCCACCATCGAACGGATGCGGGAGGAGGCCGAGGCCCTCGATCGGGAACGTCGGGCGTGGGCCTCACGGAGTCCGCATCATGAGGCGCTCGGCGAGCGCCTCGCGCGGACGCTGGTCAAGGCCAATGAGCATCGCCCACTGCTCGAGGGGATCGGGTCCCGGACGGTGGGCGCTCTTGACGCGGCGGTGCTCGAACGTCGATTCAAGACACTGCTCGGCACGCTCGAAACGCCGCGACCACCCGCCGGGTTCGAGGGAGTACACTCTCTGCTGCGCCGCGCGTTGCAGCTCGCCGCCGGCGCGGCCCGGCTGCGTCGAGAGACTGACGATCCCGCGAAGGCCGGCGATGCCGCATCGGCGGCGTCCGGCGCCCTCATGTTGCTCGACGAGACCGAAGCGAGCCTGGGCCGGTTGCTGAGCTATCCCGAATTGCCTTGATCACCCCGCGCCAGACCACGCTCTTCCCGACCCCCGATCTCGCCACCTTTCATCACACGCTCGCCAGCTGCCTCGCGTCGACCTCCCCCTGGGACCTGCGCGACACCGTCGTGCTGGTGCCTTCTCGCGCCGCCGCCGTCCAGCTGCAGTGGACTCTGGAATCGATCCAGCTCGAACGCGAGGGCGCGGTGTGCCACCCCCGTCTGCTGACACGCGACGAGTTCCATGGCGAGCTGCACCACCGGCTCGACCCGCGGCCCCGGTTGCTGAGCCCGATCGAGCGGCTGGGCTGGGGGCGGGCCGCCGCCGAGGCGGCCGTCGCTCAAGGCGCCGAACCGCCGTTCAAGCTTCGGCCAGGTCTGGTCAGCGAGTTCATCGCGTTCTATGACGAGCTCCGACGACACGACCGCACGGTCGAGGCGTTCGAGCGACTGTTGGTGGGCGAGCTCGACCCCAGCGCCGAGTACGACCGCGGGGCGCGGCGCATGCTGCGGCAAACCCGGTTCCTGGCGCTGATGTATCGCCACTATGAGGCGCGCCTCACCGATAGCGGCTGGCTGGACGAGCATCGCTTGCGCGAGCGAGTTCTCGAATCCGGGCTGCATCGGCCGATCCGCCACGTTGTCGTCACCACTGGCGACCGCGCGACGGGCACCGATGGGTTATGGCCGGCCGACATCGCGCTGCTCGCCCGGCTCACTGGCCTCGAACGGGTCGACGTCGTGTCCACCGGCGCGGTGCTCGACGCCGGGTGGCGCGAGCGGCTCGAGACGCTGTGGCCGGGGATCGAGGTCCGTTCCTCTGAGTCGGTTGCGCCAGCCGCCACGCGTCTCGTCGTGCCGGTCGACGCTGATGGCCGCCGGCACTTCACCTGGAGAGACCGGGAGGAAGAACTGCTGGCGGTAGCCCGCCAGGTCAAGGCGCGCGACCCGGCCCAGCGTACGGCGGTGGTGTTTCAACGGCCATTGCCGTATCTCTACCTGGCCCGACAGGTCTTCACCTCGGCCGAGGTGCCGTTCGACACTCACGACACATTGCCGCTCGCGGCCGAGCCCTACGCGGCGGCACTCGATCTGGTGCTGGCCTTCGCCGCTTCTGGTCAGGCGCGGGTTCCGACCCTCGAGTTACTTCGCTCGCCGCACTTCGATTTCGGTTCCGGGGACGAGCCACTGGCCCCCTCCGCGATCAGGGGGTTCGACCGGGCGCTGGTCGACGCTCGCTATACCGGGGATGCCACCGAGCTGGCGTCGCTGGTCGAGCACTGGCGGAGCAGCGGTGGTCGGGTCCGGGCGGCGGCCGCGATTGCCGGGGTGGTCGTGCGACTGGCCAGCGAGCTGGAGCCGCTGTCGAGGACCGAGCCGGCGAGCACGCTACTCGACTGCCTGCTGACGTTTCTGGAGCGCTACCGTCCTCCCCAGGCGCCAGGAGACGATCCCGAGTCGCGTTCAGCCCGGGCCCGCGCCGCCGTGATTGGCCTCCTCAGAGAGCTCCGGGATGCCCATCGTCAGCATGATGATCCCGACGCCGACCTGGCCTGGGTCACGTCGACCCTTCGACGGCTGATCGAGGGCGCGACGTTTGCCGCGCCCAGCGGAGGGACTGGTGTCTCGCTGCTCGATGCGCGCGCGGCCCGTTTCGGTCGGTTCGACACCGTCGTGCTCGTGGGGTTGGTCGACGGGGAGTGGCCGGAGCGAGGCCGGCAAAGCGCCCTCTACCCGGCGTCGCTGACCGGTCAGCTCGGTTGGGCCCGCGAGATCGACCGTTTGCGAGCGGCCCGAGCGGCGTTCCACGACCTGCTGTCGCTGGCGCGTTCCCGCGTGCTCGTGTCGACGGTCGCGTTTGAAGACGATGCGGTGGTCGCGGCCTCGGCGCTCGTCGAAGACCTGCAGGAGTCCGGCCTGGACCTGCAAGCGGAACCGACGCCAGCGGGTCGCGTCACGCTGGACGCCGGGCTGGCAGAGGCGCCCGAACGGGTGCCGCTCACAGGCGAGTCGGCGCGCTGGCTCGATCTGCGTCTGGCGCGGGGCACCGACGTCGGTCCGGACCGGCGGGGAGCCGTGGGGCCCCAGCCCCCTCGCCAGTACAGCGTCAGCGGGGTCGAGCGCTATCTCAGCTGTCCGTTCAAGTACTTCGCGTCCTCGGTGCTTCGATTGGGGGAGGAGCCGGACGACGAGCTCATCATGACGCCACGCACCCGCGGCCGCTTCGTGCACGAGGTGCTCCGGGTGTTCTTCGAGGAGTGGGCGGCCAAAGGCCTGGGAGCCATCGACGGAGCTTCGCTCGAGGCGGCGCGAGAGCTGGCGCGGGAGGTGGCTGAACGCCATCTCGGTGAGTTGCCCGCACGAGACCGCGCGGTGGAGCGGGCCTGGTTGCTCGGGTCTCCCGCCGCGGCCGGTGTCGTGGACCGCCTGCTCCTCCTGGAGGTCGAGCGCCCGGGGCGGGTCAAGGAGCGACTGCTCGAGCATCCGTTCGACGGTCGCTTCACGCTCAGTGGGCCAGATGGAGACCGGGATGTCAGGTTGCGCGGCATCGCCGACCGTGTCGACCTCCTCGAGGGCGGACAGCTCCGGGTCGTCGACTACAAGACCGGTCGGGCACCCGATCGGAACGTGTCAGTGCAGCTTCCCGTGTATGGCCGCTGTGCCGAGCAGCAGCTCCGCGAGCGCGACGGCCAGAACTGGGTGACTGTCGACGCCGGCTACGTGGCCTTTGGCGAGCCACGAGGTTGGGTGCCGCTCGACCGCCGGGCGACGGTGGATCAGGCGATGGCCGACGGTCAGGAGCGGTTCCTCACTGCCGTCGAGGGCATCGAGGCCGGAGCGTTCCCCCCGCGGCCCGTCGAGCCGTTCCGCTGTCAGTACTGCGAATACCCGACCGTTTGCCGAAAGGATTACGTCGGTGACGAGTGACGGCCAGCTGCCGCTGTTCGGCGACTCCCCGGCACCAACCCCCGGGCCGGAGCGGCCACCCCTGCCTGACGCGGGCGCGCGCACCTTTGCCACCAACCCGGCGAACAACGTGGTGCTCGAGGCCTCGGCCGGCACCGGCAAGACCACGGTGCTGGTCACCCGCTACGTGAACCTGCTACGGGCGGGGGTCGACCCCTCGAACATCCTCGCGATGACCTTCACCCGTCAGGCGGCCGCCGAGATGCGCGAGCGGATCATCCGCGAGCTCCGGGTGTCCGCCCAACGGTCTGAGTCCGATCGTGTCCGGTGGCGGGAGCTCCGGGACCGACTGGGCGAGATCTCGATCAGCACGATCGACGCGTTCTGCCTGTCGCTGCTCCGCGAGTTTCCGCTCGAAGCGGATCTCGACCCCGCTTTCGGCATGGCGGACGAAACAGAGGTGCCGCGGCTGGTCGAGCAGGCGCTCGACCGGACGCTGGCCCACGGTGCGTCGCTGGCGGCCGAGGATGCCAACGTAGCGATGCTCCTGGCCAGGCTCGGCGCCGCGCGGGTGCGGACCGGCCTGGCGCACTTGCTCGGGCGCCGGCTCGTGGCGCCCGCGGCGTTGCAGCGCTACCTGGCCAACGGGCCGGCCGAGCTCACCGCGGCGAGCGCGCTGGCCAGCGCGGGGCGGCGGCTGGCTGACGTACTGGGCGGCGTCGATGGGGGGCTGCACAGGTTCCTGGCCGACGGACCGGAGGAGCACCCGCGGTTCCTGGCCCTGACCCGGGAACTACCACAGCTGGCCGAGCTCGCCGAATCGTCACCCGAGTCGCTGCGGTCCCTGCTCGATCGCGTGCGCGAGTATTTCCTGACCCAGGACGGTCTTCCTCGTAAGCGGTTCACACTGGGCGGACGCTATTGCCGATCGCCTGCCGGCTGGAAACGGCATCGCGAGGCGGCCAAGGCGCTCGCCCCCGCGGTCGCTTCGGCGCTCGCCGCGCTCGACCGGGATCTGAATGTGGTGATGGCCCGCGGAGCCAGGCGCCTGTTTGCGATCGCCGTCTCCGAGTACGAACGCGAGCTGGCGAGCCGCTCAGTGCTCGATTTCTCGGATGTGCTCCAGAAGGCGCTCGATCTGCTGCGGCGCATGGACGAGTTCGCGCAGAGCCGTTTCCGGCTCGAGTCGCGCTACCACCATGTGCTGGTCGACGAGTTTCAGGACACCAGCCGGGCCCAGTGGGAGCTGGTGTCGCTCCTGATTCAGTCCTGGGGCGAGGGCTTCGGGCTTGTGCACGATGCCCCGGTGCCGCCCTCGGTCTTTGTCGTCGGCGATCGCAAGCAGTCCATCTACGGGTTTCGGGACGCCGATGTGGCGGTGTTGCGGGACGCGGGATTCGCCATCGAACGGCTCCGTCCCGATGGCGACGCGAGACGCTCGATCGCGCACAGCTTCCGCTCTGCTGCACCGCTTCTCCGATTCTTGAATGACCTGTTCTCGGCGGTCGAAAAGGCCGACCGACCTAGCGACGGGTTCTGCTACGACGACCCCGACCGGTTTCCGGTGGAGGCTTCCGACACCACATCGACCGAGTCGGACGAGCCTGCGCTGGGGCTGGTGCTCGACACCAGCGTGGAGGCGTGCGCGGAGCGGGTGGCCGGCGAGGTGGTTCGGCTCCTCGAATCGGGGACTGTGCGCGACCGCGAGACCGGTGTGTGTCGGCAGGCGTTGCCTGGCGACATCGCGATCCTGTTCCGCTCCCGGGAAACACATCGGGAGTTTCAGGCAGCGCTCGAGCAGCGGGCGGTGCCTGCGTTCGTCTACAAGGGGCTCGGCTTCTTCGATGCCGATGAGATCAAGGACTATCGGGCGCTGCTGCGCTACCTGGCCGATCCCACGTCGGAGCTGCGTACCGCCGCGCTCCTCCGGTCGCGTCTGGTCGGGCTGTCCGATGCCGGGATCGCGGCGCTGGCGGGTCAGCTGTCGGAGAGTCTGGTTGCCGCCGAGCCGCCAGACGACATCGGGCGATTGTCGGACACCGACCAGGGGTTGCTCCTGGCCCTTCGAGACGGAGTTCGCGAGTGGTTGCCGATGGCCGATCGGGTGCCGCCAGCGGAGTTGCTGGACCAGATCGCGGCGGCGTGCGCCTATGCGTTCGAGCTTCGTGGGCCCCGCTATGTCCAGGCTCGAGAGAACCTCAAGAAGATGCGCGGGCTCGTTCGGCGGGTGCAGAACCGTGGGTTCACGACCCTCTCCCGGCTGGCCGATCATATCGATCGCCTGTCAGGCGACATTTCGAACGCGGTGGTGGATGCGTTCGATGCCGTCAACCTGATGACGGTGCACGCGGCCAAGGGGCTCGAGTTTCCGGTCGTGTTCCTGGTCGAGTTGAACCGGGGGACCGGAGGGATTCCGTCGCCGATCCGGGTGGTTGCCGACGGTGGGGCCGGCGAGCCGTCGGTGACCGTGTCGCCCTATCGGTCCGAGGTGGATGCCGACGGCCGGCTGCGTGACCGGGAGGAGACCAAGCGGCTACTCTACGTCGCGGCGACCAGAGCGCGCGATCGTCTGTATCTGTCGGCGACGCTCCAGGACGGGCGGTTGCGTCCCGCCGCCGGCAGCTTCGCCGGAGTGCTGCCCGCGCCGCTTCTCGAGAGGTTCTCCGAGCCGGTTGCCGACCCGGAAGACCGTGTGCGCTGGCACGGACCGAGTGGTCTGACCCATGACTTCGCGCTGGTGGGGCCGGCGTCGGAGACTCGGCGCTCCCCGACGGACGCCCTCAGCGACACCGACGATCGGTTTGGTGCCTGGCGCCCATCGTTTTCCCCCCAGCGGGTTCGCGCGTCCGGAGAGCCGACCGGGGAAGGACAGGGCGAGGCGGGGGCGGGTGGGGTCGATCGCGTCACGGGAAGGCTGGTCCACCGGCTCCTGCAACGGGACGCCGAGGCGGCGTCCTGGTCCGCGTCCGGAACCGAGGCCGATGAGGTGGCGGTCCTGATGAGCGCCCCCGAGCGAGCCCGACCCGATTGGCGCGAGCTGGCGCTGGCGGCAGCCGCGATCTACGACCGGGCTCGCCAGCGAGGCGCGTTCGACCGGCTGCTGTCCGGCCAGTGCCTGTTCGAGGTTCCGTTCTCGCACCGGCAAAAGGGGCAGGACGGCTCAGATGATCGGATCGTTCGTGGGGTCATCGATTGTCTCCTTCGGAGCCCGGACGGAGCTATCTTTGTGATCGAGGTCAAGACCGGACGACCCCGCCCGGAGCACGAGGACCAGCTGGCCCGCTATGTTGACGCGGCTGGCGTCCTGTTTCCGGACGCCTCGGTCGAAGGCCAGCTGCTCTATCTGTGATCGTCGGCGCTTTCTTGCCGCCTCGGCGAGAAACCACCAATCCAAACCTCTCTGGGCTAGGTCTATATCTATAGACGGCTTGGCTCTTGCAATTCGTAAGGGCCCAGGAAGCCAAGGAGGGTGACATGGTGAACGACACGACATCGACATCGCCAACTACGCTCTTCGAGTTTCGGGCGCTCGAGGCGCTGCCCTGTGGATGCGTGGCCGTCGACTAGGTTGCCCAGTCCCTGGCGCTGGACGTCGTAGCGGTCGAGGTCAAGGGCCCCCACTGCACGGTGGGTCACCACACCAACGGCTCGCTGCTCGCGCTCGACGAGCTCGCGGGCGCTTCCGGCGAGTCGAACTAGCTAATTCTGTGGGGCGGCGCTGTCACCCGTGGGGGACAGTGCGCGTCGGAGGGGCTCCGCCTAGCTGCGGACCAGGACCGGGTCGGCCGCAAGCTTGTCGGCCCAAGCGTTGGCCTGCATTTCGGCCTCGTCTCGGGTTTGCCCCACCAGAATCACGGAGTCTAGCGGCTTGTCGCTATCTCCGCGAGTGACCCAGGAAATCCAGTGGGCACCGCGAGACTCGGTGCGGACGGAGAGATCGCCTCTGGTAATCGTCATGGCCGGCAGCATCCTATCGCAGATCGTCCTGGCCGCGCTACGCGGCCGTTCTGCGATTGCGTGCGCGTTTCCGATTCCCATACAATCTGCCGTGGCTCGGGCCCGGCAACGGGGCCGCTCGCGCCGCTACGAGAGGAGTCGGCTCAGCGATGGCATTGACCTGCCCGGATTGTGGCAACGAGAAGAGCTTCCAGGCGAAGACGCTCCAGATGCACGTCGTACAGGCCGGAGGGGCCGAGCTGGAGCTGTCGGATCAGAGCACCCCGGCGATCTTCGAGCTGTTGTGCGACGAGTGTGAGACCGAAGTCGATTTCGCCAGCCTGGACGCCGAAGAGCGTCGGGAGCTGATGCTCCTGCTCGGCGCGGGCTGACGCCGCCGAGAATCCGCCATGGTCGGGCGACGGGGGGCGTCCTTCTAGCCCTTCTTGTAGCCGCACAACAGACACTGCCAGCCGCCGGCTCGCTCCGACGCGCCCCCGGGCGGCTCGGCCTGCAGCGGCTGGACGAGCGACTGCCAGCGTGGGTGGGTCGCCTCCAGGATGCCGCCACAATCTGGACAGGTGTGCAGGGTCGGTGCTGCGCTGTCGGCCCCCGGCGGGAGGGTGTCTGGCATGGGCGGACAGTAGCACCCGGGTCCTCTATTGACAAGCTCGGAGACCCACTCCTATCGTAGGTGGCCCATGCGCGACTACCACCGCAGGCTTGGCCTCCCGGCGGATGCCGATCTCCGTGAGATCAGGCGCGCCTACAGGGAGCTTGCGCGCAGGTACCAGCGGGATGCCGGCGACCCGGATGCCTCCGAGCGATTGGCTGCCCTCCATCGCGCCTATGTCGTGCTGAGCGACCCGGGGCGGGAGGCCGGAGACGACCGGATCACCGCGTGGCGCCACGTCGGTGGGCGCGAGGCGTTCGCCGACGAAGTGGACATCGATTTCCCGTCGGTCGCCGGTCTGGTCGATCGCATGCGGGTCACCTTCTTCGGACCCGGGTTGGACGAGGCGGTCGCCGCCGAGGTCCGGCTGACGCCGCGGCAGGCGACGGCGGGGGCGAAGATCCCCATGGACGTGTCGTTGCGGCACACCTGTCCGGTCTGTGGTGGGCGCGGCGAAGTGTGGCTCGACCCGTGTGGCGCCTGCGCCGGGAGCGGCGACGGGCTCTTGCCGCACCAGTTCCAGCTGGTGGTGCCTCCCGGTGTTCGCGATGGCGCGTATCTCCGGTTCGATATCAAACCGCCCTACGCTCCGGTCACGCAGTTCCAGGTTCGGATCACCGTTCAGTAACCACGTCGGACGCCCTGGTGCCGGGGCGGGACCGAGCAAGACCACCCTCCTGAGGAATCCGTAGATGACAACACAGACCGTCGAACCGGCCGCGGTACTCGAAGCGCTCCGGGTCGTGCAGGACCCAGACCTTGGCCGCGACATCGTGAGCCTCGACTTCATCAAAGACCTCCAGGTGGCCGAGGGCGTCGTGACATTCGCGATCGAGCTCACGACCCCAGCCTGCCCAGTGAAGGACCAGATGCACGATCAGGCAGTGGCCGCCGTCTCGGCTCTGCCAGGCGTCGCCGAGGTCAAGGTCCAGATGACCTCGAACGTGCGTGCGGTGGCGTCTCCAGAGGAAGGTCGGGCCCCGATTCCGGGCGTCAAGAACATCATTGCGGTAGGTGCCGGCAAGGGCGGCGTCGGCAAGAGCACCGTTGCGGTGAATCTGGCCCTCGCTCTGGCCCGCTACGGTGGGAGGGTCGGACTCATGGACGCGGACGTCTACGGTCCGAACGTGCCGATCATGCTCGGCATCAAGACGCAGCTCGAGACCGACGGCAAGAAGATCGTGCCTGCCGAGAAGTTCGGCATCCCGGTGGTATCGATGGGGTTCCTGACCCAGGACGAGACGCCCATCATCTGGCGCGGCCCGATGCTTCACGGTGTCGTCCAGCAGTTCTTCCGCGAAGTGCGGTGGGACGAACTGGACTACCTGGTGGTGGACATGCCGCCGGGCACCGGCGACGTGGCGCTCAGTCTCAGTCAGACCGTGCCGGTGTCTGGCGCCGTCGTCGTCACGACGCCACAGACCGTGTCGGTGGCCGACTCCCGTCGTGCGGTGGCGATGTACAAGAAGCTCAACGTGCCGACCCTCGGTCTGGTCGAGAACATGAGCCACTTCGTGTGCCCCGGGTGCGACACCGAAAGTGACATCTTCGGCAAGGGCGGCGGCGAGGCGGCGGCCGAGGAGATGGGCGTGCCCTTCCTCGGGCGGATTCCGATCTATCAGCCGATCCGAGAGGGTGGGGACAGCGGGAACCCGGTGGTGATGGCCGAACCGGACTCGGCGGCGGCTCGCGCGTTCCTCGACGTCGCGGAGCGCACCGCCGCCCAGGTGTCCATCGCGGCGCTCAGCCCGGCGCCGCTGTCCGCCGCGCCCGCGTCCTGACCTGGCCGCTAGCGCTGGGCCTCGCCGGTCATCGGGACGAACAGCACCGGCAAGATCTCGCTTCGCGCGATCCCGTTCGTCGTTCGGGTGAAGACCGTCAACATCTGGCGGTCGTCACCCACCGGGATGATCATCCGGCCATCCAGCGCGAGCTGGTCGAGCAGCGGCTGAGGCACGTGATCGGGGGCCGCGGTCACCATGATGGCGTCGAATGGCGCCGCGTTCGGCCATCCGGCGTAGCCATCCCCCTCCCGCAGCCGGACGTTCCCGTACCTTAGGCGAGTGAGCAGCTCACGCGACCGTGTGGCGAGCTCCGGGACGATCTCGATCGAATAGACGGTGTCGACTAGCTCGGCCAGCACAGCGGTCTGGTATCCGGAGCCGGTCCCGACTTCGAGTACCCTGGCCCCGGGATCGAGCGCGAGCGCCTGGGTCATGAAGGCGACGATATAGGGTTGTGAGATCGTCTGGCGATAGCCGATTCGCAGCGGGCGGTCGTCGTGAGCGTACGGACGCTGGTCGGGAGGCACGAACTCCTCCCGTGGGACCCGGAGCATCGTGTCCAGCACCCGCTCGTCGGTGATGTCACGCCCGCGCAGGTGCTCTTCGACCATTCTCATGCGGGCCTCCTCGAACGGGGTTTGACGGGCCGCGGCGGCGAGGGGCGCCGCGGGGCCGAGCTCGGCGGGCAGCCACGGTCCGCATGAGGCGGCGGCGAGCGCGCCGACCATCAAGAAAAGGCGATACCGATGTTCTTGCTGTTTGTCGCGGCCGGCTTCGGGCTCATGACGCTCGCTCACATCGCCCCCTTCCCGTTCCTCCTCGACGGCCTGGCGTCGGACACGGCCCGGTGGGAAATGCCAGCCGAGGACGGAACCCGGCGAGTGTATCTCACGTTCGACGACGGCCCGAACCCCGCCGCGACGCCGGCGCTGCTGGACGTGCTGGCTCGTCACGAGGCGCGCGCCACCTTCTTTATTCTCGACCGGCACCTGAACGCCGAGACCGCGCCGCTCGTGACCCGGATGTTCGAGGAAGGGCACGCGGTGGCGCTGCACTCGCACACGCGACGCCTCATGGTCCTTTCCCCCGAGCGACTGGCCGAGACGCTGGTCGCCAACGCGGATCGCATCGAGCAGCTGGCTGGACAGCGTCCGTGTCCAGCCTTCCGCCCGCACGGCGGGTGGCGGAGTGGACAGATGTATGTCGGGCTCGACCTGATCGACCACACCCTGATCGGCTGGGGGTGGTTTCTCTGGGACTGGGACTGGTTCCGGGCTCGCGATCCTGGCAGGCTGGCGCGCCGCTTTGTCGGCCGCGTGTCTGACGGCGACATCATCGTCATGCACGACGGGCACCACGAGGATCCGCGACCGGACCGGCGCTACAGCGTCGAGGCGACCGACCTCATGGTGCCCGAGCTACGCGAACGCGGATTCCAGTTCGGGACGATCTGCTAGGTTTCTCGCCGACACGGGCGCGTGGCGGCGTTGCTCGTCGGTCACAACCCACCTGGTTGCTCCCTCCTCGCGCCTTGCCACGCACCCGTCTCGCCAAGAAACCAAGGAACCGGGTTGGTGGCCCAGAATCTCTTCAGTCCTACTGGGGGTCAGCTTCGGGGCCGAGCCAGGCGTCCAGTCGCTCCTGCTGGGCCTGGCTCGGCGACTCGATCGGAGCCAGCTCCCACTGCACCGCTGGGGGCGCCTCCACGCGCACTACCAGCTCTCGGAGCTCTCCTCGGCGCGCTATGAGCACCGGCAGATCCGTGCCCGGCGCGAACGCCGCGATCCGCTCGTTCCACTGCGCCGGGAGCACGCGGTGGTCGCCGATTGCGAGGATCTCGTCATCGACATTAAAGCCGGCGGCGCGTGCCGGGGTGTTCCGACGAACCTGGCTCACGAGCAGGCGTCCGCCGGCGTTCCGCGCGCGCAGCCCGATCCAGCCCTGCTCTTCGTCGGGGGGGCGTCCCCCGAACTCCAGCCCGAGCCACTCCAGCGCCTCGTCGTAGTCCAGCTCGTCGGTGCCGTCGAGCGCCCGTCCGAACCAGTTCGACAGGTCAACACCAGCGACCTCGGCGGCGGTGGCGCGGAACTCCGCGGGGGTATAGCCGCGTTGGCCCGAGTAGCGCTCGTAGGCCGTCCGCAACACGTCGTCGAGGGTCTGGGCGCCACCCGAGGCCGCGCGGACCCGCATGTCTAGGAGGAACGCGACCACGGCGCCCTTGGTGTAGTAGCTCACCGACGTATTGGGGCTGTTCTCGTCGGCCCGGTAGTACTTGATCCAGGCATCGTAGGAGGACAGCGCCAGTGGCTGCACCTCGCGTCCCGGCGTGGTCTGGAGCGACTCGATCTGTCCCGACAGCGCCTCCAGGTATTCCTCACGGCTGGATAGTCCAGCCCGGTGCACGAGCAAGTCATCGTAGTAGGACGTCACTCCCTCGACGACCCACAGACTCTCGGTGTGCACCTCTCGCTCGTAGTCGAACGGGCCGAGCTCCGCCGGACGCAGCTGTTTGACGTTCCAGGCGTGGAACAGCTCGTGGCTCACGAGCGCCAGCCAGCGCAGATAGCGAGAGCGCGACGACGTGGACCACCGGCTGGTCATCAGGAGCGTCGAGTTCCTGTGCTCGAGTCCACCGCCTGCCTCCGTGATCATGTTCAGGAACAGATAGCGGTCGTAGGGCAGCTGGCCCCAGAGGTCTCGGATTTCGCGGGTGAGCGTCTCCACATCCCGAGCCGATTCCGGACCGTGCCAGACGCCGGATTCGCCGACGTTGACCAGCAGGTGCGGCACCTCGTCGACGGTGAACTCGTAGACGGCCGGGTCGCCGGTGACGATCGGCGTGTCGACGAGCGTATCGAAGTCGACGGCGCGGTAGCTGTGGGGGGCGCGATCGGCGCGCGGCGTGAGCCCGGTCATGCTGCGGTACCAGTGAGCCGGAAGCTCGAGCGTGACGTCGTGCGGGCGCGGCCGGGTCTCATCGGCCAGCGTGAGAAACGTCGGGGCGCCATTGAGCATGGCGAAGTCCGACTCGATCCAGTTCGTGCGCACCGACATCTCGCGCCCGTACACCTGGTAGGACACGATGACGCGCGGGTGGCCTTGGGTGGCTACCTGCCATCGGTTCTTTCGGGTTTTGACGATCGACAGGGGGGTGCCGTCGGGCGCTTGAGCGCGGATGTTCTCGATGTGGCGCGCGAACTCGCGCACCAGATACGACCCGGGTGTCCAGACCGCCATCATCAGTTCGATCTCGGCCGCCCCGTCGGTGGGCACTTCCGCCACGACATCGACGTAATGGGTATGGGGCGCCGGAAAGCTGAGCGTGTAGTCGATAGGCGCGGCCGTTTGAGCCGCCGCCGGGACGGCCGACAGCAGCAGGCCGACGAGCGACAGCCCGGCAATGGTCCGGGTGCGGGTGCGATGTCTCATGGCGTCTCTACGAGGGCTTCCCGGCTGTCCAGATAGACCGCCGCCACGTCGTCACCGGTCACCTCGAGCGCCGAGGGCCGCCCGGCGTAGCGGGAGGTGAGCATGCCGGTGTCGATCAGGAAAACGCGGTCATCGAACCGCGGCGTGATGAGTCGGGCTTCGGGGACGGTGTGTCCGACCACGAACCGTTCGGCGTCGTATTTGTCCGTCAGGTCGTTCAGCGCCGCCTGCCCCTCGGCTTCGGTCCACTGCGCGAACCCGCGGAACCAGACCGGCCCGTCACTGCTGTAGATCGACCAGAGCAGCACCTGTTGCAGGTCGATCAGCATGTCGACGTGTGCCTGATCCTCGCGGCTGAGCGGAGGCGGAGGATCAGGAGATGGAGGGCCGGTGGGCGCGATCCGGAGCACCCAGGACTGGAGCTCCCTTTGCACGGCCACCGCCGTTTCCTGGAAGGTGAAGAACGGCGTGATGACTCCCCGTTCGACCAGCTGGGCGCGGTACTCGTCGTAGCGGGCCAATTCCCGTCGCACCTGTTCGTTGATGTCGTCGAGGTCGCTCGGCGAATCCGGATGGAGGCCCCCGTGGAGGAAGATCGTCTCGCCCTGCCTGGAGACCACCGGTTTGTCCCGAAGCCACTGGCCGTAGTGACCGTCGGGTCCCAATGCTTCGAGATACTCGAGAAAGCCTGGTGGATGAGCGTCCATCCACGTGTCGCGTGACTGGACGGAGGGCGCGAGCGGTCCCAGAACCTCGGCGCGCTCGGCCGCGTGCTCCACATACGCCTGGTAGGTCGTGACGCGCCGAGCCTCCGAGTCCGCGTCCGCGAAACGGGCCAGCAGTGGTGGCGCCGTGTCTCGCAGGTTGGCCGTCAGGTTCATCGTTTCGTGGTTGCCCAGCAAGATCACGACCGACCTCCGGCCTCGTCGGCCTCGGCCTCGAGCCGCATCAGGAGGTCCATCACCGGACGGATTCCCGCCCCCCGGTCGGTAAAGTCACCCGTCTGGACGAGGGTGGCAGTGCCGCCGATCCACCGATAGCTAGCGTCGATCAGGCCGAGAGTTTGAAGGAGGGCGTGAAACTGGCCGGAGGCCCCATGGATGTCGCCGATGGCCACGAGCCGGCCGGTTTGAGCCGAAGTCTGGACGAGGAGCCAGGCAGGACTGGTCCAGACCGCGAGGAGGGACACGGCCACGATGGCCGCCCGGATCAGGCGCGGGCGGACCGTGAGGAGGTGCACCCTCTCAGTCTACCCGCTCCCGAACGGCTAGCGAGCGGTGTGGGCCAACACGGCCGGGTCCTTTGACTGAGCCGCAGCGGTATGACGACGCCGTCGGCATCTTCGACGCCATGCCGGCCAGCAAGGTGCACCAGGGTGTGTGCCACCCGCGCGTGGGCGTTCTGATGGAGGATCTCGCGGACCCGCGTTCGAAGCATCCGCATGCGCTGCCCGAGCAGCCGGGTGACCTCGAAAGACAGGGCGGGTGACGAGCGCATGAGCCCGAGAAACAGGTCGCGCGCGATCGCCCACACCACGGTGTCTTCGTAGGCTTCGGCGAGATGATCGTGCGGGCCGTCCTCGATGAGGGCCATCTCGCCCACGAGGTTGCCGGGGTGCTGGAAGCCGAGAATCGCCTCCCGGCCATCGGGGCTCTCGACAGCGAGCTTTACGACGCCCGATTCCACCAGGTAGACGTCGCTGGCGGGGTCGCCCGTCTCGTACAGCCGCTCACGACGTCGAAGCTCGGTCACTCGGGACCGGCGCAGAACGGCGGCGCGGTCGTTCTCTTCGAGGACCGACAGCAGGCTCTTTCGCTGGAGGGAGGTCAGGCGGGTGTGTGCACTCATCAACATGTCGATCTCCTCGCCCGATGGACGTGACGTCCGGGGCGGTCCTGCACTAGACCTACATCATCGAGGGGAGCTCGATCTCCGTGTAGCTGCCGTTGACGTTCATCTCCGCCTTGGTGACGACCAGGGCGCCGTTCTTGACCATGCCGGTCACTCTGACGGTGTGCCCGACGTGTGGCGCCAGGGCGGAGGCTGACGCCACCAGGACGTGAAACGCGTCGTCGGCGGTGACGAGGCCGGCCGGTTGGCCACCCCTGAGGCACATGGAACCGCAGGCCGACATCTGTCCATGGGATTCGCCCTTTTCGCCCATGTCCAGAAAGCACTTGCTGTCGACCAGCGTGCCCTCGACGACGATCTCGGATTGCGCTGAAAGTGGGGACGGGGTCGCGACCAGTGCGGCCAGGAACAGCATCAATGTGCCGAGTCTACGCATGGCGTCAGTCTCCTCGTTCCGGTCGCGGGGTGTTCCGCGAAGCCGGTGGCTACCCGGTATAACCCTGAGGAGAAGGTGCGTATTCCCAATCAGACGGGACCGACTGTGATCGATTTCACAGAATCGGTGGAGGGGGCTAGCTGCGGCGCCGGGTCGTGGCGGCGATGGCGGCGCCGAGCAGACCGACGCGGGGCTCCAGGATGACGGCGACCCGGAACCGTTCAACCAGCGGCCGCATGGCGCCCTTGGCCAGGAACGCCTCGAGGAAGCCGGCACGTCGCAGGGCGGGGAGGATCTTCGGCGGGATGCCGCCGCACAGGAAGACGCCTCCGCGAGCCAGCGTTCGCAACCCCAGATCGCCGGCGGCGGCGCCAAGCGCCGACACGAACAGATCGAGCGCCCGCTCGCAGCCGGCGCAGCGAGGCTCGAGCGCCGCGGCCGCTACCGCCGCCGCATTTGGTGGTTCCCCGTGGCGGCTCAGGCAGGGCATGTCCCGATGCGCGTGGCGATGGAATCTGACCAGGCCAGGTCCGGAGAGGAGTTCTCCCCGCCCGACATGACCGAGGGTCGCCCGGAGATCGGCGACCAGCTCGAGCTCGGTCGCGGTCCTCGCGGCGAAGTCGGCGTGGCCGCCCTCCGAGGGGAGCGCGACCCAGTCGTTGCCGACCCGGTGCAGAGATGCCTCACCAAGATGGGTGCCCGGCGCGATCAGGGCGACGGCGCCAGCTCGGGTCGGCTCGCCGGCCTGCAGGACCGCGACCTCCGCATCCCGGAGGTGCGGCACCGCGTAGGCCATCGCGACCAGGTCGTTGATGACCAGTACCGGACCCCAGCCATGCGTCTGGCCGAGCTTGTCGCCCTCGACCCGCCACGGGACATTCGTGAGGTTCGACGAGTTGTGTTCGACCGGGCCGGCGACGCCGACCGCCGCGTTGCGGATCTGGCCCTTCTGGACGCTGGTCTCCTGCAGAAAGCGGCCGATCAGTCCAGCCAGTCCATCGGACTCGAGTGTCGGATAGCGGCGCGCCTCGACGAGCTCGGGACGAGGGGAGGCGTCGGAGAAGAGACCCAGCCAGGTCTTGGTGCCGCCGACGTCGCCCGCCAGAGTCAGTGAGGACACGATGGGTCAGTGGACAGGGGCGCCCGACGGCGCCGGCACGCGACTTGACATGCGAACCATTCTCATTCATCTTTCGGCCCGGCGCGTCGGCATGTGTCATCAGCCGCCATCGCGCGCCTGATTGTCCAACGGGACTGCGATGAGCCTGCCCCCGGCAGAAATAGCCTCTCCCCCCGAGTCTTCTTTCGTTGACGAGGTTGTCGTGTTCTCCGGAAAGCTGGCTTCGGTCGGCCGGCGGGAGGCTCGAGAGCTGGTCGAACGTCTCGGCGGGGTGATTGCCGACGACGTGACCAGCCGGACCACGATGCTGATCGTGGGGGCGGGCGATGCCGAGCGTCGACAGGCCGACGACCCCGAGCGGCCGGCGCCCACCAAGGTGCGCAAGGCGCATCAGGTCAATGCCGCCTCTCCGGATTCGGTGCGGATCCTTCGCGAAGAGGATTTCTGTCGCCTGGGCGGACTGATGTCGGCCGAGGCGCTGGATCGTCAGTACTACGGGGTTCGCCAGATCCGCGACAAGTATCCGGCCGTGCGCGAGGACCAGCTCAGGTATCTCGAGAAGTGGTCGCTTGTCCGTCCCGTCGCCCACACCGACACCGGGCGCTACTTCGGATTCCAGGATCTGCGCGTGATCCGCGAGGTCAGCGAAGCGCTGGAAGGCGGCACACCGTTCCGGGTCGTCGTACGGAGCATGGTAGCGGCCCGCGACGGTCAGCTGGCGCTGGATTTTGGCCAGCGTTCGGGCGAGTCGCCGCCGATGAAAGTCGTGGCGTTGACCAGACCACGCGTCGAGCCGGGCGCGCCGCTGGGCGTCTCGGAGGTCTGGCCGTCATCGTCCGCGCAGTCGTCGTTGGCAGCCCGCTACTTCAAGGAAGGGGCGGCGCTCGACGAAGGTACCGAGGGAGACCAGGAACAGGCGCGTCTCGCCTACCGCAAGGCGCTTCTGCTCGACCCGAACCTCGTGCCGGCGCTCGTGAACCTCGCCAACATCTATTACGCCCGGGACGAACTCGTGGAGGGGCAAGCGCTCTATGAACGGGCCATGCATCTGGACCCCGAGTGTTTCGAGGCCTACTTCAACCTCGGGAACATCCACCATGACCTCGGACGGTATCTCGATGCGCTCGAGCACTATCGTGTCGCCATCGGGATCAACCCGGGGTACGCCGATGCCCATTTCTATCTCGCGGTGACGCTTGAGAAGATCGGCCACTCGGCCGAGGCCAAAGCCCACTGGCGCGCCTACCGGGATCTGGCCCCCAAAGGCGAGTGGGTAGAACTGGCGAAAGAATTCAGCGAATAGGTTTCCAGGCGGAAACGTCGCCAGGAATCTAATACGGGTAGTTGTCTTCGAAGTCGTCTTGCTTGGGGCGCTTCTTCGGGGTGCGGCGGAGCTTGTACAGGGTGCAGTCAGGGCACCAGGCCTCGGCGCTGAAGCCGCTCTTGCCGGCGTAGGGTAGGACGTCGCGATTCGAGCAGTATTCCGTGCCGTCTTGCTCGGCGTGGAAGCGGCACTTCTTGAATCTGGCTTCCGCCGGGCTGGGCTCTACTGGGGGCTCCGCGGGGGACGGTTCGCTGGCGACCGGTTCGGCCGGCGCCGGGTCGGCCGCGGGGGCCTCGGCGGGAACCGGCTCGGCGGTGTCCACCGCCTCCGTGCTCCCCGGCGGGCTGTCGGACTCGTCGAACATCTCAGTCAATCCCGGTCGACGTTCACGCTAACGAAGCTCCAGGTCGATCGACGCCTGGAGGGCCTTGACCGCCACCAGTTCGTCCGGGGCGGCCAGGGTCAGGGCCGAACCGGTCGCGTCAAGCCGCGCCGTGCGTCCGACCCGATGGATGTAGGTGTCCCGGTTGGGTGGCACTTCGTAGTTCACGACGTACTTGATGCCGTCGATGTCGAGCCCGCGCGCGGCCACATCGGTGGCGACCAGCACCCGGTATCGCCCGCTGCGGAATCCACCGACTGCGGCCAGCCGCAGGGCCTGGGTCCGGTCGGCATGGAGGGCGGTGGCTTTGATGCCGGCGCTCGATAGCGCTCGCGCGAGGCGCTCGGTCCCCCGCTTGGTATTGACGAACACGAGCACCGACCCGGAGGTCTTCCCCAGGAACGTCGTCAGCCAGGACGTCTTCTTTGAGGATGGCATCCGCTCTACGGCGTGAGAAATGCCATCGGCTGGTGCACCGCGACGGCCGAGTTGCACGTAGGCCGGGTCGTGGGCCAGTTCCTTGAGCGGCCGAAGCACGAAATCAGGAATCGTGGCCGAAAACAGCAGGGTCTGTCGGCCGGCGGTCTCACCCGTCCTTCGGTTCGGCAGGCTCGAGACGATCTTGCGGACATCGGGCCAGAAGCCCATGTCGAGCATCCGGTCCGCTTCGTCCAAGATGAGCGTGTCGAGCCGGTCGAATCCGGGGATGCCTCCCCGCAGATGATCCAGCAGCCGTCCGGGGGTCGCGACCACCACGTCGACCCCCGCCGCGAGCGCCTGCGCCTGGGGGCCGATCGGCGTGCCCCCGAACACGGCGGCGCTGGTCAGACCGGTGTGATAGACGAAGCCCTGCAGGTCGTCCTCGATCTGGACGACCAGCTCCCGGGTTGGCGCCAGCACCAGGATGCTGGGGCGACGATAGTCGGCCTCGGCCTGAGCCGCTCGACGCTTGAGCAACTGGTCCACGACCGGGAGGAGAAACGCCCCGGTCTTCCCGCTACCCGTCTCGGCGCTGGCAATCAGGTCGCGACCGCTCGCCACGATCGGGAAGACGGCGGCCTGGATCGGTGTCGCGGCCGTGAAGCCCCGGTCGGCCACGCCCAACGCCAGCCCGGGGTCGAGTCCCAGCTCCTCGAACGGGATCGATTCGGCCTCGACCACCGCCGCTGGCAACACCGGCTCGGCCGAGGGCGGCGCGAAGTCCTGCGGAGATCGTGCTGGCCGCCGGCCGCGGCGGTTGTTCGGTGAGCGACGGCGCCGGTTGGGCCGTGCGCGGGATGTGTCTGAATCCAAAATGTCGGTCAGCGGGCTCGGAAGGTGATGATGCCCCGCACCGGGTCGTAGGGGGAGACGCCGACGGTGACCCGGTCGCCGGGCACGACCTTGATGCGGAAGCGGCGCATTCGCCCGCTCAGCTGGGCCAGCACTTCGTGGCCCGCGTCGCACTGTACCCGATACAGCCCGCCGCTATGGACTGCCATGACGGTGCCTTGCACGTCGATTAAATCGTCCTTTGCCAATACAACCGCCTCTTTGATCAAGTTTGGCACATAGGCCCGATATTTGCAAAGAACGGGCTACAGGGCCTTCACCGCGGCTTCCAGCTCCGCCGCCAGGGCGGTGACGTCCGTACCCGAGGGCCGGATGTGGGGGCCGAACCGCACCTTGACCCGCCCCGGGACCACCATCCGCTGTCCCTCTCCCCAGACCCGATTCACCCCGCGGAGCCGGACCGGAACAATCGGGACGTCGAGGCGGCTGGCCAGCATCGCCGCACCGGGCTGGAAGCGCTGCGGGTCGTCACAGCGGACTCGTCGTCCCTCGGGGAAGATGATCAGCGACCGCCCGGTGCCGATCAGCTCGCCGGCGTAACGGAGGGCCTGCCGTGTCCCGGTTTCCCGCTGTGGGAGCGGGAAGGCGTTGAAGAAAGTCGTGACCAGGTAGTAGTTGAGTCCGTTCGTGAGCCGGGCGCGCAGGCTGTGCCGCTCCGGATAGAAGTGGGCGGCGAAGAACTCCTTGGCCATGGCGGTGGCCACGTCATGGCGCCGCGCCGGCGGAAGGGCTGCCAGGATGACGGCCGTGTCCATGTAGCTCTGGTGATTGGCGGCGAAGACGACCGGCCCGTCGATGGCGTCGAGGTGCTCGCGCCCCTCGATCTGCAGCCAGGCGAAGGCTCGCGTCAGGGGGAGCAGGAACAGGTTCTGGCTGAGACGCCGGACCAGTCGCACGCTGCGCGACTGGTTCCAGCGGGGCATCGCGAAATCGGACTCGGCCTGTCGCGGCCGGGTCGGGGGCGCGGCGACGAGCGCCTCCAGGTCGGCGACCGTGGCTGCTTCCGAGACGATCCGCTCGTCCACGCTGGTGTCGAGCTCGCTTTCGAGCACCATCAGCAGCTCGACCCGCTCGAGCGACGTGAGCCCGAGCTCGTCGAGGCGGGTGTTCCCGCCGACGGCGTCGCCAGACACCTGCTCGAGAATCGATGCGACGGTGCGTCGTCCGCCGCTGGCGGGCCTCGGCGCCGACGTTCTGGCCCCCTGCTCGGCCCAGTCCTTCACGGCGCGCCGCTTCAGCTTCTGGGTGCCCTCGGTCCGTGGCAACCGCTCGTCAGGCCACGCCAGCACGTCCCGCACCTTCTGGTGATCGGCCAGCTCACGGTTCGCGGCCCGCGCGAGAGCGGACAGATCCGTGCCCTCCTCGACCACGGCCACCGCGTGCACCCGTTCCTCGCCGTCCCGGGTCAAGCCCACGACCGCGGACTCGGTGACACCGGGCAGCTGGTCGAGCACCCGCTCGACGTCCTCTGGAAAAACGTTCAGTCCTTCGGGGGTGACGATGACCTCTTTCTTGCGGCCATGTACCTGCAGGCGCCCTTCCTCGTCGACCGTGCCCAGGTCTCCGGTATGGAACCAGCCGTCCTCGAATGCCGCCGCCGAGACCGCGTCGTCGCCGTAGTAGCCCTTGGTGACGTTGTCGCCCCTGACCAGGATCTCGCCATCGTCGGCGATCTTCACCTTGACGCCGGCGATCGGTGTACCCACCGACCCGCGTCTGGTCTTGAACGGGTGGTTGAGGGTCACGATCGGAGCGGTTTCGGTCAGTCCGTATCCCTGGACGACCAGGAACCCCAGCCGGGCCCAGAAGGCCTCCAGCTCCGGGTCGAGCGGCGCCGCGCCGACGATGAAGCACCAGAACTTGAACCCGAACAGTCGATGGATACGGCGATAGCGCCACCACCGGACCGCCACGTGGGGGTTGTCGGGTGGAGGCTCGGCGATCTCGGGCGCCAGCCGGATCACGTGCTCTCGCAGCACATCGAGGATCTTTGGTACGCAGACCAGGACCGAGATCCGGCGGTCGTGGATCTGCTGGACGATGGCGCCCGGGCTATACCCCTTCATGAACACACAGACCCCCGGCAGCATCGGGGGGATGAAGGTGGCCATCGCCTGCCCGAACATATGGCTGAGCGGCAGCAGGTTCAGGAACCGGAGCGGGTAGAAGGGGGTGCCGTATTTCCTGTACTTCAACACCTCCCGCTCGACCGGGACGATGTTGGCCAGCACGTTCCGGTGGGTGATCACCACGCCCTTGGGTTCGGACGTCGCTCCGGAGGTGAAGATGATCTCGGCGACGTCGTCGCGGGCTGCCGCGTGGGGAGGACGCGCGACCGACTCGCCCTCGGGAAGGGTGCCCAGCTCAGCCAGCGGCCAGACCGGAAGGCCGAGCGTCGCGTCCGGGGTGACCTCGTCGCCAGCGAGCAGCAGCTTGGCGCCGACGAGGGCGGCCACCTGATGCAGGAACGTGCCCGACGTGCGGTAGTCGATTGGCACGACCACGACGCCGGAAAGGAGACAGCCCCAGAAGGCGATGATCCATTCCGGGCGGTTCTCACCCCAGACGATCACCTTGTCGCCGGCCGTGACTCCCTCGCTGGCGAAGCGCGCCGCAAGGTGCTCGGCGGCCTCCCGGATGTCATGGTAGCGAAAGCGGCGGACCCGATAGCCGTCGTCGTGGACGAAGAACTCGTCGTCGGTCGACAGCCGCTCGTCGAAGAAGTCGAGCAGGGTGTCCCGCGTCATGGGGGCGGTGTGGTCCACGCTCGTCAGCGGAAGGAGGCGCCGACGCTGAAGGCGTAGCGGTTCATGCGGGGCGAGCCCGGCTGCGGGCCCATCTGTTCGATGGCGTTGATGGCGAATATCCGCAGGTCCACCGTGAAGGCGAGTCGTGGACTCACGAACCAGCGGGCGCCGCCGCCGTAGTTGATCGTTTTCGAGCTCGGGTGCTCGGGTCTGGTGCCCTCGTCACGGTAGATGGTGAGGGTAGACGTGCCCAGGCCGCCACTCAGGTAACTCCACCCGTTCCGGTGACCGAAGTTGAGGGAGATCTGCGGCGAGACCGCCACGAAGCGGCTGACTACCGGCGGCAGGTCCGGGTCCGGTTCATCCTCTGTGGGATGACGGCGAGCCTCCGTGTAGTGCAACGTGGCGCCGACGCCGAAGGTGACCGGTCCGAGCGACAGCGGATACACATGCCCGCCCAGATCGAAGCCGACCCAGCCCCAGTTGGGAAGCTGCGCTGGTCCCAGGAAGCGCTGCGACGCTACCTCGAGGTCCTGTCCCAGGTTGATGACCGACCCTCGTGCGTCGAATACGTAGCGACTGATCGGACCGGGGTCCTGAGCCACCGCGGCAGCGGGCGCCAGCAGGGCGATGAGGAGCAAGCTCGGCAGGAGACGTTGCGGGGCGCGGCCGGACACGGCGCCTAGTATACGGCGCGAGGACCAGCGGCCGCCCTCGGTATACTCGCGCGATGTCCGCACTCGTGTCATCCGCCGCGATCGCCGACGCCGCTGCCCGGATCAAGGGCGTGGCCCGTCACACGCCGCTCGTCGAGCTGCCCGGCGAGGAGGGCGGCCCGGTCTACGCCAAATGCGAGAACCTGCAGGCCGGCGGCGCCTTCAAGATTCGCGGCGCCTTCAACTTCATCGCGCGGCTCGACGACGCGGCGGTTCGCTCCGGTGTCATCACCTACTCGTCGGGAAACCACGCGCAGGCCGTTGCCCTGGCAGCGCGTCGCAGGGGGCTGGCGGCCGTCGTGGTGATGCCGACGACGGCGCCGGCCGTGAAGGTTGATGGTGCGCGTCGACTTGGGGCCGAGGTGTACTTCGAGGGGACCACGTCGGTCGAGCGGAAGCAGCGTGCTGAGGCACTGGCCGAAGAGCGGGGGCTCACGATGGTCCCGCCCTTCGACCATCCGGATATCGTGGCAGGGCAGGGCACGGTGGGTCTCGAGATCCTCGAGGACTGCCCGGAGGGCACTCGTGTGCTGGTACCGGTGGGGGGCGGGGGGCTAGTGGCTGGCGTCTCCACCGCGGTGAAGTCGGCGCGGCCCGACGTGACGGTCATTGGCGTCGAGCCCGCCGGCGCCCCCAAGATGTCGAAGTCGCTGGCCGCCGGTCACCCGGTCACCCTCGACCAGGTGTCGAGTATCGCCGACGGCTTGATTCCGGTCCGGCCGGGTGAGCTGACCTTCGCTCACGTGCGGCGCTACGTCGACGAGGTCGTCACCGTGGATGACGAAGCGATTGCGGCCGCCGCACGTTGGTACGCAGAGAGAGCCAAGCTGGTGGTCGAGACCAGCGGCGCGGCCAGCCTTGCCGCACTGCAGTCGGGTGTCGTCGGGGTCGCCGCCGGGCCGACCGTGGTGGTCGTGAGCGGTGGCAATGTGTCGCTCGACACACTCCACGGGCTTTCCAGCTAGGGCTCCTGGCCAGCGATCAGCGCCCGCGCGGCCGCCAGGGCTTCGTCCCGGGAGCTCACCGCGCCGTCCAGCTGTTGCTCGTAGACCGCCTTGAGGATCCGTCCCATCCCAGGCCCAGGCTGGAGCCCCTCGGCGAGCAGATGGCGTCCCAGCAGCAGCGGTGCCGGTGGTTCGTGCTCCACGCCGAGGGCCCGCGCGCGGTCCAGGAACCAGTCCATCGCCGAACAGTCGAACTCTCCGGTTCGTCCGAGGCAGTCGGATGTGGCCAGCCGGGCCAGCAGCTCGAGGTCGACCTTTCTGGCGAGTCGGCGGAACGCGCCGTCACCGACCGGGTTGGCGCTCATGTGCCACATGCCCGGCTTGAGGTGCTGGGCCACGAGACCGATCACCTGAGTCCGTACGTCGTAGCCCTGGATGGTGTGAACGTTCAACCGGTCGAGCAGCGCGTGAGTGGGAGCGACGCCGGCTTCCTCGTGGTTGCGCGACCGGATACGCCCGTCGATGAAGGCGGTGGTGGCAGGCTTCCCCAGGTCATGACAGACCGCGCCCAGCATCACCGTGACCTGTTTCGGCCATTCGAGGTCCTCTATTCTGGTGCGCGCCTGATCGATCACCATCAGGGTGTGGACCCAGACGTCGCCTTCGGGATGCCACTCGTACTCCTGCTCGCATCCGACCAGGGCCTCGAGCTCGGGGAACAGCCGGCCGATCACGCCGAGGTCGAGGGCCAGCGCGAAGCCGAGCGATGGTCGTGGCGCAAAGAGCAGTTTCTCGATCTCTCCCCAGATCCGTTCCGCCGGCAGGTCGTCGAGCGGGATCGTCCGGCACAGCGCTGCACTGCCGGCCTCGAGCGTCAGCTCGAAGCGGGCCGCCAACTGGATCGCCCGGAGTACCCGCAGACTGTCGTCGCCGAACGTCTCTGCGTCGACAACCCGGAGGCATCCGCGGTCGAGATCGGCACGCCCGTTCCAGGGGTCGTGATATTCGCTGGTCAGCGGGTCCCAGCCGATGGCGTTCACGGTGAAGTCGCGTCGGCGCGCAGCTTCGCGGACCGAGAGGTCGGGGTCCCCGGTCACGGTGAAGCCCCGGTGTCCCCGCCCGCTCTTCGACTCGCGGCGTGGCAGCGCCACATCGACGCCGCCCACCTTGTAGACGGTGAAGCTCTCGCCGACGGCGTTCACCGAGCCCAGCTCGCCGAGCAGCGCCTTCAGCCGGTCGGCAGCAACGCCATACACTTCGACGTCGATGTCTTTCGAGGAACGTCCAAGCAGCCGGTCGCGGACCCATCCCCCGACAAACAGCGCCCGGCCGCCGACATCCCGCGCCCGCTCGGCGACGGTGGTCGCAAGCTCCAGTTCCGTCATCCGCGCGCCAGTCGGAACCCGTAGTCGGTGTAGCGGAAGGTGGGGTCCAGACTGCTCCGGGCGGCGGTGCGGTTGATGGTGAGCGCGTGTCGCCAGGCGCCCCCGCGCGACGCCCGGCGTCGGCCTTCGGCCGGTCCGACCGGGTTGACCTCCGGTGATCGCGCATAGAAACCGGCGTCGTGCCAGTTGGAGCACCATTCGTGGATGTTGCCCGCGATGCCCTTGAGACCGAACCGGGTGGCCGGTCCGAGCGAAACCGGCCAGGGACCCTCGAGCGGCCCGGCGCCTCCCCGCGGCACCCAGGTCGGGATCTGCTCTCCCCAGGGATAGCGCTCGCCGTCACGCCCGCCGCGCGCAGCGCGCTCCCATTCAGCCTCGGTCGGCAGCCGCACGCCCTCGCCATTCTGGTTCCGCCAGCGGCAGTACGCCTGGGCGTCGTCCCAGCTCACGCCCACCACGGGCAGATCCCGTCCGCGGAAGGCAGGGGTATCCCACTCGCGGGGCGCGGTGTGGCCGGTCCCGTCGAGGAATCGCTCGTATTCGCCACGCGTTACCGGGTGCACCGCGAGCTGGAAGGCATCCACCCACACCCTGTGCACCGGCTGCTCACCTACCTGGCCCTCCGTGCTCCCCATGTGGAACCACCCGCGGCGGATGCTCACGAACTCGGCCATTGTCCCGGGATCATGGCATGAATCGGTCGCGACTTGGGGGCCGTCACCCAGGCCGGACCGGTCGGAAAGAACTGGTATCATTAGGATTCTGGCCCGGTGTGACGCGGGGTTGTCTGGCATTGAGCCAATCGGGCCCGTTTCGTGCATGCGTATCCAACGAGTGAGGGTTCGATTCTCGGTCCCCGTCCTCATCCTGCTGGCCGGGTTCGCCAGCGGCTGTTCGCTGCGGTCGATGGCGGTCAATGCCATCGTCCCGACCCTGGCGAATCCGGACGTGTATCGCTCGGAGGAGGATCCGGAGCTGGTGCGGGAGTCGCTGCCGTTCCTGCTCAAGACGATTGAGTCGATTCTCGATGCCGAGCCGGAGCAGGGAGAGGCACTGGTGTTCGCCTGCACCGGGTTCACGCTGTATGGGAACGCGTTCCTCCAGGTGGATGCGGAGCTTGCCGAGTGGGAGGGCAACTACGCGCGGTCGGCGCTGACCCGCGAGCGCACCTGGAAGATCTACGTACGAGCTCGCGACTACTGTCTGCGCGGTCTCGAGCTCCGCCATCCGGGCTTTGGCGACCGGCTTCAGGACGACGCTGTCTCCGCGGTCACCGCGACCGGAGCCGAGGACGTCGAGCTGCTGTATCTGCTGAGCGGCGCCTGGGGGTTGGCCATCTCGAACGCGCTCGACCAGCCGGCGCTCGTCGCGGATCTGCCGGTCGTGCGAACCTTGCTGGAGCGGGCGCTGGAGCTCGACGAGGCATATGAACGGGGCGCGCTGCACTCGGCCATGATCGTGCTCGAGTCGCTTCCGGCCGAGCTTGGGGGCTCGCCCGATCGGGCCCGCAAGCACTTCGAACGGGCGGTCGAGCTCAGCGACGGTCTCGATGCCGGACCGTATGTGACCCTCGCCGCCGGGGCATCGGTGGCACAGGAGAACCGCGCCGAGTTCGAGGAACTCTTGACGGCGGCGCTGGCGATCGATCCGAACGAGGATACGAGCCTACGGCTGCTGAACCTGATCAACCAGCAGCGTGCGGAAACGCTGCTCGAGTATGTTGACGATCTGTTCTTCGAGTAGGCGACGGAGAGGACTCTGCTCATGAAATCGCGGTTCACGATCATCGTCGTCGCGCTCTTGCTGGCGCCGGTCGTGCTGTTTGGTCAACGTGCCACACGCATCCAGCTGGGTTCCATCCTGCCGGCCAACTCGGTCTGGGACAAGCTGCTCAAGGAGATGGCGGTCGAGTGGAACGAGGAGACCGACGGCCGTATCTCGTTGCGCGTGCAGTCTGGCGCGAGCGACGAGGGCACCCTGGTTCGTCGGTTGCGCGCCGGTCGCCCCCAGGCCGCGGTGTTCGGCTTGCCTGGCGATATTCACGACGCCTTTGGCGTGCTCAGCATTCCGTTCTTCTTCGAGTCGGATGCCGAGGCGTTCCACGTGGTCGAGAAGCTGACGCCAACGTTCGAGCGGATCCTGGCCGATGAGGGGCTGGTGCTGCTCAACTGGGGCCATGCCGGCTGGGCGCACTTCTTTACCGAGGAGCGGGTCGAGTCGCTCGACGAGTTGAAGTCCACGAAGGTGTTCACAGCGGCGGGCGACGAGAAGATGCTGCAGTGGTACAAGGAGAACGGCTTCAACCCGGAACCGCTTGCCGTGACCGATGTTCTCCTGGGGCTGAATACCGGGCTCATCAACGCCCATCCGAGTCCGCCCTACGTCGCGCTGCTCTTCCAGTGGTACGACAAGACGCCGTTCATGCTCGATGTGCCGCTGGCCCCTGTGATCGGCATCACGGTGGTGGCCGAACGGACCTGGCGGCGGATCAGCGACGAAGACCAGAAGATCCTGATGGCGTCGGCCAAGCGTCTCGAGGAGCGCCTGCTCGCTGATGTGCCGGCCCAGGAGCAGGAGTCGATCGAGCAGATGAAGAGCCGGGGCCTCACGGTGGTGGAGCTCGACCAGACGGCGCTGGCGTCGTTCCGCGAGGTAGCGGACCAGATGACCGCGTCGTGGCGTGGTTCCTTGATTCCGGCCGACATCTACGATCTGGCGGTGCGCGAGCGCGACGCGTTCCGCGCGTCCCGCTGAGTCACGTCGCCGCGGCGCGTTGTCGACCATGAGCGAGAAACCACCCGCCGAGGCGAGCGCGCCCCGTTCACCGCTCGTTCGCGCCCTGCGCGGCGGGGAAGAGTTGGTGGCCAACCTCGCTCTCGCGGCGATGGTCATCCTCCCGCTGGCGGAGATTTTCGTCCGCCCGATCCTCTCGGGCGGAATCCCCGGCTCGATCTCATTCGTTCAGCACCTCACCCTGTGGGTTGGCTTCCTCGGAGCCGCCCTCGCCGCGCGCGAAGGCAAGCTGATTGCGCTCGCGACGGCCACGTTCATCCCGGAAGGGAAAGTCCGGCAGGCCACCGAGATCTTTGCCGCGCTGGTCGGTTCGGCCGTATCGGTCATCCTGGCCACCGCGGCGTGGCAGCTCGTCCAGTTCGATCGCGAGGACGGCACCATTCTGGCCGCCGGCGTGCCGGTCTGGATCGCCCAGCTCGTGCTGCCGGTCTCGTTCGCGGTCATCGCCTTCCGGCTGGTCTGGCGGGCCTCGCCGTTGTGGGCGGGCCGGCTCCTGGCGTTCGCCGGCATCGCCATCGGGTGGTATCTCGGGCGGACGGAGTATGTGCTCGAAGGCGTCCCGATGACGCCGCTCATCGGGTTGGTGCTGGTGGCGGCCGTGTTGGGCGCGCCGATCTTCACGATCCTCGGCGGCGCCGCCGTGTTGCTCTACATGGGTGACGGCGATCTGCCCGTCATCGTCGCGATCGAGACCTACGGACTGACCATCCAGCCGCACCTTCCGGCGATCCCCCTCTTCACGCTGGCGGGATTCATCCTGGCGCAGGGGAACGCATCCGAGCGCCTGCTCGGCGTGTTCAGGGCGGGAGTCGGGTGGATTCCGGGCGGCACGGCCATCGTCAGCGTCGTGCTCTGCGCCTTCTTCACCGTGTTCACCGGAGGCTCCGGTGTCACCATCCTCGCGCTGGGCGGGCTGCTCTTCCCGGCGCTGCTCAAAGACGGATACCGCGACCGTTTCTCGCTCGGGCTGCTGACCGCGTCCGGCTCCCTCGGCTTGCTGTTTCCCCCGGCGATGCCGCTCATCCTGTATGCGATCGTCGCGCAGGTCGCCCCCGACGATCTGTTCGTTGCGGGCATCATGCCGGGGGTTCTCCTCGTGGCATTGACCGCCGGGTGGGGCGTCCGGGAAGGGCTGGTCACCGGGGCCGGGCGCCATCCCTTCGGATGGCCCGAGTTCCGGGCGGCGTTGTGGGACGCCAAGTGGGAGCTCAGTATCCCGGTCGTCGTCATTGGCGTGCTTTTCAGTGGCTTCGCCACCCTGGTCGAAACCGCGGCCTTCACCGCGCTCTATGCCGCGATCATCCAGGGCGGCATCCATCGCGATTTCCCGCTCTTCAGGGGGTTGCACCGTGCCTTCAGCGAGTGCGTCGTTCTGGTGGGCGGCGTGCTCGTGATCCTCGGGGTCGCGGTGGGCTTTACCGCCTATCTGCTGGACGCCGATGTGCCGTTCCTTCTGGTGGAATGGGCCGACGAGAACATCGGGTCCAGGCTGGTGTTCCTGCTGGGGTTGAATTTGTTCCTGCTGCTGGTCGGCTGCGTGATGGACATCTTCTCGGCCATCTTCGTGGTGGTGCCGTTGATTGTCCCGGTGGCCGAGCAGTTCGGGGTGCATCCCCTGCACCTGGGCATCATCTTCATCGCCAATCTCGAGCTCGGGTTCTTGACCCCGCCGGTCGGGTTGAACCTGTTTCTGGCGTCCTATCGGTTCGACCGCCCGCTCCTGGATGTCTACCGCGCCTCGCTTCCGTTGCTGGCGATTCTTGGGTTTGGCGTGCTCGTGATCACTTATGTACCATGGCTCACGCTCGGTCTTCTCGAGTGGCTGGGCCGAGGCTGAGCGTGCCGGAGGACGATCGATGACGAAGCGATTGGCAGGAGTCGTAGTGCTGGCGGGGTTAGCCCTGGGCTGCGCCGAACCTGAACCGACACAGGTGGCCGAGCCACCGGCGGCATCGGGAGGGACCGAGGGCGAAGAGGTACGGCTGACGAACCTGCGTCAGCTCACCTTCGGCGGGCAGAACGCCGAGGCGTACTATGCCTTCGACGGCAGCCGCCTGATCTTCCAGACCAGTCGCGAGGGCGTGCCCTGCGACCAGATCTACACGATGGAGCTCGATGGGACGAACGCCCAGATGGTCTCGACCGGCGACGGGCGAACCACGTGCGGCTACTTCTTTCCGGAAGGCGAGTCGATCGTCTATGCGTCGACACATCTCGGTGGCGCCGAGTGTCCGCCCGAGCCCGGCTTCGAGATGGGCTACGTCTGGCCGATCTACGACAGCTACGACATCTTCACCGCGAATCCCGATGGGTCGGGGCTGACTCGTATCACCGAGACCGACGGCTACGACGCCGAGGCGACGGTCGGCCCGGACGGCCGGATCGTGTTCACCAGCACCCGGGACGGCGACATGGAGATCTACTCCATGAACCAGGACGGGTCCGATGTTCAGCGTTTGACCAACAGTCCTGGACCGGATGGAGGCCCGTTCTTCTCCGCCGATGGCAGCAAGATCGTCTTCCGAGGACGACAGATCGAGCCAGGTCCAGAGCTCGACGACTATCAGCGCCTGCTGGGCGAGGGGCTCTGGCGTCCGACATCGCTCGAGATCTTCGTGATGGACGCCGATGGCAGCAACCTACGCCAGGTGACCGACCTGGGTGGGGCGAGCTTCGGACCGTTCTTCCACCCCGATGGAGAGCGGATCATCTTCAGCTCGAACTGGCACAACCCGGAAGGCCGAAACTTCGATCTGTTCATCATCAACGAAGATGGCTCCGGTCTCGAACGGATCACGTTCAACGAGACCTTCGACGGCTTCCCGATGTTCTCGCCGGACGGGGCGAACCTGGTCTTTGCGTCGAACCGCGGCGGCCGGGTCGAGGGCGAAACGAACGTCTTCATCGCCGACTGGGTAGAGTAGTCCACCAAGGTCGCGGCGGTTCCGTCCCAGGGAGTCTTCCCATGGACCCCGTCGTTCGTCTGCTTCGAGACCTCGTCGCCATCGACTCCGTGAACCCGGCCCTTGTCCCCGGCGGTGGGGGAGAGGGCGCGGTCGCCGACCGCATCGCCAGCGAGTTGCGCCTGGCCGGGCTCGACGTGGAACTGACCGAGATCGCGCCCGGGCTGACGCTGGTACTGTGTGGCCACACCGACACGGTCGGAGTCGAAGGGATGACGACGCCCTTTGACCCGGTCGAGCGGGACGGGCGCCTGTACGGGCGGGGCAGCTAGGACATGAAGAGCGGCGTGGCGGCCGGGGTCGATGCCGCGGTGGAGCTGGCTCGCGACGGGGGGCTGTCGACCGGCGCCCTGATCGTGGCGGCGGTCGCCGACGAGGAGCATGCCAGTCTGGGGGCGGACACGTTCGCCTCGATGTACCGCGCCGATGCGGCGGTGGTGACCGAACCCACCGGGCTTCGATTGGCCACCTGTCAAAAGGGCTTCGAGTGGGTCGAGGTCGAGACCTTTGGCCGTGTCGCCCATGGCAGCCGGCCCGCCGAGGGGCGTGACGCGATCCTGGCGATGGGGCGGGTGTTGTCACGACTCGATGCCCTGAACGCCGAATTGGAGGGTGCCAAGCCTCATCCCACCCTCGGCGTGGCGTCGTTACACGGGTCAACGATCGACGGGGGGCGCGAACTGAGCGTGTATCCCGATCGGTGCCGGCTACGGCTGGAGCGGCGGACGCTGCCTGGCGAGCCGATTGACGCCGGCCTCGACGAGGTACGGACGATACTCGAGTCGCCGGAGCAGGTCGCTCTCGGCGAGTGTCAGGAACAGCGTGCGGGAGAGCGTGTCGAGCACGCGTCCTCGGTCAGTGGGTGTGCGCGGAGGTGCCGCGATCGTGTAGCAGGTGGTGAAGCGACCGGGCGTAGTAGCGGAGGACGTTCCGGTCGCGCACGCGGTAGCGATCGCCTTCGACGGCGATCACCCCTCGGAGGACCAGCGGCGCCGTCGCCTGCTCCACCGCCTCTCGTCCACACTTGACGCCCAGGTTGGCATTGGCCAGCCGCAGCGCGTCGAGTAGCTCGTCGACCCGGTCGATCAACGCCTGGCGCGGCATCGACGGTCGCATGGCGGCCGAGACGAGCGCGGTCGGTACCACCTTGTAGATCTTGCCAATGGCCTCTCGCGTCCGTCGGGTCAAGGTGACCAGTCCGCGCCGCGAGTCCGGGTCGAAGTCGGGAAGCGGGATCGGCTGGCCGAACGTCACGAACGCGCGTGACTCATAGCCGACGGCCAGTCGGACCATCTCGGCCAGTTCGATGGAAAAACCTCGTTGCCGACGTTTGACGCCCTGTTTGGCCAGAGCCTGGTCTTCGAGCACCAGATCGTAGGAGATGGCGACCGGGACGATGACCGCGTCCGGGTTCCGGGCCTGCATCACCGCCTGCAGCATTCCGGTCTTCAGCCCCTTCAGCTCGCCGCTGTAGCTGCGTCCGCCTTCCAGATACAGGAACAGGTCGGAGCGCTGTACCAGCTCCGCGACATAAGCGCGCAAGGTGGCGAGATAGGCCGGGTCCCGGGAGTTGCGACGGATCGGGAGGGCGCCCGTGACATGCCGGTTGAGCAGCCCCATCGCGCCATTGAACAGGTTGATACCGGCTGCGATCACCGGTGGGCGGATGCCGTGATCGTCGAGGACCAGCAGTTCCACCAGGTAGTCGATGTGGCTACGGTGATTCGACGCGTAGATGACTCGCTGCGACCCGGTGGCCGCCCGGACGATATCGATATGCTCTGGTACCCGCTCGATCTTTCTAAAAATTGGGTACAGCGGGTGCTTCAGGTTTCGATAGACCGAGTAGCGCTGGGTGGTGTGGAACTCTTCAAGGTAGGCCGAGATGCGCTCGCGGGCCTCGGCCGAGCTCAGGCCCGGCACCCCGCGCAGGTAGCGCGCCACCTCTTCGCGAGATAGCACCGCCTGCCTGATATCGTCGTCCACGCGCGGAATATACCACGGCGATTGACCACCCTCGGGTGCCGCGCGCGGCCCTCGATCCGGGCGCCAGATCACTGCTCGACGCTCACGATGACCGGTCGTGACAGCCGAACGGTTAGGCGGCTTCCCGGTGGTAGTCCGGCCGGTTTCGCGTCGCCACCCATGGCGGCCGCCGTGCCGCCGGCGGCACCGATCGACCCGCCGATAGCCGCGCCTCGACCGCCACCCAGAATGGCGCCCAGAATGGCCCCGCCGACCGCCGCGCCGCCGATCTTCGCGACGTTCTCTTTCCCTCGCGACTCGCCCTCGCGGTAGATGGTCTCCGTGTCCATCGGTACGCGGTAGCCGTCAGCCATAACCAGCGTGTGGAACCGTACGCCCAGCCGTGACGCATCACGCAGTTTGCCCCCCTGCTCCGAGAGGACCACTGAACCGAGCACCCGCGTGCCGGCGGGCACGGCCACTTGCTCGGCCACCAGGACATCCCTGCTGACTCTGGCCTCGACCAGGTCCTCGACCGCGGCCGTCCGCGTCGACACACCGTTTTCGACCTGCAGGCCGATGACCGCGTCGGCCGAGATCTCGAACTCGGTGAAGGTCGCCTCCGGTTCCGTGGTCGGCTCTGACCGACCGGCCCTGGCATTCACCCCGACAGGCTCGGCCTCGAGTGGGGCAGGCCGCTCGGCGGTCTGGAGAGGGGCCGTCTCGTCGGCGCCGGCTGGTCGTTCCCAGCCCTCGATCGCCGGAAGATTCACGGCGGGCGGCGCCGATGTCGCTGGTGTTTCGGCCTCGGCGACCGTCGCGTCGGCTTCAGGTGTTGGCTCGTCGATGACGGCCGGTCGGACCGGCGGGTCCGACGGAGCCTCAGCAGTGGCGACTGGTTCAGGGGCTGGCGGCGCCGTCACCGGCCTGGGGGCGGGCCGCGCTGGCGGCGGTGTGGGCCGCTCCGCCTCGACCTGGGGCTCGGGCGTCCGCTGGCGGTCGGGCTCGGCACGAGGCGACTCGCGTGCC
>MDTE01020172.1_pt1 | contig 38534 bp, 36 predicted proteins | sample 811231 | NCBI WGS metagenome assembly MDTE01 (sample SAMN05326651, study PRJNA326480) | marine metagenome | isolation source: seawater | place: Indian Ocean: Red Sea | collected 2010 | reverse complement strand
TGATCCGAGAACACAAGACGGATACTGGAATGATGTAATGAGTCATTACGACATGCAGGAAAAGAAGTGGTTGAATTATCCTTCGAAAGATTGGTTTTACATTATACCATTAAGAGCTGGAGAAGCAGATATTGCATATAATGAAAAAGAAGACATAGTTATATTGCCTTTAAGTCTCGGATGGGATGCAAGTGCAAAAGCAGGGAATCATAAAGGAATAGGAGTACCTCCAGGAGAATATAATCTGAATTATCCAAAACAAAAACAGAACACAACAATATTAGGAATAGATGCAAATACAGGAGAAGAAATATGGAGTTATTTTATTGATGGAGTAGCTTACAGAGGAGGAATAATTGCAACAGAAGATTTGGCAATAATTCCAGCGGCAGATGGAAATTTGTACATATTAAATGGATTAACAGGAGAACTGTTGCATAGAATATTTCTCAATACGCCATTGACAACTCAACCAACAATAGGTAAGAATTCAGATGGCGAATTTCAGATATATGTTATAAATGGAGGTAGAGGAAGGCAAGAAGTAGGAGGATTAACACATAATCAAATACCTGGATCTGTCATAGCATTGGGATTATCAGAACAGGTAGAAATAGAGGATATTGTTAAAGAAGATGCTGAAGAAATCGAATCAGCGATATCAGATTCAACTTTTCTTGGAATTATCGTAATTATTATGTTAATTATGGCAGTAATATTATTGCTAAGAAGAAGGTAAGAACAAATTTTTCACTAAACCTATTAGGGAAGACATGATAAATTTTATTTGTGCAGAAAGTAAGCATATTAATTTTTATTTTAATTATTTCAGCCTTAACTTCATTGAATACTGAAACATTATTTTCAAGTGCGATTGATGATAACGGATTTGATTCAATTGCGCCGAATTATGATTATCGTGCTACAGGATTCAATCCACAAACTCAAATAAATAAAGAAAATGTCAATAATCTTGAATTAAAATGGGTACACGCATGGCCCTTGCCCGAATCAATAGATGGGATTGAGCCAAGAGTTGGGTCTATTGCAAATTCCATAATTGTAGATGGAATAGTATACAATAGAATGGAAGATTTGAGAATTTCAGCAATTGATGCAAAAACTGGAGAAAGTATTTGGTCATTTCAAGCAGACCCATATCTAGTAAATATAGAAATTGCAAAAAGAGAATTACCCGTTAATCTAGATTTTTATCCCTCATTATCTAGTCATGCACACAGTTTTTCTTTTGCAGAAAATAAAATATTTGCACCATGGCCAAATTGTCAAGTTTTTGGTCTCAATGCAAAAACTGGTGAAATTGAATTTAGATTAAAGACGCCAACTTGTAAAGATTTAGAAGGAAATGAAGGTTTATTCAAAGGTTTACAATCTTCAGGTCCTGTGTTTGACACTGTCAATCGTATTTTAATTTACGGAACAGGAGGAAGAGAAGCTGTAGAAGGAGGAAGAGGTGCATTTAGAGGATATGATCTTGATTCAGGAGAATTATTATGGACATTTTATTTGATGCCCCCGCAAGATGTGGGAGATCCAGAATGGACTATAAGAGTAGCCGATAAAGGTTGGATTCAAGGAATAAGAGCATCCAATATTCCAGAAGATATTTTAAGAAATGACTGGGGAAGATGTCCAGAAAATTGTGGATTTGGAAAAGGAGATATGGGAATAGGATGGGGTCAATGGGCAGTAGATGAAGATAATGGAATTGCATATTTAGCGACAGGTAATCCATCGCCAAGTTGGAATGCAACATACAGACCAGGGCCAAACGTTTTTAGTAATTCAGTTTTAGCGATAGAAACTAAAACAGGGAATTTACTGTGGTGGCATCAGATTGTAGCACATGATTTAGGAGACTTAGATTGTTCTTGGAATACAGTATTAGCAGAGATAGATGGAACAAAAACAGTTTTCAAATTATGTAAAGGAGCTTTTCTTTATGCAATGAATGCAGAAACTGGAGAATTATTATGGAGTACAGATTATCATCCACATGTTAAACGAGGATCAATAGGTCCAGATCCAAATTTTGATTTGGCATTGGATCCATTGAATAAAGATGATATGAATAAACCATGGGTGTCATATCCTGGCAATGAACCAAACTGGAGAAAAGAATCAGGAGGAGCAGAGTCAGATGTTACATTGGCATATGGAAAAGTATTTTCTACAACTTATCATAAATGGTCATTACAAAAGATTACATCAGTAGAGCCATCAATGCGAGATTCATGGGGAAGAATTTCAATGTATTCAGATCAAGAACTTGCATCGAATGCGACAGTATGGGCACATGATGCAAAAACTGGAGAACTGATTTGGAAATATGACATAGACAAAGTAGGAATAAGAGGTGGAGTAACTGCTTCAGGAGAGATGATTTGGTTTTGTGACACTGATGGAGTAATAAGAGCTTTAGATGAGGAAAATGGAAATGTGTTGTGGGAAAGATCTCAAGGTCATCAATGTCCAGTACAACCATCATTTGGAGCTGATAAAGATGGAAATATCAAGATATTTTCTTTAATAGGGTCAGGAGGAATATTAGGAAGATCAGAACCAATACCTGGGGCGTTACTTGCATATGGATTATCGGGAAACACAGAAGCAAATGTAAAAAAAGATGTAGAAGTGATTGTTGAAACAGAGATAATAACAGAAGAAATCATAAGTCCAGTTTCATATTTGATACTTGGATTTTCATTATTATTGATAATTACTTCGTTATTGATTTTGAGAAAGTCTAAAAATTAAACAGATTAAGGTCGATCAAAGAGTCCAAGTTCTTCGTATGAAATTACTACATTTCTATCTAGTACGCTGAAATCTCCATATTTATACCATTTTAATGGAAATACAGTACCTTCTGCAACTACTTCAGTTTCAAAATTCAAGAAATCCCATCGATCGTCAATCATAAGCCATTCACCGTCAGAGAATTCCCATACAGAAATTACATTAACTTCCATACTAAATTCACCAATCAGTTTTCCTTCGCCGTGATTATAAAGAGAATGAACTACAGTAGCTTGATCTCCAACAAATGTAACATCATAACTAACGATATTAAGTTCGATTGACATGGTATTTCCAAGAATTGTAGAAATCAGAATTCGTATATTGTTATATCCTTTGTAACTTCCTGCAAAAGCACCTGCTTGTCCAGTCCATTCAGCATAGGTAGCTTTATCATTAGAATAATACTTTAGAGTTTCTCGACTATCTCTGGAACCAAAAGCTTTATGGAAGTCGTCAATTGTAGTTCTAAGTAATTCTTTTTGTGGATGATCACCACTAATAACTTCTTCAGCTTGAACAACTACTTCAACTTGAACAGGTTCTGCTTCTCCTTCGCGAGGTTCTTCTTGAACAGCAACTTCAACAACTCTAACAGGTTCAGTTACAATTTCATTATCAGGAAAAACAGGTAATGTAGGATAAGTAATAATTCCAACGATTCCGACTATTCCTATAAGGAAAAAAACTGCTGCAATCTTAGTTCTATCTGATTTAGTTAATGTTGCCATAACTAACCACTAGCGCCAAATTTCCAGTTTCCACTTGTAATAAACATAGTAGCAGATATTGCTAGTATTATAAATGATATAATTACCATAAGATAAGACAATGGACTGATTACTGTTTCGGTTTTAATTGTTTCAATTTCAGTAACTACCTCTTGAACTTGAGATGGAGCAGCTGGAGCAGCTGGATCTGCAGGAACAACAACTACCTCTTCGGAAATAGCAACAGATGATTCATCTCCTAATCCTAATGCAATCATTGCACCTGGAATTCCTGTTTGTCCCCAAGATGCAATAGACATACCACCTGTTTGTACGAATACTTTCATATCTCCTTGACTATCTGCACCAAGTGTAGCTTGTGTCCAAAGACCAATTCCAAATGAACGTTTTGAAAGAAGTTCGCCAGTTTCAGAGTTCAATAGATACAGCCATCCATCACCGGATGGAACATATACAACTCCACCAGATACAGTTAAACCACCTCTAAAACCTGCGCCGTCAATGAAGAATCTCCAAAGTTCTTCTCCGGTATCAGTATCTAAAGCATAAATTGACGAGTTAGTAGGATGACTTGTTGGAAGCATGACTAATTGATTGCCAAAGTCTTCTGGGTATTCCGGTGAAACAACAGTTACTGGCATGTTATAAGATCCCAAGTATAATCTTTCGCCATCATAGGCCATATCGGCTTCAAGGATACCAGCAAAATTTGCACTAGTGAATGATGTTTCTCCTACATGAGAAGTAGGCCATGCACGCTGTAAATCATCAATATTTTTTGGGTCTGGATAGGACATTCCAGGTTGAGGAAGCCAAGCATCTGGAGGATGATATATCCAGAATGGTTCTCCTGTAGCCGCATCGAGTGCGTACATAAATCCATTCTTACATCCTTTGAATATAGCTTTCTTGCCTTCTACTTCACCAAGAATTGCATTCCAAGCACAATCGTAATCCCACATATCATGAGGTACGGTTTGATACCACCAGACAAACTCACCAGTTTTTGCATCAAGTGCTACGATAGCACTGCCATAAAGATTAACTCCAGGTCTTCTTAATGCATTAGGATATGGACCACTTTCGCCAGTGCCAAGATAAACAAGACCAGTTTCTTGATCAATTAAATAATGACCCCAAACAGTAGCAACAGAACTAGCAGTATGAACCATTCCACGTGAACTTTGTGGATTAATCCAGTCATTTTTAAGATTTTCTTCTGGAACTTCGTTACATGGAACTCCCAATCTACCAGTGTCTAACCACTCAGGAAATGAAAAGAAATAACCTATATTACAATGATGTAAAGCCCAATCTGGATCTCCTTCAGCAGGTGGCATCAAAAAGGTTTGCCAAATTCGTTTTGGATTATCCATATCACTTACATCATAACCTGCAATGAATGAACGTCCTCCGTTACCTGAAGATCCCATAACAGGAACAACCATTATATCTTCATAGAATTGTGGAGGATGAGTTCCAATACTTGCATAGTAACCTTGATTTCCCCAAGCTTGAGCTTCTTCCTCAGTTCCACACATTTCCATTACGGAGAAAACAACATCTCCTAAAAGAGAATCATGTCCGTCAACTTGACATGATTGAAGACTTGGTATAATTATTCCTTTATCATCATAATAATTTACTGCATGAGTGTGAGGTAACATTCCTTTAACATGAGGATAGGTTTGTTGTAAAATATCATTATCGTATGCAACAACATTATTCCAGATTAAACTTCCACTAGCAGAATCGACCGCAACTAAAGCTCTTTGGTTTGTAGCAGAATAAGCTATACCGTCAACAATAAGAACTGGAGAACCTGAACCTGCATATGTCTTAGCGCCACCTATGGTTGGATAAGTAGTTGGAGGATAAGGATAAATCCATTTCATTTCTAAATTGTCGGCATTATCTCGATTAATTATTGATTGAGGATTATGACTACGGCCGTATTGACCATAATTAATCATGTCCCAATTGGACATTTCTCGAGTCAATTCTTGGCCAGAAGCAGTAATAGGATTATCGTCAAAATTTAGAGGAAATGCAATAGATGCAATTAATAAAATGAATAATACGAATAGTTGAATTTGTCTCACGAAATGAATTGTTCAAAGTTATTAATATGGTTTTATCAGAAAATTAAAATTTCATATATAAATATGTCTAAAGATTGTTCAGATATGGGTATTAACGGAAGTATATCAAAGACTATATATCATGATAATATTTACTAGTAAATATTGGAGTCAAAAAAAGGAAATTTTAATTTTCCAATCATTATAATTATTTTTGCAGTAGCAATTGGAATACTATTTTTATTCAATACTCCAGCACCTGTAGAACTAAATGTAGAAGAAAATATTGAAGATATAGAGGAAAAAGAAGAAAATGTAAAAGAAGAAGATGTAAAAGAAGAAGATGTAAAAGTAGAAGAAATTGAAATAAATCCAGATATTCCAGTTGTTGAACCTGAGTTGCCAGAAATAGTAGAAGAAATAATACAAGAAGAAGTAAGAAGAATTAATGAAGATTGTCCATTTGGTAAAGAATTAAGAAGTACACCTGAGAATCCAATGACTTATACTTGTAAATTAATAACTCTCGAAAATGGGGGACAGTTTGGAGATGTAAGATTGTCAATAAATAATGGAGAGTTTGAGCAGCCAGAGATTCAAGTAAAAAAAGGTACTACAGTGACATGGGTGATGAGAGATAAAACAGCAGGTGCTGGAGGAGATGTTCCATATCATCAAGTATCTTCAATAGACGGGTTATTTGATTCTGGAGAATTATTTGTATCAGGGGAGAATAAATTCAGTTATGTATTTGACGAAGTTGGAGAATTCGAATATAATTGTCCGCCACATCCTTGGATGGTTGGCAAAATTATTGTCGTAGATGAATAATTTTTAAAAAAAAATAAGAAACATACTAAGTATAATTAAGTTATAAAATACATTTTTTGGAAAAAAAAGAGTGGTTGTCCCCGAAGGGACAACTAAATTACTAAGTAGATCCTGCCTTTGAGCGTTGGAATAGAACGCCAGCTACTACAATAAGAACTACACCAAGTCCAATAGCTACATAAGATACTGGGCTGATTACTTCTTCAGTAGTAACAACTTCGACTTCTTTTTCAACGACTGTTTCTACAGGTACTTCGACTTCAACGACGACTTCTTTTTCTACTTCAACTTCGACTACGTTTTCAATTTCGACTACTCTTTCGACTTCGACTTCGACTTCTTCAATAATAGTCTCAACATCTGGTAGTACGTCTGGTAGACCAAGTGCGACGAGTGAACCCTCAGTTGCAGTGTTTCCATATACGAAACCACCACCACCACCTACGTGGATAAAGATCTTGTGTTTACCGTCAGAGTCTGCGCCAATTGTTGGCATTACACTAACAGGTACACCGAAGAATCTCTTGTGAACTAGTTCACCAGTGTTTGCATCGAATATGTATAGATTTCCGTCACCGGCATATCCATATACAGCTGAACCTGTGGCCATTAATCCACCACGGAAACCTACATCAGGAATGAATGCACTCCAGTCAGCTTCGCCTGTGTTGACGTTAACTGCATAGATTGTAGTATTAACAGGATGACCGCTTGCTTGGATGTTACTAGCTTGGTTGCCAAAGTCGACAACGTTACCAGTTGTTGTCCAACGTGGATCATTGTAATTTGCAACGAATATGTATTTGCCGTTGTAAGCCATATCAGCTTCGAGTGCTCCTGCTAACCATGGATTCCAGAGTGCTGGTGATGGATCAGGTGCGTTCAACCAATCTTTGTTCATGTGTTCAAATGTCATACGACAACATGCGTCAGGATGGTTTGGATCACCATCAGGTCCAACTCCATAGTTTGTACCAGGTGCAGTTCTCCAAGTTGTTGGAGCTTCCCATACCCATACAGGTTCACCAGTGGCTGCATTCAATGCATATGCCATTCCGTTCTTACAACCTTTGATTAAGACTTTAGTTCCTTGAGCTTTGGCCATTATGCCACCCCATGAACAGTCCCAATCCCATAAGTCGTGAGGATTAGAATGGAACCACCATTGGATTTTACCAGTATCTACTTTGAGTGCAACGATAGCACTACCAAAGAGGTTAGGTCCAAATCTGTATGATGCATTACTATAAGGTCCTACATCTCCAGTTCCGATATATACTAAACCAAGTTCCTCGTCAATTGGGAAATTACCCCAAACTACTGACATTGCGCTAGCAGTGTGGACTTCTCCGAAATGAGGAGTTCCTTCTTTCATGTTAATCCAGTCGTTTTCAACTGCTTCGTCTGGAACTTCAGTACAGTTTACTGCAAGTTTTCCAGTGTCAAAGAAGTCAGGTGCAGAGAAGTACCAACCATTGCCGTTTGCTTCTGTACAAGCGTCAATAGCCCAGTTTTTCTGTGTACCACGATTATCTGGCATTAACCAAGTATTCCATAATTCAACAGGGTTACTTGGATCAGTCATGTCAAATGCTTTAACAGAAGATCTTCCTCCTCCGCCACTAGCACCCATGATTGGCCAAATCATTGTATTACCGCTAAATGCAGGTGGGTGATTTGATTGTCCTGAAATTCTACCTTTGCTTCCTAAAGTTCCGATGATTCCTTCATCAGGATTTCCGTATTCAGCTACGGTACCACAAAGGTCTTCAACTCCAAGTTTCCATGCCAAGCTACCATCAGCTGCATTCCATCCGCTAAGTAGACAAGGTTGACTACTGGTAATTAACCATCCGCTATCACCAAACTGTCTATAATAGTTTATTGCGTGAGTATGTCCCCATGCACTTTGGAAGAATGGGTATTCTGCAGTAATAGCAGGTCCATCCCATAAGTTTGCTGGTTCATCTGTAAAGTAAACTTCTTCACCTGTTTTTGCATCAACAGCGTGTATTGCACGTGAGTTTTTACCTACATATGCAACACCGTCGACGATAAGAACTGGTGCGCTTGAACCAGCTTGGGAATTACCCCAAGAGAAGTCATTGGTTGGATAAGGAAACATCCATTTCATTTCCAGCCATTGAGCATTTTCATTATTTATTTCGAATTGTGGGCTATAACTACCGCCAGTAGGCTGATAATTAATAAATTCCCAATTACCAGTTACAACTTTTGGTACACCACCACCGCCTGGAGGACCTCCAGGGTCAAATGCATTAGCAACTAATGCAAATGAAGATAGTGCCAAAATTAAAGCAACTAGTAACCCAACTATAGTTAAGTGTCGAGTCATGGCTGCAAATAATCAATTGTCGTATATAAAATGGTTGTTGTAATAAAAATTTACGCAGTAGAGCATATCATAAAATTAATATTTTATTCATATATGATTATCATTAATGAGTAAATGGACTTTACTAGGAATCTTCATTTTAATTTTATTGCCGGGAATAGATGCAACTAGTAAAGAAATTACCTCTATATCGGTAAAAGTTTCCAATACTAATTCACAAAATAATGTTGTAGAGATTTCTGCAAATTTACAAAATAATAATGCAGAGCCAATTAGCGAACAGGTATTAGTTTTTTATATAAATGATCAAATATTTGCAAGTAAAATTACTAATGAAATAGGATCGTCAAATATTCAATTTCAAGCTTTGGATGAATTATACAAAGTGGAGATAAAATTTGAAGGATCGGAACTTTATCATGAATCAATAAGTGAAATAGTAATTATTGAAAAAACAAATCAAGAAAACACAAGTGAACAGAACATTCCAAGTGAGTTGTTAATTATAGTATCAATACTTACTCTAGGAATTGTAGGGTCAGGAATATTATATTATCTAAATAAAATCTCGAAGAATTAAGTAGATGCGTCTTGTCTGTTAAAGAGAATAAATGAAATAGCAACTGGTACAATAACCCATAAGAGAAGTACAGCAGTAAGAATTCGAGATGCAGTAATTGAACCATAATTCTGTAACAAGTAAGCTGCTTGTGGACCAAGTTCACCTCGTAAAGGACTTTCTGCCATATGCATTAATGCAAGTATTCTAGTAGTTTCAACTGGGTTTGCTAAAGTAAGAGGTATCAACAATGAATCAGCATCTAGCGCTACAGTAATTACACCTAAGAAACCACTATCATAGATTACAACTAAAACGAACCAAAGGAATAAACCTGTACCAATAGCTGCTGCACGAGTTTTTACAGAAACTGAAACAATAAATCCCAAACCAACTGCTGCTCCAGCAAGTAATAATGAATATGCTAAAGCGAAAAGGAATGATGCAATAAACTCTGGATTGGTAGAATAAACAATCAACTCTGCACCTCCATATCCAAGAAACATAGCCAAGGTAAGAGAAGTTACAAGTCCAACATATTTACCAAAGAATACTTCAACTTTGGTAGCAGGTTGTGCAAGAAGATATTCCATAGTTCCTACTTCTCGTTCGCCCGCTATAGTAGTAGAAGACATAGCTAGAGATACTAAAGGAACAAGTGGTACGGCAAGCGTAACAAGAGTTCCGACAACCATGCCCGGATAATCACTAGGTAGTAATCCACCGGCACCCAGAATAATATAAGGTACACCAAGTGCTAGAAAGAAGAAGGTTACACCAAATGTGATAAGCCATTTGCTTTGGAGTGAATCCTTTAGTTCTTTTCTTAAAATCATAACAAATGGGCTAGTCATTAGTTTTCTTCTCCAGATGTAATTTTCTTAAATGCGTCCTCAAGATTAGGTTCTTCAATTTTGAAATCAGTAATTTCACAACTTTTTTCTCTTAAATTATTAAGAATAGAGACTTTTTTAGACGGATCTATTCTCATTTCATACCAATTTCCTTTAACTTGAATATCATTTGCTCCTGCTTTCTCTAGTGCGGAAATTGCATCTTGTTCCTTTGAGTTATCAGGAATTTCTACAAACATTTGAGATGTCAAATCTAATTGTTTAAACAAATCAGCTACAGATGATTTAATAACTAATTTGCCTTTATTTAGTAACATAATTTTTTCAGCAATATGATCAACGTCACCCAACAAGTGAGTTGTAAGTACAACAGTTTTACCTTCCTTAACAAGTAAACTAATAAGATTTCGGAATTCAACCTGACGATTAACATCAAGATTTGCAGTTGGTTCGTCGAGAAGAAGAACAGGAGGGTCAGAAAGTAGTGCAACTGCAAGCATAAGTCTTTGTTGCATTCCTCCAGATAAAGCACCGACAGGTTGTCGAGCCCATAATTCAAGACCGACGAATTCAAGAAGTTCACGAAGACGCGAACGTTTTACATCACGCATATCTCCAAAATATCTTAATGATTCTTGTACAGTCATATCATTGTATAAGGTTGGATGTTGAGGAACATATCCAATTTGATACTTTGCTTTCTTAGGATCTTTTTGTATATCATAACCATCAATTTTTATTTGTCCATCAAATTGTTTCAATCCTAAAAGACATTTTAAGAAAGTAGTTTTACCTGCACCATTTGGTCCCAATAATGCCCAGACACCACCACGTTCAACTTGAAGTGATAAATCTTCAAGAGCTTTAAAGTCACCATATTGCTTAGTGACATTAACGGCATCTACAATAATATTTGTTGACATAAATCTCCCCTAAGAATGCAGCAAGGTTGAAACTATTAAGCATTTGGTTTTTTAGAAAGTAAATGGTCCTACAGTATCAGCGCGTTTTTGAATAATATTTAAAGCATCCCTTGGAGAAAGGTTACCAAGTATAACTTGATTTAGTTGATTAAGCATTTCTCCTTCAATAGAATCCCATTTGGGAAATCCAGGTTTGATATTAATTTCGTCTCGATCAATTGCATTTTTAACAGTTTCAAAATGTCGAATAGTTCCTTCTTTAACTAATTCTTTTACATTTGGATCTTCAAAAACAGATTTTCGAGTTGGTGTTGCAAGAGCTAATGGATCCATAGCTGCAATCAATTGCATAGAAGCAACAGTAGCCCATTGAATAAAGACCCAAGCGGCACCAGGATTAAGAGAATATTTTGGAATAGCTAAACCTGCACCAGAATAATGATGAGATGCTCCGGCATCACCGACAGGATTTCTGGCATAACCAACATCCCGAACTACATAAGATTCTCCAGGAATATCCATCAAAGATGCAAATTCAGTCAAATTAATAGAAGTAGCGCATCGGCGTTGAGACATAGATTCCGCAGCAGGAGCCCATCCATAATATGTAGAATTAGGTTCTGCATACTTGCTAACTTCATAATAATGTTCTAATGCAGCTTGAGCTTCATCACTATTAATATCGGCATTAATCGAACCATCTTTTTCAATATTCCATAGTTTACCGCCAAATGAATACAACCAATTATGAAATTCCATGATTATTGATGGAAATTTTGCAGCCATAAGAACAGTGCCAAATTGAGTTCTTGAAGGATCGTGAAAATGTCGAATGTCGTCAAGATATTCATCCCAAGTAGTTCCCACTTCACGACCTTCCTCTGAATAAAGATCTTTTCGGAAGAATCTAATCATCAAAGGAACTTCTTGAGGGAATTGTGTTAAGATTCCGTTAAAATCAGTATTCCAAGGTTCACCAAGAGTAGGTGGATAAGTACAAGTAAAATTTTTTACAGGAGTAACAAAGTCGTCGATATTGATTCCAGGATATGTTAATTCAGGATAGGTTTCCATTAGATGTTCGATGGTCAAAATGTGAGGGGCAAAACGACCCACTTGAGATACATCGACGTTCATTACATCAAAAGTAGGTGATTGAGTAGACACAGCCAATAAACACTTAGAGAGATTATTTCTGTAAATATCAAATTCCATATTCAATTCCGTACCAGTTGAAGAAGTAAAATCAATACGATTACGGTGGAGTGAACGAGGTCCTACTTCGGCTTCAATGGCAACTCTTAATTTAGTTCCTTCGATTTTGTCAGAAATTGATTCAAGCCATCTAATAAAATCGACATAGTCGTCAGGAAGATAATTTTGAGGGTTTTTAGGAAGAGCTAAACGAGTGTATCGATCTGCAAGGCCAGGAACAGACTGTTCAGGAGTGGGAGTTTGATTAAGATTATTTAAACCATAATAACCTGCGGCTCCAAGTCCCACGGCAGCCCCTGCTAGTCCTAAAAATTTACGGCGAGATACATTAGATGACAAATGATAGGTATTCACCTTAGTTTAAGATAAACATTGTTCTAAATATCAAATTGTTAATTAATTGCAAAGTATAATATAAAAACAAACTAGTGATTATGTATGACTGAACTTGTTGTTAAAGAATTAACAAAAAAATTTGGAGATAATCTTGTTGTTAATAATATTAGTTTTACCGTACCAAGTGAAAAATTTGTTACAATTTTAGGACCTAGTGGATGCGGAAAAACAACAGTATTACGATGTATAGTCGGAGTAGAGAAACCTGATGAAGGAAAGATGAATTTAGGGGACAAAATACTATTTTCAAAAAATGATAACATGCTCATTCCAACTGAAAAACGAGAAATGGGAATGGTATACCAATCATATGCATTATGGCCTCATTTAACAGTCTTTGAGAATGTTGCATATCCCTTACAGATTAGAAAAGTAGATAAAAATGAAATTAAAAAGAAGGTTTTGGATATTTTGAAATTGGTAAAACTTGATGGCCTTGAAGAAAGGTTAGTTCCTAATCTGAGTGGAGGTCAACAACAAAGAGTTTCATTGGCCAGAGCACTAGTATATAATCCAAGTTTATTGTTACTTGATGAACCACTAAGTAATTTAGATGTGGTTTTGAGAGATGAAATGCGAACCGAATTAAAGGATTTGCAAAGAAGATTAAAATTAACTACAATATATGTTACTCATGATCGTACAGAAGCACTTTCATTAAGTGATTATATAATCATAATGGACAAAGGAGTAATCAAAGCTTCAGGAACACCAATAGAACTTTTGAGAAATCCTCCTAATTCTTATGCCGGAATAATTTTAGGGGATATGTCATTAATCAGAGGAAAGATTAAAGAAAATAATGAAGAATCAACAACAGTAAGTGTAGGTAACGATGTGATTAATTGTAGAAAAGAAAGCAAATGGGAAGAAAATGAAGAAGTTGGAATATTGATTAGAGGAACTGAAGTAATAATTCACAATAATAAAAGACCTGTACAGAATGTTATTCCAGCAAAAATAAAAAGTGCAACATATGCAGGGCAAATTGTTGAATATAAGGTAATTGTAAATGAGCAAGTGATAAAAGTTCCAAAAAGTATTGAGGAGTTTATTATTCCGGAAGAAGGAAGTAATACAACTATACATTCTCTTCACGAAAGTGGAGAAGAAGTGTTTATTGAGATACCAGAATCAGCATGTCATTTGGTAAAAGAATGATGTAAAAATGAGCAAGTTAGAATAATTCTACATATAGTGTTTTAAATTAAATTACATTTTTGATATTCATGAGTCAAAATTCAGAGGCGAAATGGCTTCAAGAGTTAGAAAGAGATGCTAAAGCTGACGGAAAATTAATCATATATGCTTCATTAAGAGGAGTATTACAAAATTCAGTCAAAGCATTTCGTAGAAAATATGAGCACCTAAATTTACACGTTGAATATATTTCATCACATCCAGTGCCAATTGAAAGAAGAATTGAACGGGAAGCAGTATTATTCAAAGATCTGCCAAGTGATGGAGATAACAAGCATATCGAACCCGGTACTGCAGACGTAGTAATGATGCCGCAATTCATGTTAATACAAATGACAAACAAGGGATTGTTGCGATCTTGTAGACAAGAAATTAAAAAAACACATCTAAAATTATGGCCTGATGTAATAAAGAATGAAGATGCAACATGGGCTGCAATGGCAGTTGAGCCAACAGGTGTAGTTTATAATGATGCATTATTCAAGCATTTGTACGGAAGTCTAGATCACTTGCCAACCACTTTTGATGAATACGTTGATTCAAAATGGAGTAAACACGATGGTCAAGTCGGAGTAGCTGGACAGAAAATTCAATCAAGTCATGCAATTCAGTCACTTGTAAGATTCCCTGAAGGAAAAATGGGATTCTTCTATTTGATTTCATTGAAAGAACACTTAGGTGAAAGCAAATGGACCGAATTAATGAAAGGTATGGCAAAGAATGTTCCACCAAGTACTTATGAATGTCTTCTACACATGACACATAACTTAGGACTAGGTCAACATCTTTTCGGTTTACCAGCAACACTTCGTAAACAAGGAATGGGAGACGACTATTCCTATATGAGAGAAGGAGGTTTGAAACCATTAGTATTAACTGACGTTCCTCCATCTGCTATTGCAAGATGTGCAGGTTTAACTGAAGCAGGTAAAAACAAAGCTGCTGCTGAGTTATTCCTCAATTTCATATTCAGTGATACATGGCAAAATGAGCTTGGAAGAACATTAGACGGAATGGTACCTGCAAGACCTGGAACAGTTACCGAATACTGGGTAAGTCAAGCATTGGATAAAGGATTTATTCACTATCCAAAACCTGAACATGTAGCAAAAGAAGCAGAATACATTGAGGAATTCGAGAGCCTAGGATTAGGTAGTACATTACCTAAGGGCATCGGTTAGTCCAAAAATTCATACAATATATCGATAAGCATCAAAAAGATGCTTATCAAATATTTTTTTTATTCATAATTCTGTAATTCATTGTTAATAACCCATTAAAGATTTTTATTAATGTTTAAAACCATGTAAGAAGCATAACAAGTTTAATGATTGTCAATAAACAATTCTATGCAGTTTTGATTTCATTACTATTAATAATTACCAGTATACCTTTAGTAATTTCACAAGATGCAGATCTGAATTGGATAAAACCAGCTGCAGATGAACAGAATACTAATTTTCATCCACAAGAAATAATCAATAAAGACAATGTAGACAATTTAGTTCTTAGTTGGATATATCAAGTTCCAGAAGATCCGTTCAAGATTCCATATGTAGCACCTGCATTAGGACTACAGACTGCACCATTAGTCGTTAGTGGAATTGTGTACATTGCAACATTTTACAACAGGATAATTGCAATAAATGCAGAAACTGGGGCAGAAATTTGGCAATATCAAGTAGATGTTATGGAATTTGTTGATGAAGAATGGTGGTGGCCGGTATTAAGTCAAAAAAGTGTAACATATCATGATGGAACAATATACTTTATGGCATCAGATTGTAGAATAATCGCATTAGATGCGCTAAATGGCGAAGAAATATTTGTAATAAAAGATGTTTGTAAAGATGTAGAAGGAAATACGGGTTTGTATTTTGGTGAACATTCGCCTATAGTTTTTGAAAACTTGTTGATAGCAAGGCCTTCAGTTCAAGATGGAGGAGGAAGAGGATTTGTTGTTGCTTATGATATAGATACACAAAAAGAAGTATGGAGATGGTTTTCAGTACCGCCGTCAGGAGGAGATCCAGAATGGGGTTTGAATGATGTAAGCAAAGGCAATATAAATCCATATCCAGGAGATTGGGGAAATACTGATTTGATTGGAGGAGGAGCTGTGTGGAGTATGTTTGGAGTAGACCATGAAGATAGAACAATTTATTTCACGACAGGAAGTAGTTCAGGAGTATTTGACGCAGCATTAAGGCCGGGTCCTAATTTGTTTGCAAGTTCAATAATTGCATTAAATGTAGATAATGGAGAAATGAAATGGTATTATCAAGTTGCGCCTCATGATATCAATGATCACGAAGTTGGTTGGAGTGTAATTCTTGCAGAGACAGAGATTAATGGAGAAATGAAGAAAGTCGTAATGGCAGGTTCAAAAACAGATCATGTTTTCATCCTGGATGCGGATAATGGAAAGCCATTACACACACCACTTATGCTAGGAAATAATGCATTTAATGTGCCAAATGACAATGCGGGAAATAATGCTGATTTGACAATATCTCAAAGATCATTAGTAGGTAAATCATTTTGTCCGGGTGGCAACGGAGGAATAGAACATGCAGGTGCGTTTTCTTCAGGAATATTATATTATGTAAGTCAAAAAGTTTGTTGGACCGTTACAGAAGGTCCTGTAGATTACAAGGGAAAAGATATTCAAGGATTTCTGTACGGATCAGTGCCAGGTGAGAGGCAGAATTCTACATTGTTTGCAATTGATGTAAATGATATGAGTATTGATTGGACATTTGAGATTCCAAACAGATACCAAAGTTCAGGAGTCATGGTAAGTGGAGGAGTAGTATATCTCGTAGATAGAGCAAGTGTAATGTATGCAGTAGATGTAGAAACAGGAGAAGAATTACGTAGAATTCAATGGGGAGGATTAGGAGCAGGTACTGTTACATTAGGTGCTACGGCAAGAGGTGATATGATGTTATTTGTTCCTTCAGGAGGAGGTCAAGTAGCTGCAAATACACCAGGAATAATTGCAGCTTTCAAACTTCCTGATGATGTATCTGGACAAACAAGTATAGTAGGAGATTTGCAAGAAAACATATTCATTCTAATTGCAATAGTTGCAGTAGGTATAGCAATTTATTCAGTATATAATAACAAGAATAGAGGTTGAAATGCAAAAAAACATTATCGTCAGTTATGGCGAAGCTAGGTTTTTTAGCACAAAAATAATTCCATTTGTGATTTCAGCAATTTTACTATTTCTATTATTGCAAATTGTGCAAAGTGCAGGTTTATCAGAATCACAAATTGGAGCAGAAGAAGAACAATTTGGAAATAATGACGTACCTTCTGGATTTGGTGATGAGAACCTTTACACATTAGAAGTAAACTTGATTCTTAGAGAAGAAATTGAACCTTATTTACAGCCAATAAATGGACAATTGGTTGAAGTATTTTGGGATATGAGAGACATAGAAACACAAGAAATGAAAGAATTCACACTTACATCAAATACTGATACAGAAGGAAAAGCAATATTTGATCTGTTTCCTGGACAGTACAAATTGAGAATAGATTATAATGGAATTGCAAGAAATGAAACAATCATAATTATTCCGAATACTGAAAATAACATAGACTGGGTGATATCAAAATATTCAATTGGGGAATATAATTTAGAATTCAGAGATAGAAATGGAGGAATAATATATCCTGAAGAAACAATTAGAATGATATACAGAGGAGCTCCACAATTGATTGATCCGTCATCAATTCAGCTTTCATCAGAATTAGGAGATATCAATATCATATTCAATGTTAAAGAAGTGATAAACAGAGCTGAGATTTCAATTATGGAACTTAGTCCGGAGGAGAGTTTCGTGGTTGGGAATTTTTCGCCAGATAATCCGCCAAAAGCATTAATTTATTCAATTGACATAGATAAAAGGGCAGGGCTATAAACATGGAAATTATTTCAAGTACTTTGTTAATTCAATTATTAATTGCAATTTCGATATCTTTAGGAGTAGTAATTTTATGGATTTTCTATTATCCGCAGATGAGATTACGTACAAGTAATACAAAAACAGATAAAAATGCAGAATTTGGTAGTAATGAGATGTTTGAACAGATAAATTATTTCAATTCTAGAGGTAACTTTAATGAAGGAATAATGTTTGCTTATAATCTATTGAGAGGAAGTCTATCCAGGATGGAAAAATATCCAAATGATGAATCATTAACAGAATATGAAACGATAAAAAAGACAGTAAATGATATTCCAGAATTGGCAAATATTTCAAATTTGATATTATCAGCATATGGAGAATATGAATTAGCAAGATTTAGAACGAAGACAGATTCAGGCAATCTAGACAATATGAATAGTATATTAAAGAACATAGCTAAAAACAATAATTTCATATTACAGAGGAGAATTGAATAATGGATTTCTATATAATTTTAACTATATCAGTTTCTATCGCAGTAGTAGGATATTCGTTTATTAAAAGGAGAGAAATAGATTCACAAATTAATAACAATAACAATAGTTTCACTTATGATGCAGTTTTAGATTTGAATGGAAGAATACCAAATTACTATAGGCTTACTCAAATATTATTACAAGATTTAGACAATATAAAATTACGTCAAGAAATAATTAATAATAACGACATACGGACAATGAACAATTCAAGAAAGATGGTAGAAAAAGGATTTGTAGATGAGAAAATGTTTAACAAGATTAAGTTTTTACATTCAATGTATACAGGGAATTAGGAGGGTTAGAAATGTTAGCAACAGAGATTCATGAAAAAATTAACCAGGAGATTTCAGGAAAGATTATTGGAAAATCAGTGGAAACTAAATTATTAACGATTGCATTATTGGCACAAGGACATACAATTATAGAAGGTGTTCCAGGTATTGCAAAAACACTCTTAGCAAAATCATTTGCAAACATTCTTGAACTTGATTTCAATCGTGTGCAACTCACATCAGATATGTTACCTTCAGACATAACAGGAACATTCGTATTTAATGTAAAAGATCAAGAATTTTTCTTTAGAAAAGGTCCGATATTTTCAAACATAGTATTAGCTGATGAGATAAATAGAGGAATACCCAAAACACAATCTGCATTACTAGAAGCTATGCAAGAATATCAAGTTACAGTAGAAGGTCAAACAGAGAAACTTTCTCAACCATTTATGGTAATAGCAACTCAGAACCCTTTGGAAATGAGAGGTACTTACCCACTACCTGAGGCTCAATTGGATAGATTTATGTTTAGAATAATAATGGGATTGCCTAATAAAGCAGAAGAATTAGAAGTTTTGGACAGGTATGAGAAGGATTCTGAAAGAAATCTGAAATTTGAAACTATTAAAACAGACATAATAGAAGCAAGAGAAGAAATCAATACAAAAATAACTATTTCAAAAGAAATTAAAGAATACATAATATCAATCATGAATGCAACAAGAAATGAATCAGAAGATGTTACACTTGGCGCAAGTCCTCGAGCTTCATTACATTTAATGCGTGCATGTAAAGTAAATGCGGCATTAGATGGGCGTGATTATGTGACGCCTGATGATGTGAAATTATTACTATTTCCTGTATTAAATCACAGATTGATAATTAACCCGGACTTTTTATTGCGAAATACAAAGCCATCAGAAGTTTTCAATTATTCAGCTGTAGAAGAAATAATTAACAAGGCAGTAAATAGCGTAAATCCTCCAAGATGAGTAGATTGATAACAAGAAGAGGATTTTCAATTCTTAGTTCGCTCTTCGTGTTTATTTCTATTGCTATAATTTCGAGTGAATTCATATTTCTAACAATTTCTATGTTTATATTTTCAATATTTTTGGTGGAATTATTAATATTTTTATTCTCAGTAAAAGAATTATCTTTATTAAAAATAAGCAGAGATGTTTCAAAAAGCAGATTGTTTGTAGGAGATACAATATCTTCTTCCATTGTAATTCAGAATGATGGATTTAGAACTATTGGATTAATAAAATTATCAAAAGATGTTCCAGAAGAATTTCTCAATTTAGTTAAGAATCAGCCATATGCAATTAATTTAATCCCAGGTGGTAAGAAAGAAATAAGTTATGAATTAGAAGCTAGACAAATGGGAAGAGTCAATCTTGGAAAATTTGAATTAAATCTTTTTGATAAGTTTGGGTTATTTTATAAGACGAGAATCATAGAAAATGAGAATTTTATCTCCATATTGCCAGATATAAGGATAGGAAGAGGAATTATAGATTCAAGTGTACAACTAGGGGCACTTTCGTCAACTACAAGAACAGACCCTCTAGGTTCAGATTATGCAGGAATAAGAGAGTATAACCCAGGAGATGATTATAGAAGAATATCTTGGAAACAAATGGCAAAATCATCACGGCAAGAACCAAGAATAAAACAATTTGATCTAGATCAAAGAATTGACGTTAATCTTGTAATATTGAATAGTAAATCAATGAATGATGGAGAGATTGGAAAAAGAAAGTTAGATTCAGTAGTACAAACTGCAATAACGATTTCTTCAGTTGTTGAAAATGCAGGAGGAAGTTTCAAAGTAATTTTCTCCGAGAATGGCATTCCTAAGACAATAAGTGGAAATCAATATGATTTATGCAATAATCTTTATAGAATAAAGGCAGAAAGTCAGATTAACACAAAGACATTAATTAATCATGCAATAATGCATGGAGATACATCGTCAATATACTTGTTCATTATGGATCGGCCATTTCCTGAGAATATAGATACAGACGATTTTAGAAATCTCTACAATAGAAGTTTAGTTAATCTATTTTTATTAGATACTACATCATACATATCAGAAGAAATAACAAAGAAATCACAAAAAAATATTCCAAAACTATTTCAGAATGAAAGAAGTCATCTACATAAACAATTAGAAATCATGAAACAGAAAAAATTTAGAGCAGAATTATGTACAAAAGATAATTTAGTAAAGAATATTTTAGACAGTTTTAGTAGAATTCAGATTTTGATAGAGTGATAGACATGGACATGAGATATAGAATATTAATTTTATTGGGGATATCACTTCCATACATAATTCAATTTTTTTATGTGGATTACCAGCGATTTATATTTTATCTGATAAATATCGTATTAGGAACAAGTCTGTATTCTTTTTCTGCTTTAATGGCGATATTAACAATTTTTGCTTTAATAAATAGAGTTATCAAAGGTCCAGGATCACGTCAAGATTCGTTAATTATTACCACGCTGACAACACCTGTAGTTTTTCCTTCCTTGATTATGTTAGTACTATTAATAATATCGTTCAGAGACGCACCTAGTCGGTACTTTGGGGCTGCGGCAGATTTGTATTTAGTAGGAATTGCATCATTAGTAATAGTATTACCAATATTAGGAATAATTATTCAATGGTCGGCCATGATTAAATCTAGAGGATCTCCATTCGCTCACATATTGTATACAATGATAATATTCAGTTTGATGAATTTTGTTGCATTTAGTACAGCAAGAGCAGAAACGATTAATCAACAATTAATTCAACATGGTACAAATATAGTGGTAAATGCAATATTCGTATTTCAAGTAATAGTTGCAAATATAATTCAGTCAGAATTACCAATGGCCCCAGCAAGTTTGAATACATTTAGTTCATTCATTTGGACAATTCCAATCAATACAGTATTTGCCCTATCATCAGCTCTTTATATCTACATGAAATTATTTGGAAGGCATACAATTGATAAAGTAGATATCGATGGGAGAAATTTAGAAACTTTTTTGAATATAGATAATTTAGGAAGAATAAGTATAACATTTATTTTTGCGATTTTATTGAATTTTGTATTAATGTTTGGAATGTCAACAATGATCGAATCAGTAGGAACAGTAATAAAAATTGCAAATCTTTTGATTGTCTCATCTTTTGTATCAATAATATTATTTGTTAATTATAAATGGAGGAAAGAGATTTGATGAAGATTTATGTTTTATTATTGTCATTATTAATATTAACAATTCCATTAGCACATTCACAAGCAGATAATTCAATGAATTTTAGAATTGGGTATTCGCCAGAAAAATTATTCGATAGTGAACTTGGAATGCCTTCATATTTACAAGGTGAAACTATTTGGATAAATCTTCCAAGAACTTATGAAGTTGAATTACAAGATGTCAATATGAATACAATTCTGAAAGGACAGATTGACGAGGGTCCTAAATTAATTTATAAGTTTAAACAATCCGATTTGTTAGGTACATGGCGATTGATTATCAATGGCAAAATATACGAATTAGAGTTAGCAGATCAGGTATTGCAAGTAGAAGAGAATGCAATAGACTTTGAATTGGTGAATAATTCTTTGGTAATTAGAGGTGAAATTCAACCTAAATTTGAAGATATACCATTAGAATCAGAAGTAATTATAGCAAAAAATAGGAAAGCAGACTCGATTACTGTTCAAACAGAATTGCTTATTGAACAAACAAACACTAATATTGATATAAAATACGAGTTAGTGGAAAAGGAAACTAAAATATTCATACAGCCTTATATTGAAAATGTTAGAAGTCAAGGAGAATATTCTGAGATTGGTGCACAGAACATATATGCTTGGGCAGAATTAACGTCAGAAATTGCATTAGTGAAAAAAACAGATAATTCTAGATTTACAACGTACGTAGATGAAGTAATTGTTGAAACAGATAGAACTTATTTTGAGATAGTTGACGCACCCAGAAATGGATTGAACATGACTATTCCAATACCGGGATTTACAGACAATCCATGGACAATACCCATGAAATATGGCAGATCATTATTATCAATATATATAGAATTTGAAGGACAGATATTTGTAAAAAGAATACCTGTCATAATATTAGAAGATAAACTAATAATCAATCCTGAATTAATTATTCCGGTGGATTCATTCTCGGACAGAATTGAATATAGAGAAAAAATAAAGATAGAAAACAATATGGAGTTAGAAGTTCTTTTGATAAGTAAGATAAATGGTATTGATAGAATTTATTATGATACAAAGAGACCTGAAATAACTAGAATTAATGTAATAGATAGAACTAATAATGACATATTGGAAAAGTATGAATTAGTATTTGAAGATGAAATAAAATCAATAAAAATCGACGAAACCACATACATAATTGGAAAAGAATTAGGAATGTCGATAAACAATCTCAATACTGAATTATTCATTAATTCATTCAGAGTATTTGATCAGATTATCGATACTAGAATGAATGAAAACGGAATAATAGAAATATTGACAGACATTGGAATGGCAAGGATACAAGTAATTGATTCGACAGGGTCAATATCAGGAAATGGCGAGATAGTAATTAGAAAGTTGAATACAAATAATGATGAATTTCTCACGACGTTATGGAATGGTAGTGATATAAGTGTAATTTTACCCGAAGGACGATATTTAGCAATATTGGAGAGTGATAATATTCAGGGAGAAACAGAATTCGAGATAGCAGGAAATGAAAAAGAGGTGTTAATTGTAGTTGATTCAATATATGGAATGTCTGCCAACATGTGGATTTTTGTATTAACGACCATAATTACTATTGAGATAATTATAATATATTCAATTTGGAAGAAGAATATAAAATCAAACTAGTTACCGGTTATTTGATTCGACATAAGAACGGGGAGGAGAGCCTACATATTCTGCCCTAGGTCGAATTAATCTATTATCTTCTAATTGTTCCAAGATTTGTGCACACCAACCAGATACTCTGGAGCAAGCAAATAATGGAGTGAACAAAGACGAATCAAGATTAAGCATAGAATATACAGAAGCTGCATAGAAATCAACATTAGGTTTAAGATTTTTTTGTTCAAGAACAGTTTTTTCAATTTCATAAGATAAATCATAAAGGTTACCACCAAACTTAGTTTGAAGGTCTTTAGACATTTCTCGAAGAACGGTAGCTCGAGGATCGATAGTTTGATAGACCCTATGACCAAAGCCCATGATTTTTTCTTTACGAGAAAGTTTGTCAGCAATATAATCTGAAGCCTTTTCTACATCTTTGATTTCATGTAACATTTTAAGTACTGATTCGTTTGCTCCACCATGTAGTGGACCTTTAAGAGTACCTATAGCAGAGGTAATAGCAGAGTGAACGTCAGATAAAGTAGAAACAGTAACTCTTGCAGAGAAGGTAGATGCATTAAATCCATGATCAGCGTGAAGAATAAGACATTGATCGAGACATTTAGAAGCTAGTTCATCTGGTTTTTCTCCTGAAAGCATGTATAAGAAGTTAGAAGAGAAATCGAGATTGTTATCAGGAGTAACTATTTCAAGATTATTTCGTAGCCGGTGGAAATAAGATAATACAGTAGGCATTTGTGCAAGTAAACGAATTGATTTATTCATATTTGCTTCCTGTGAATTATTGTCAGAATCCTCATCAAAAAGAGCCAAGTAAGAGACAACAGTTCGTAAGAAGTCCATAGTATTGGAGGTGGATGGGAATTGCCTGATTAGAGTAATTATTTCGTCAGAAACTTGACGATTGGAATAGATTAGATTTTTGTGGCTAGACAAGTCAGAATTATTAGGGAGATCTCCATGAAAGAGTAAATAAGAAAGTTCTTCAAAATTGCTATTTTGAGCTAGATCAGAAATCTCATATCCGCAATGAAATAGTTTTCCAGATTGGCCATCGATTGAAGTTATTTTTGTTTTTGAAACAACGACGTCAGCTAAGCCTTTAGATGCAGATTCATTTGCCATAAGAATAAATAATTCTCATCCAATATAATATTTCAGTTTTAATTCTTAAATAGCCAAATTTATCATATAAATAGCTATGGAAAAAAAGATTCAGGAATTAATTATTGATTTATCTATGTTTGCGGTTGGATTGGCTCTAACTGTTGCAGGTTCTATAATTGCAGATGGAGGATGGATAATGCTTTTAATTGGATTAATACTTGTAGCAATACCAATTAAAAGATCAAAAGGTCTTGGAAATTTTTCCAAAGTTAGTGGTATTAACGAAAAAAACATCAGTGTGGAAATTGAAAAAGAGGCATGTATGGGAGTAGGAAGTTGTGTTGCAATTGCACCGCAAGTATTCAAGATAGATGAAGCTAGTTTGAAATCATCATTTATGTCATATGCGCCACTTGAACTAGTAGATGAAAAAGGTGCAAGTAATCAAACCATATTAGAAGCTGCGCAATCATGTCCATATAAAGCCATAATTATAAAAGACAAGGACAAGGAAGAACGAATATTTCCATAATTGGGCAAATTTCACTACTAATATTTAATTGTTAAACCCAAGGTTTTTATTGTTACAATGTTGAGATTTAATGTGGTAAATGTAAATGTCTAATCGCGTAGAAACTGAAAAAGTAGCAACATGGTTTGTATATGCTGCAGTAATTAATACAATTTTATCATTACTATATGTTACAGTGTTTTTGCTTCCAGATACAATTGGAAATGGAAATATTCCACCTAAAGGAGACTTATTTTCATTATCTACCGCAGTAGCGACATTTCCTGGAACTTGGCTATTAATAGCATTCCTCATACACGTTACAGTAGGAATATTGGGAATGGTAGGATGGGCAGGAACATACTATATTTCATCAAGAGTAATGAATAAGAAAACAACAAACAAATTATTAGCGCGAGGTCATCTATTTGTAACAGCATTAGGAGTATATGTTACAACAACCTTCTTTGCATTAGCAGGTTTTATTGGAGGAAGAGCAATGATTCCTGAAACAGGATGTGTAGTAATGATTGATCAATGTATGGGTGCTGGAGTAGCTATCGTTCAGACTTTAATTACATTCACAGTAATTCCAACAGGTGCAGGAATGGGATTAGCACTAACTGGAACTGCAATTGGAATATTAAACGTATTAGTAACACTTAGACAAGAACAGTAAATTCGTATGTCCGATTTAATTGAATCAAAATTAGTATCAAAATATTTTCTGATACTATCTTTAATAAATACAATTGCAGCAATTTGTTTTACATTACCAATATTGGTTCCAACATCAGGTCTTCCTTTAATTATAGGAGCTTTTCCTGGAACTTGGTTAATAGTAGGATATTTTGTATTTCTTATAGTCGGAATCATGGGAATGCTTGGATGGAGTGTTGTTTACAGTTCTTTATATTCAATGTTTGACAAAAACCAGACTTCAAAAAGATTGGCAATAATTCAGATTGTATTTATTGAATTATCAATATATGGAGTAGCAACGACAATTTCATTTATTGGATGGCAAGGAGGTCAGGCTCTTAGACAAGGATTGTCAATTGCATCAGTTGGATTTCTAATAGAACCATTTGTATTGCCAACGGGAGTATTTGTTGCATTAGTTTTACTAGGACAACTAGTTGGAGTAATGAATATTTTCTCGACAATTAGGAAGAAATAATCATTTATTTTGAGTTTTAGTTTCTTGTATATCGTCAATTCTTAGGATAGAAGTGGCAGCTTCAGTAGCAGTAATCAACAATTGTCTTTTCATAAAGGCGGATTCAATTATTTGTGGTTTTCTTCTATTAGATAATTTCCTATTCGAATAATCAAGATGAACATATTTATCAATAGAAGGTTGAGAGTTTCTCAAGGAGACGAGTAAATCGACGTTATTAAAACCTGCATTAAGACCAAGGGAAATAGGGAGTAATTCAATAGCATTTGAATATGAATGAATTGCTAGTTGTGAAAGACTATTGTTATTTAGAGCAAAAGAACGAAGTTGGTTAGAAAGGATAAATTCAAACCAACCACTGCCATAGACGATATATGGATTAATTAAAGAGACGCGAATCATCGCCAGTATTCTATGAATAATATCTTCATACAAATCACTGTATCTTTGTGTTTCAGTTCGTATCAGAATAGTATTTGACTTGTGTTTAGAACCATGATCAAGAACAAACCAGTTTTTGTCATACATTTTCATAGTAGTAAGATTTGAACAATGACCTATTGTTTTTTTAGATATTTCATCAGAATGATTAACTATAAGACATCCAGTAGACCGTTCAATTTGTTCAAGAGATTTTAAGGGAACTCGTTTAACTGTTAAGATTCCTAAGGAATCAAGTTTGGAAATTAATGAATCATCTATAGTTTTATGACTAAACAGAACATTAATTCCATTGTCAATTAATGGTTTAAGATTGTCAGTAAGAATTTGTTTTTCGGTTTTTTTGAATTCATTTAACAAAGTCGGATCATTAATTGTGATTTCTTTTTTTATACCTTCATTAGAGATTGATAAAGGGGATAAAATAATTGCAAGTTTAATATCAGTTAAAGGTAGATGTTCAGATTTAGACAAAGGATCACCATCAAAAATAATTCCGTCGACTAATTTACTATTCAAAGTAGAATCTCCTCCATGGCTAAGAACATTAATGTAATCAATAGTTTTAGAATCAGAAAATGAAGGATCGATATTATTGATTGAATCTACAACAAGTTGTGATATTTTTTCAGATTCTAAACGAGCAAATTTTGATGAAAGGGAAGAATAGATAAGATTTTTCCATTGATTTTTATCTTGGATTAATAATTTTATAGAATCAAGTAAAGAAATAGAGAAATCAAGAGATTGATTGTACCCGTCAATAATAACATTTGGATGAACGCCTTTTTCCAGATTTATACGTGCTTGTTCTAGAAGAAAAGAAGTCAGAAGAATTGCAGAAATTGTGCCGTCGCCAACGTTCTTAGCCATAGTGTCAGAAACATCAGATAGAATCTTAGCAACAGGATGGTCAAAATCTGCCTTTTCTAGAATAGATTTACCATCACGAAGAACAAAGGCATCTCCATAATTATTTATAGTTAATTTTTCCATTCCAAAAGGACCAAAAGTATTCATAGTCATTTGTCCAATCAATTTTGATGCAGTAAAGATATTCTGCTGGGATGAATTCAATTTAGAAATAGAGGAATTTTTTACAGTCATTTATTTCCACGAACAAGAGCTATGAAGATGCCTACAACTGCAATGATAAAACCGATAAAGAATGCCTGACTAAGACCTCCAACATATTCAGCGACAGATATTGAACCACCCACACTATAGATATCTTCAGAAAGAAATAGTCCAACAGTAGATGCGCCAATAGCAAGACTTAGAGATTGACCAAGATGTCTCATAGTTCCCAACATACCGTTTGCCAAGCTACGATTTTCCGAGGTTACGGAAGAGAGATTTGCATTAGTATTAGGAGCAGCAAACAATGATAGACCAATGCCCATAATGATCAATGAAACTTCGATGAACAATATTGAGGATGTAACAGTCAGACGACTCATAAGAAGAAGTGAAATTGCAACTATAGCCATGCCTAAAGCACTTAGTTCTCTAGAAGAGATGAGTTTGGAATATCTGCCAACTGCGATTGAAGTTACTACAACAGTAAGTGGAAAAGCAGATATCATAAAAGCAGCTTCAGTAGGATCAATAAGACGAATTAGTTGTAAATAAAAAGAGATCATAACAAGTGCATTATAATGAGAAGTATACATAAACAACGCAGTAAGATTAGTAGACAAGAATAAGCGATTTTTACTTAACATTCGGATGTCAAGTATAGGGTTCTTTGCTTTATACTCGACCACAACAAAAATTATTAGAAATATAAGTGAGAGGAATGGAAGAATCAGCAAAGGAATTGATATAGCAAAACGAGACCAAATATGAATATTACCAAACATTGGAAGGAATATTTCTTCGATGTAAAGATCAACGCTAGTCCAGCTTTCTTTTGGTCCAAAGGTTATAGCTACAAGAAGGCAGGATAATGAAGATGCGAAAAAGAATGAACCAAGCCAATCCATGGATTTATTGAGAGATTTTGTACTTTCTTTGAGTTTAGACGATACAATAGGTAATAAAACGAGACCTAAAGGAACATTAAGAAAGAAGACATTTCTCCATCCAATATATTCAGTAATAACTGCGCCCAATGCAGGTCCAGTAGCTATTGCAAGGTAGATTACAGTTACATGAATACTCATGGCCAATCTTCTTTCCTCTGGTGGGAATGCGTCAGTAATTATAGCACGGCTGTTTACCAATAATAATGCAGCTCCCATAGCTTGTATAATCCTAAAGATTAGTAATTCGGCAATGGTTTGTGATAGACCACTAAAAAGTGAACCAACTACAAAAATACCAAGTCCAATTACAAAATATTTTTTTCTTCCATGAATATCAGAAAAACGACCAAAGCTTGTCATAAATGTTGTAAGTATAATTAAATAAATTACAGAAACCCAGATAGCAATCTCTATGCCAGTTTGAAAATCCCTAGCAATATTTGGTAATACGAGTGCAACAATTCCTGTATCCAATGGAGCAAGAAATGTAGCAATATTTACTACTACAAGAGTCATCCATTTATATTCAGATAGAGAATCAGATAGAGATTTAGACATAGACAACTACAATAGAATATTATAAAATATAAATCAAGTATTTACTGATTGTTCGCGAATTTCATTTTCTGTAACAACTAGTATATCAATACCATCTCCAGATGCAGCATCGCGATTTATAGCTGAACGAATAGATTTTATAGCTAAATCAACAGCCTCTTTTTCACTAAGGTTCTTCTTATATTCAGATTCAACTACACCAATTGCCAATTCAGCTCCAGTGCCAACAGTAGCATATTCGTCAGGAATAACAGAGCCCAAAGGATCGAGAACATAAACAGCAGGTTTGTTATTTTCTATACCTGCAAGTATAATTTGAGTCATCATAGGGAAAAATTTTTGTTGATACATTATTACGCCCATGAGTTTAGCAATAGAATTAGGAGGAACAGGTTGATTTGTTTCCAATTGTAAGATTTTTGCATGTGCTGTTACTTCACGCATCAAGATATTCATATCAGAAATCATACCAGCAGCTACTGCCCCTACAGTATCAGTAAGCTTAAAGACTTTCTTTCCTGAACGGCTAACTAGATGAGTTCCATATGAAACTCGTTTTTCTGCAGCTAAAACAATTCCATTGTCAAAAGTAATACCTACAGCAGTAGCACCAGGAATTTGATAGGGCATCGCCATATTACAGAATTAATCATTATCCTTTTTAAGGATTGATGGAAACTAGATAACAAAATTTACTTTTTTTATCAATTTCATAATTCATTCCGGTAATTGATTTACATAAATCAAGATTAGTTTGTAGATGAGAACTAATATAAGACGTAGTGAATTGAGATGAATTTTTTGAAAGAGATAAAAATGGAATAATCATATCTGCCAAATGATGATCAACAGTACAATTAGATACATATTCAGAAAGAAATTTTTTAGAGCAAGTTTTTCCCAATAACTTTAAGTTTTTTAGATTAGATGCTAGAGAATCAGATCCAATGAAGGATTTTTGAGAAGTAGTAGAAATACAAAGTCCAGATGAGAAGGAATCAGACTCATGTATAGAAGTGTTTATAGAATTTACTCGAAGTTGATGTTGTTCTAAGAAATTTTTTGCGTATAAACACTGTTCATCAATCATAGTTTGTGAATTAGATGATTCTGAAGTTATTATTCCGTCAATTGTCAAATTTAGATACTCGGGTTCAATAAGTGAAATAGGTTTTATTTTTGTTGGTGATTTAACCTTGAAAATAATTTTTCCGTTACCCTTAGGGTAAAAACCACGTTTAATAATATTTGTAGTAATAGAAAATCCGAGTTTTTCAAGTATTGGAATGATGATTTTGCAAAGATAATCAGTAGAAGGGCTCCAATTTACATCAGTACCACCTGTAATTGTAAACATAAATGTTTTACCTGAAATACTGATTGATTGTAAAAGAGATTGTAATAGTAGAGTAATACTGCCCGCAGTGCCAATATCAATTTCAAGAGTTTTTGAAGAGATTTTATTTGGGTATAAAGAGATTGAAGTAGAATTAAGTTCGAGTCCCTCTGTATCAGAGTTGCTTAATTCGGCTATGTTTCGAATTGAATGAAGATGTTGAGGTCGAAGTCCAGGTTTAGGTCTATTAGATCTTATTTTATCAATAGTTATAGATTCTCCAAGAGCTGCAGCAAGAGAGACAGAAGTTCGAAGAATTTGACCACCTCCTTCACCATGTGAGCCATCAATTTTTATCATTAGAACATTAAATACAATGGAGATTTAAATAGAATTTCTATTACTAAAATAGAGGGCATGAATGTAGGAATACTAGTAGGAAGATTTCAGCCTCTGCACAAAGGGCATATTCAAGCTATAGAATATGCAAAGAATAATTCAGAGAAATTATTCATAATCGTAGGAAGTGCAGAGAAAAGTAATCAAAAAAGAAATCCATTTTCATTTGAAGAGAGAAAAAGAATGATTGATTTAGCATTAAAGGGAAAAAAATTGCAAAAAAATATTTCAATTGTACCCATAAATGATGCAAACAACCATCCAGAATGGATAGAATCAATTAAAAATACAATAGGAGAATACAATATAATTTTCACAAATGATGAATTGACAGAAAGATTATTCAAAGAAGACGAAACAAAAGTAATTAATGTACCATTAATAGATAGAAATGAATTATCTGCTACTGAAGTAAGAAAGAGACTGGAATTAGGCAAAGGATGGAAATCACTAGTAATGCCTGAAATAGCAGAATATCTATCAGAGATTAATGCAGTAGAACGAATGAAATCTATAATTTAGAGAGATTTTTTAATGCTGCGTCAATTGCCGCGTCAGTATTTGCCTTGAATCCAAGACGATTCATGTTATTTGCAATTGAAGAAATAGTAGTAAGGACATAATATGAATTAATCATGCCAAGACTTCCTACTCTAAATATTTTGCCCATCATCTCTCCAAAACCTCCAGCGACGACTACTCCATAGTTTTTAGCTAATGAACCACGAAATTCTTTATCGTCAATTCCGTCAGGGTATGCAATAGATATAACAGTGTTAGAACGAGTTTCTGGGGCGCCAAAGAGTTGCAATCCCATTGCCTCAAATGCATCATAAAATGCTTTACCACATATTTGATGACGAATGTATCTATTCTCCATTCCTTCCTCAATCATAATATCGTATGCTTTGTTCAAAGCAAAATAAACAGGTAAACAGGGAGTGAAAGGAGTTTGTTTGACTTTATCTGACATTTTAATAAAACGTGGAAGATTAAGGAAATGAAGTTTCTGTGGATCATTCATCATCTGTTCTTTATACCGTTTACTAAGTGCAATCATAGCTAGTCCAGGAGGTGCTGCACAAGCTTTCTGGCTGCCAGTAGCAATAAAATCAATATTGTAATCCTCAAGAGGCATTTTATCTGCACCCCAATTAGAAACTGCATCGGCTACAAGAAATGCTCCATGTTTTGAAGTTAAATCACCAGCTTCTTTAAGCCAATGACACATTGCTCCTGATGATGTTTCGTTAGTGACGATGTAAGCTGCTTTAGCGTCAGGATTATTTTCCAAAGCACGTTCAAAATCAGACAAAGAAGGGAAATCTCCATAATCGGCAACGAGTTCTATAGGAGTAGCTCCTACACTAGCTATTTGTTCGGAAACCCTTCCTCCAAATTCTCCACACACAGTAACAAGTGCTTTATCATCTTTTCGAAGAATATTGGTTATACTGGCTTCTACTGCGGCAGTACCAGAAGCAGATAAATGAATAATATCTTCTTCACATTCAAATAGAATTTTTCCCTTACGAATCATTTCTTTCATCATAGAGCTGAAAGTGGCTGTTCGATGGCCAATACTAGGAGCGACCATTGCTTGTGTGACTTCGATAGGCACATTAGTTGGTCCGGGAAGCATGATTAATTGCTGATATGTAGAGTCGTTTGCATTAATTGACATTTAATTTCAGGATATTATAATTATTAGATACTGATAACTTTTTCGAAGTTTTGTTACCACTAATTTATTTTTATACTTGCAGTGTAAGATAATAATCTATGAATAATGGAGACCTAATATTGTTAGATTTTACTGCAAAAGTAAAAGATACCGGAGACATCATAGAGACAACAATTGAAGAGGAAGGAAAGAAAATTGGAGATATTGACGAGGATTTTGTATTTAAGCCCAGATTAGTAGCAGTTGGAGATAGTTGGGTATTAAAAGGATTAGATGAAGCGCTTGCAGAAGCTGAGATAGGAAAACAAGTAAATATTGACATATCTCCAGAAAAAGGATTCGGAGTGAGAGATGCTTCAAAAACAAGATTAGTGCCTCTAAAGAAATTTAGAGACAAAGCAGATCAAATCAGTGTTGGGGCAGAAATTGAAATAGATGGAAGAATTGGAATAGTAAGGTTTGTAGGTTCAGGAAGAGCTCAAATTGATTTTAATCATAGATATGCAGGAAGAACTTTAGAATATAATTTCACAGTAGTTAAGAAAATTGAAGATAATAAAGAAATGATAAATGAGATTATTGAAAGAAGAATTCCAAATAGCATTGAAAAAATCAATGTTGAAGTCGAACAGAGTGTTGCGAATATTAGAATTCCAGATGAATATTTTCTATTAGAAGGTTTGCAAATAATAAAAAGAGCAATAGCAAACGAGATTATGAAATATGTAAAAGATGTAAATGAAGTATCCTATATTGAACAATTTAAAGATGAAAAACAAGTACAAGATGATGATAAAAATAAAGAAGAATCAACTGAACAAAAAACAGTTACAGATGATTCAAACGTAGAAAACGAATCTAGTGAAGAAAAAATAGAATAGGTATTCTAAATACAACTAGTTTCTGAGAGTAATTTACGTATACTTTCTCTATCTAAATTAGCAGTATTGAGAATAGTATATCGTTCAGGTCGAATAGTTGGAGCAAGATTAATTGCTTCAATTAGTTCGTCAGCAGTAATACCGATATCAGATACATTAGTAGGACAATTTACTCGTAACAATGCATTTCGAATATTTTGCCAATCTAGTCCATGAAGTTTCGACATTGCAATAGAAGCCATACCACATTTTTCGCCATGAAGTCCATTATTAGGAGAAACTATATCAAGAGCATGGCTGATAAGATGTTCTGAGCCACTGCATGGGCGGCTGCTACCTGCAATTCCAGCAGCAACACCAGTGCTAATTAGAGCTTCGACAACATTTCTTACACTATCAATTTTATTACTAGAGAAATTTAGTGATTCGTCAAACAAGATTTGAGAACTCATATAAGAAAGACTTGCAGCGTAATTACGGAATTTTTCACCCGAATTATCTCGTGCAAGTTCCCAGTCTTTTATTGCAGTGATTTTTGCAATTAAATCACCACATCCACTAGATAGCAATCTATCCGGAGCTTGTGATATTATTTTTATATCTGCAAAAATTCCAAGCGGAGGACTGGCAACAAAAGAATAGGGTCTATCAGAACCTTTGATTGATGCAAATGGGCTTGAGATACCATCATGTGAAGCACTTGTAGGAAAACTAACAAATGGAAGATTAGCGCGATAAGAAGATAATTTAGCAACATCAACAGATTTACCCCCTCCGATACCAACAATTAGACCGTAATTATTTGACTTGCAGAATTCAGATACATCGTCAGTTACAGACGTAGTTGCATTTTCGATAATTTTCCAATCAAAACTTAATTCAGATGTTTCCATTGATTCAGCAATGATATCATTAACTGTAGAATGTACACGTTTGCCTCCAACAAATAATACAGATTTATCAATAGCCAAATCGTTAAGAAAATTTCCAAATTCCTCAATAATATCATAACCAATGAGTACCCGACTTGGCAATTCCATTAAATGGCCTTTTTTAACAGAATTCATTTAGCATAAAAATGTTCTAATCTTTTATATCTATTATTAATTTTCATTTTGTAGAGAACGAGTTTGTTGAGATTGAATCCAATGAATTATCAAATCGACTGAAAAATCAATTTGTTCAGGTGTGAGTTTAACTCCTTGAGGAATTTTATACCATTTATTCATACATTTACGACAGCAAGTTGCAGTTGCGTGTTGAGCAATAAAAACAGGATGATTCTTGAATGGAGTTTGTTTACCATCATTATCAGGATATGCAGGAGAAAGTCTTTCTAAAATGAAGTTATGAGCATGATCTATTATTTCAGATATTCCATGTTTTTCCAAATACTGATAGTCTTTTGTATGAAGAGAAAAACTATTACGAAATTTAGATTTCTTAAGTTTGGAAAGATGATAGTCAAGAACAGAATTAGACATTAACAATTAAAAATAACGTAACTCCTATAAGTAATCTTTCGAATTAAAAGATGCAGATATAATTGGACATTATAAAATTCGACATATATAGAAATCCAAACATAGGAGTATTTTTTCAGGCTAATGATAATTTTCTTATCAGTCCGCCGGGAGTAGCTTCAACCAAGATATCAAAGATAATCAAACATCTCAAAGTAGAGAACATATCAACAACAATTGGTGGATCAAGGCTTCTAGGTGCACTAACAATAATGAACAGTAATGGAATAATTGTTTCAAAATTAATCGAAGGTTTTGAAGAAGAGGCTTTGAAAAAAGAAACAGGACTGCCGATACAAAAATTAGATTCAAGATTTACTTCAGCAGGAAATCTCATTGCTGCAAATGATTATGGAGCGATCGTGTCAAGTTTAATTGGAGAGGAAGAAGCAAAGAATATTTCAAAAATATTGAAAGTCCCCGTAAAAAGAATGAATATTGCATCAATGTATTTGATGGGAGCAATGATTAAAACGACTAATACTGGAGCAGTGGCTCATCCAATAATAAATGAAAATAATTTGAAGATAATTAGAGATGTGTTGCAGGTAGATATAAAAAATGCAACAGTAAATAGTGGAGTTCCATATGTTTCTTCAGGAATAATTTCTAATTCTGAGAATATATTAGTTGGAAATCAAACAAGTGGTCCTGAATTAGTAATGGTAAGTAGTGCATTTGGGATTTAAATCGTCACAAGTGTTTTAAATAAGAAGAACAAAAAAAGAATAAAATGAACGTTGATCAACAAACCCAAGTATTGCTTCAACAAATGAAGCAACTAGAATCATACCTAACTGACATAGGTAACAGAGAAAATGTAGCAATGAATGCGATTGTTGAGAGTAGAGCATCAGTTCGAGCAACGGAAATTTTAAGCAATGTGAATTCAGAAGAAATTCTATTTCCTATTGGATCAGGTTTATTAACAAAAATAGGAGAAAAATCTACTTTTTTTGTTAATATTGGTGCAGGAATAACAATAGAAAAGAATGAAGAAGAGGTAAAGGAATTTCTTAATGAAAGAATTAAAGATATAGAAAAATCTGTTGAAGCATTAAATGCACAAAAACAAGACATGGCACAGCAATACAACAGTATTAGAGCTGCTTTGAACAATATTGTACAGGGCCAACAAGATGTTAGACAAAGTTAAAAACGCAGTATCAAATCTTTCAAAAATCGCTGTAGAAAAACAAATTTCAGAAAAAGAGTTAGACAAAGTAATGGAAAATCTAACAATAGAATTATTAGAATCAGAAATACCATTTGATTTAGTAGACCAAATATCAGAGAATATAAAAAAACAAATGATCGAGAAGAAATTTGCTAGAAGTGATGAATTTAAAGAAATAATAAAAAATGAATTTACTAGTGCTATCAAGGACATATTTCAAAAAGTAGAGGACATAGATCTAATTCAATTAATCAAAACAAAAGAAACTAAACCATTCAAGATATTAATAGTAGGAATAAATGGATCAGGAAAAACAACTACAGTAGCAAAGATTGGACATCTACTAAAAGAGAATAATATTTCTTCAGTAATAGTTGCAGGGGATACATTCAGATCGGGAGCAATAGAGCAGATTAAAGAACATGCAGATAGATTAGATTTGAAATTAATATCGCAAAAATATGGTTCAGATCCCGCTGCAGTAGCTAGAGATGGAGTAGAATATTCTAAGACACATAGCATAGATGCGGTAATAATTGACACATCTGGAAGGGTTCAAACAAACAGTAACCTTATGCAGGAAGTATTAAAAATAAAAAATGTGGTGGAGCCAGATTTTACGATATTTATTGGAGATTCTCTTGCAGGTAATGATTTGGTATCTCAAACACAAGAATTCTTCAAATACACTGAATTTAATGGTTCAATTTTAACTAAAGTGGATGCAGATGTAAAAGGAGGGGCAATATTATCAATCTTGAGCGAAACAGGTAAACCAATAATATATATAGGGACTGGACAAGAGTATAAAGACCTTGAGAAGTTCAATGAAGAGAGATTCTTATCAGGGCTATTTCAGTAGAGAGATGGAAATATAATGAAAAATTTGATGGAGATTAATGAATTAAAAGCAAAAGATATACAAGAAATGGTAAAAATTGCAAGAAAATTCAAGAGTGGAAAGAACATACCATTAAAGAAAGTCAAGAATAAGACATTAGCGTTAATTTTTCAAAAACCTTCGACAAGAACAAGATTGAGTTTTGAAATTGCAATGGAACAAATGGGAGGAAATTCAATATTTCTTAGTGAATCAGATTTACAAATATCAAGAGGAGAATTAATTAAAGATACTGCAAGGACGTTATCAGAATATGTGGATATTGTAGCAATGCGTACTTATCATAATTCAGATATACAAGAATTTATTGATAATTCTTCAATTCCAGTAATTAATGCATTGTCAAATACAAATCACCCATGTCAAGCATTATCGGATATACAAACAATATTAGAGAAGAAGAAAACATTGCGTAATTTAAAAATAACCTGGATAGGAGATAGTAACAATGTATTGAATGATTTCTTGATTGCGGCATTAAAATTGGGAGCAGATTTCTCTATTGCATGTCCAAATAAATATTCGCCAAACAAAAAGATAATTGATGTTGCTGAGAGAATAGTGAAGAAGAATGAATCATCATTATCAATTAGTACAGATCCAATAAAGGCAGTAATAGATTCTGATGTAGTAGTTACAGATAAGATAGTTTCAATGGGAGACAAAAATAAAGAATTAAAGAAGAAGACTTTTCTTCCAAAATACAGAGTTACCGATAAGATAATGTCAAAAGCGAAGGATGATGCAATATTCATGCATTGTCTACCAGCTGTACGTGGAGAAGAAGTATCAGAAAGTGTAATAGATGGTAAAAATTCAGTAATTTGGCAACAAGTGGATAATAAATTACATATGCATAAGGCCTTGATATGGTCAATGTTAAAATAAAATGATTGTAGTTCCGTCTACTGAACCATAAACATTGGAACTACAATATTGTCTTTTACGAGACATATATTATAATGCCGTTATATATATAAACTAGTAGTTATTTTTTATAGACATGACAGACATACAAACTGACAAACAAAATCGAAGAGATTTTATAAAATATGCAGGTGGAGCCGCAGTAGGTTTAGGAATAGGAGGATTGGGATTTCTAAATTCTAACGGTAATCTTGCAGAAGAAAGAGATAGAAATTCCCAATTGCAAACCGACTTAGTCGATTTGAATAACAAGCTAGAAGACC
>MDTE01197477.1_pt1 | contig 38536 bp, 38 predicted proteins | sample 811231 | NCBI WGS metagenome assembly MDTE01 (sample SAMN05326651, study PRJNA326480) | marine metagenome | isolation source: seawater | place: Indian Ocean: Red Sea | collected 2010 | reverse complement strand
AATAGGCGATGAGGTGAAAGTATCTCTTGAAGCCGTTGAAGATGGTCATGGTTCTACGAGAGTTTCTAGAATAAGAGCAATGCATGATGAAAGCTGGAAGAACTTAGAAGAAGCATTAGAAACTGGTGCATTAATCAAGGGTTACATTTCTGGAAAAGTTAGAGGCGGTATGACAGTTGATGTTGCAGGCGTAAGAGCTTTTCTTCCAGGATCTTTGGTAGATTCTAGGCCTTTGGACAGTTTTGATCACTTGGAAAAGACTTTTCAAGATTTCAAAGTTATAAAGCTTGATAAAGAAAAAAGCAATGTTGTCCTTTCTAGAAAGGCAGTTCAAGAAGACCTAAATTCTGAAGAAAGGGAAAAGATTTTTGCAACCATTCAAGAGGGCTCTTTGATACCTGGAACCGTTAAAAACTTAACTGATTATGGTGCGTTTGTTGATCTAGGTGGAGTAGACGGTCTTTTACACATAACAGACATAACTTGGAAAAGAATAAATCATCCTTCTGAAATTCTTAATGTTGGCGATAAGCTTGATTTTAAAGTGACTAATTTTGACAAAGAAAAGCTCAGAATATCCCTTGGATTAAAACAATTAACAAGCGATCCCTGGGAAAACATCAAAGATGTTTTTCCAATTAATTCAATACATAAAGCAAAGGTTTCTAGTATCGCTGAATATGGATTTTTTGCAGAATTAGATTCAAATACTGAAGGGCTAGTCCATATTTCTGAAATAGATTGGACAAATAAAAGTATTCACCCTTCAAAAGTAGTCTCCCTTGGAGACGAAGTTGAAGTAATGATTTTAGAGATTGACTTAGAAAAAAGAAGAGTTTCTTTAGGAATGAAACAGTGCCAAGAAAACCCTTGGCTTACTTTTTCTGAAAATAACAGTTTGGGAGATGTTGTCAAAGGTGAAGTTAAATCAATCACAGATTTTGGAATGTTTATTGGCCTTGATGGAAACATTGACGGTCTTGTTCATCTTTCAGATCTTTCTTGGAACCAATCAGAAGATGAGGCAGTCGAGTCTTTTCGTAAAGGACAGGAAGTCGAAGCAGTTATTCTTGGAATTGATCCCCATAAAGAAAGAATATCTTTAGGGATTAAGCAGCTTTCTGAAGATGTTTTCGATACTTTTGCCAAAAACAACCCTAAAGGGACAGAACTTACTGGTAATGTAAGCTCAATTGGAGAGGACATAATTTTTATTAACTTAGCAGAAGATGTTGTTGGAAAAATTAAGTGCAAAGAGTTCAAAGATAACACGCCTTCAGAAGGAGAAAGCATCACCTCTCTTGTAACTTCTATTGATAGAAAAAATAGACAAGTAAATTTATCTGTTTTTGCATTAGAAAAATCTCAAGAAAAAGAGCTCATTAAAGAAAATATTTCTAAAAATAAACAAATTGAATCTGAAACTAAAACTTCAATTGGAGACCTTATTCAAGAAGAATTAAGCGATTCTTCAAAGGAATAAATGAAGAAATCTGATTTCATTTCTATATTATCCAAGAATCTTGAGGATTACACAGAAATAGACATAAACCTATCGGCTGATTTAATTCAAAAAGCTATTATTGATGCACTAAAAAAAAGAGATAGAGTAGAAATTAGAGGTTTTGGATCCTTTTGCATAAGAGACAGAAAATCAATTAGAGCAAGAAATCCTAAATCAGGTGAGTTCATAGAGCTCCCAAAAAGATCTATACCATATTTTAGAGCTTCAAAACTGTTGAAAGATAGGGTTAATTAGTTTGTGTTAATATGAACATATGAAATATTTTTATTTCATCTTCTTAATAATTCTCGTTGCATTTTTATTCACATTCGCAAACCTTAATCCAGAAATAATTTCATTAGATTTATTTTTTCTTAAAATAGAAGGCACATCCTTAGGGTTTTCAATGATTTTTTCTGTCTTATTAGGAGTGGGTATTTCTTTTATTCTTCTTTTACCAAGATTACTTAAACGAAATCCGAAAGTTCTTCCACATAAAAAAGATGAAAATCATTAAACCAAAGCAAATTATTGTTGCTTTAGACTTCGATTCCAAAAAAGATGCAGATGGTATTTTAAAGCTTTTAGATCCAGAAATTTTTAGATTAAAGATTGGAAAACAGTTATATGCTGGTGAGGGACCTAAAATAATAGAAAATTTAAATAAACAAGGCTTTGACGTTTTTTTAGACTTAAAACTCCACGATATTCCTAATACTGTATACAAAGCGATGAAGAATTTATTAAATCATGAAATTTGGATGACAAATATACACCTTCTTGGGGGAGAAGAAATGATACAAGCTGCTAGCGAAGCAAGAGAGGAAACAAAAAGCGAAGCTCTTTTAATTGGCGTTACTATCCTTACTAGTTTGGATGAAAACAATATTAAAAATATGGGTTTTAGTTTTCAAATAACTGAACTAGTAAATATTCTTTCCATGACGGCTAGGAAATGTAATATTGACGGCGTAGTGAGTTCAGCCAAAGAAGTTTCAGAAATAAAAAGCAGTTTTGGTAATGATTTTCTTACAGTTACTCCGGGTATTAGAATTCAGCAGGATAATAATGATCAATCTAGAGTGGCAACTTTAAATGAGGCTATTACTAATGGTACTGATTATATTGTTTTAGGAAGGGAAATAACTTCTTCGAACAATATTTCTGAAATGATAAAAAAAGTTGAATCATATATAATTTAATAAATGGATAACAATTGGCATATAGTTAAAGAAGATGATAGATATGTTGTATTAGACAACAATTCTTTGTCACATCTCGTTCCAAGCATAACTAAATTAAATCCAAATAAAAGCACCTCAGGACATAAACATGAAGGTCAAGAAGAAGTTTATGTTTTTTATAAAGGTAAAGGGATTATGCAAATTGATGATTCTAAATTTGAGGTCAAGCAAGGAGATGTTATTCCAGTTCCAGATGGATCATTCCATAGAGTTTTTAATGAGTCTAACGAAATTCTAGAATTTGCTGCGATATTTAATGGTGAAAGGCATACTGAAGATAAGCCAAGTTAGCAAAATCTATTTTTTAAAACACACAGTAATAGCACTTTTTCTAATCCTATTATTTTCTTATTCTTCTTTAATAAAAACTGAGTCTTATGCTGTTGCATCAAGGCATCATCTTGCGACGGACATTGGGATGAAAGTTTTAGAAGAGGGCGGAAATGCAATTGATGCTGCTGTAGCAATTGCATTTGCACTATCTGTCGTAAACCCTTCAGCTGGAAATCTTGGAGGTGGCGGATTCATGCTATTACACTTAGCTGATAAAAATGAAACTTTTTCTATTGACTATAGAGAGCGCGCTCCAATTAAGTCTAATGAAAAAATGTTTCAAGACAATTCCGGTAAGGTAATAGAAGGGTTAAGTTTAAATTCTATTTTGGCTTCTGGAGTTCCAGGCACAGTAGCTGGAATGTTTTACGCTTCAGAAAAGTTCGGAACTATCAATATAGAAGCTTTAATTAACCCATCAATTGAACTTGCAAGAAAAGGTTTTATTCTTTCTGAATTTCAGGCAAAAAATTTTAATAAATACAAAAAAAAGTTTTCAAAAAACAAAGAAGCAAAAGAAATTTTTACTAGGCCTCATGGTTTCTCAGAAGGTGATATTTTAGTTCAAACAAATCTTGCAAATACTTTAGAGAGAATCTCCAAAAACGGTAAGAAAGAATTTTATTCAGGAGATACCGCTAGGAAAATTGCGAATTTTTTTCAAATGAATGGAGGCATTTTAAGTTTAGAAGATTTGAATCAATACGAAATAAAGTTGGTAAAACCGGTATGTGGCATTTATAGGCAATATAAAATTTGTTCGATGGCACCACCAAGCTCAGGGGGAATTGCCTTAATTCAAATTTTAAATATTCTTGAAAATTTTAACTTAAATAATCTCGATCATAATTCAGAAGAATATTTAAAAATCTTAATTTCCGCGATGGATTTTGCTTATAGCGATAGGGCCAAATATCTTGGAGATCCAGATTATTTCGAAGTGCCAATAGACTTACTTACATCAAAGCAATATGCAGATGACCTTTTTCAATTGATAAAAGAAAAGAAATCTCCACCAAAAACGAATATCAGCATCATAGAAGGAGAAGAAACTACACATTTCTCTATTATAGATAGGTGGGGTAACGCTGTAAGTAATACTTATACGCTTAACACTGCTTATGGATCAGGCATAATTCCGTCTGGAACTGGAATTTTAATGAATAACGAAATGGATGATTTTTCATTGAAACCTGGATACCCAAATACCTATGGTTTAATAGGATCTGAAGCAAATAAAATAGAACCCAAGAAAACTCCTCTTTCGTCAATGTCTCCAGTAATTGTTTTTAATGAAGAAAGACCTTATTTGATTACTGGCTCTCCCGGAGGATCGACAATTATTACAAGTGTATTACAAGAGATATTAAACATACTAGATTTTAAAATGTCTTTAGAAGAGTCTTCAAAAAAAAGTAGAATACATTTCCAAAATCTACCAAATATTTTATTTCATGAAGAACTTGATAACAGTCTTGTAGAAAATTTAAAGAAAGATAGAAAACTTATTTATAGAAAACTAGGAGAAATTCACTCTATTTTATTAAAAAAAGGAAGTATAGAGGCATTTTCTGATAAGAGAAGACCAGATGGAAAAGCAAGCTCGATTTACAAATAAAAAATTATTATTTGACAAAAGTATAGATTTTCCCGAATTGCCTGGTGTTTATAAATTTTTTAATTCAAAACATGAAATTCTATACATAGGGAAAGCTAAAAATATAAAAAATAGAGTCAAGAGTTATCTAAGTGTTAGAAAAGGTGAAGGCAAAAGAATATCAAAACTAAAATCGTCAATTAAATTTATAGAGACAATTATTACTAAAACAGAATCTGATGCGCTAATTCTCGAACAAGGATTAATTTCAAAAAAACGACCTCCATTTAATATTCAGTTTAGAGATGATAAATCTTATCCTGCGATACATTTATCTACCTCAAAAGATTTTCCAGCAATTTATATTTCCAGACAAAAAGATCCTCACAGTACAATCTTCGGTCCTTTTGCGAATGTTGGAGCAATGCGACTTAATGTGAGCTTAATAAGAACTTTGTTTAAGATAAGAAATTGTAAAGATATAAATTTTAACAATAGATCTCGTCCTTGTATTGAGTATCAAATGAATAGGTGTTCGGCCCCATGTGTAGGAAACATTTCAAAAGAGGATTATGCCTTTGATATCAAGAATGCTATTAACTTTCTATCTGGTGATACGAAAAACATTATATTTGATCTTCAAAAAAAAATGGATGCTTACTCTAAAAAGAAAGATTATGAGAGAGCGGCCATATATAGAGATAAAGTAAAATCTATTAGAGATACTCAAAAAAAACAAAATGTTTTAACAGGATTTGACGATTTAGATGTTTTCATAATTAAACGAAATAGATTTAACTGTTGCCTTAGTTTACTTAGAGTTGAAGAAGGATGGATTACAAGTTCTCAAAATTTTTATCCAGACTCTAGAGATAATATATCTGATCAGGAGTTATTATCAGTATTCTTAGAAAGTTACGTAATCGAAAATAGAGATAGGAAAAAAATTAATTTGTTATTTAAGGGAGAAATCTCAAAAGAAACAAGAGATTTTCTTCATAACTTGAACTTACCCAATATATTGATTCACAAGCCTAATAAGCAAAATAAGAATCTCATTGATATATGTACTTCTCAGGCTGAAGATGCATTGTCAAGAAATAATAATTATTTTTGGGTACAAAATTCTTTAGAACATCTTGCAAATTTTTTACAACTAGAAACCATTAATAGGATAGAAGGTTTTGATATCAGTCATACTTCAGGAAAAAACGTATCAGCTTCTTGCGTATCAATAACTAAAGATGGTCCTAGTAAAAAAAATTATAGAATCATGAATATAAAAAAAGATTCTAATAATGATTACTTGGCTCTGAGCGAAGCAATTCAAAGAAGATGTAAAAACTTACAGAAGAATGATTTAACTCTTCCTGAGGTTATCTTATTAGATGGAGGTAAAGGTCAATTAAATACCGTAGAGAAAAATATTGATGAGAAATTATTAAAAAAAATAATAATAATTTCTGTTTCAAAAGGGCCTAATAGAAACGAAAAGTATGATCTTTTACATTATGGTAAAAATAATTTTGAGTTAAAAGATAAAGAAGAAATAACCAAGATTATTCAATTAGTTCGAAATGAATCTCACCGTTTTGCAATAAACCATCATAGAAAGAGACGATCCAAAGAGCTTTTTTCATCTAATTTGGATGGAATAAATGGATTGGGTTCAAAGTTAAAAACAAATTTAATAAGATATTTCGGAGGATTGGATAAAATTACAGAGGCTTCCATAGATGATTTAAAATCTGTTCCTGGAATAGGAGAAAGTAAAGCAAAAAAAGTTCATTCTTATTTTAAAAGGAATTAAAGTGAATCTTCCCAACACATTGTCTATTTCAAGGATAATCTTGATATTTCCAATAATTTTGTTTTTTGAATATGAGCTTTATTTATTTTCTCTTGGAACTTTCATTATTGCATCTTTCACTGACTTTTTAGACGGTTACTTTGCAAGAAAAAATAATTTATCGTCTGAGTTTGGAGCATTATTAGACTTATTAGCCGATAAGGTCTTCATTTCAACAATATTAGTGTGGATTACATTCAATTTTGAAAATGTCATTATTTTAATTTCTGCCATACTTATTATATCTAGAGAGATTTCAATAAGTTATCTAAGACTCTTTATTATTTCCATGTCAAAAAAAGTGGATGATGTGAAATCTGATTTTTTGGGAAAATTAAAAACCACTTTTCAAATGATAGGTATTGGATTTATTTTGATAACACCAATAACAACAAATTTAATTTTTCACCTGAGCCTGGTCTTAATTTTGATAAGCGCAATTATTTCTTGGTATTCGTTTTTAAGTTATCTAAAAAAATGGATTGTTTAAATCAAACAGATAAAATAGCAAAGTGGCTGAGTGGCAGAGTGGTCATGCAGCGGATTGCAAATCCGTCTACGCCGGTTCGATTCCGACCTCAGCCTCCAAATAAGTTTTATAGCTTTATATAAAATTATTTTTCCATATAATAACTTCATTCAATTATAAAACAACGTAATTAGCCCAGGTGGTGGAATTGGTAGACACAAGGGACTTAAAATCCCTCGAAGGCAACTTCGTGCCGGTTCAAGTCCGGCCCTGGGTACCAACAAAATGAATGATAATCACCACTCATTACAGCCTCAAGAACTAAGTATTAAACTCTTTGTTGAAGTTTTTTTGTCTTTGAGAAAGAAGATAATTATCTACTCTATAATTATCTTATGTTCTTCATCTTTATTTTCAGTATTTTTACCTAACCAATTTGTTTCTACGGCAACTATTTCTGCAAATAAAAATAGTTCTAATATTAATTCTCCTTTTGATGATTTTGGCGGTATTTCTTCTGTAATAGGACTAGGCATTGAATCTGAAAATACATCTGATTTTCAAATTGCTTTAGAAAAAATTCAGTCTAGAAGTTTTATAGAACCCTTCATTAATGATGGTTTTATGAAGCAAAAATTACTATACGCTCTTAAATGGGATTTAAATGAAGAAAAATTTATATTCGAAGGTAATTTATATGATGAGATTAATGATAAATGGTTAATAGATATTCCCACTGATTTTAAAATTTATAAAGAATTTAAAAAAAACTTATCCATTTCAAAAAAGGGTTCTTATGGTCTTGTTGAACTTTCCTTTCAAAGTAAATCCCCAGCTCTCTCAAAAGATGTTGTACAAAAAATAATTAATCATATAAATAAATCAATGAGCGAGGAATCTTTAAGAGAATCGGAACTAAATCTAAATTTTTTATATGGTGAAATTTCTAATCAAAAAAGTATGCAAACAAAAAATGCTATTTCAAAATTAATTGAATCCCAATTACAGAAAAAAATGCTTGCAACTAATAAAGAAAATTATGTTGTAAAAGTTGTATCTCCTCCACTAATGCCAGAAGAGAAATCTTCACCCTGGAGACTAGGAATAATTATTTCATCATTACTTATTTTCAATTTTTTATATATTACATTTAATATTTTTGTAGTTTTTTATAGAAGAAATTGATTTGTTATTTAAAAATTATTATTATTTTTATTGCTTGCACAAAAATACTCTAAAAAAAATTCAATAAGCCAAGAATATTAAATGCTAAAAAACTCATCAATTTTAGTTACAGGGGGAACAGGGTCTTTTGGAAAAATTTTCGTTCCTTTAACACTAAAGAAATTTAATCCAAAAAAACTTGTAATTTTCTCAAGAGATGAAATGAAACAATGGGAGATGTCCAAAGATTATGAAAATGATGACAGAGTTAGGTTTTTTATTGGCGATGTTAGAGATAAAGAAAGACTTTATAGAGCTTTGGATGGTATAGACTTTGTGGTTCATGCCGCTGCTACTAAAATAGTATCCTCTGCAGAATATAATCCTTTTGAATGCGTTAAAACGAATATATTGGGCGCTATGAACTTAATAGATGCATCTATTGATCAAAAAGTAAAAAGAGTTGTTGCCTTATCAACTGATAAGGCGAGTTCTCCAGTGAATATATATGGGGCATCAAAATTAGCATCGGATAAACTTTTTGTCTCAGGTAATTCTTATACAGGAAATAAAGATACTTCTTTTGCTGTAGTAAGGTACGGAAATGTTATGGGATCTAGAGGATCTGTAATTCCCTTATTTAAGTCTTTAAAAGAAAAAAATAAATTCCCGATTACTGATGAAAGAATGACAAGATTCATGATAACTCTTGAAGAAGGGGTAGACTTGGTATGGAAATCTTTTGATGAAATGATAGGAGGAGAGATTTTTGTAAAAAAGATTCCCTCTATGAATATACTGGATATTGCAAGAGCTTTTAGTGATAAACCAGAATTTTATGATATAGGTATCAGACCAGGGGAAAAACTACATGAGCAAATGATAGGTATAGAGGACTCGCCATATACGTTTGAATATGATGATTACTTTAAAATCCTTCCATCGATACACAATTGGCACACTGATCCGGATAGAATTTCTGCAGGCGAAAAGGTGAATGAAGGCTTTAAATATATTTCAAATGAAAATACGGAATGGATGTCGGTTGAAACTCTAAAAGCTTGGATAGAATCTAATTAAATCCATGATTCCTTATGGAAAGCAAAATATAAATAAGTCTGATTTAGACGAAGTTCTCAAAGTTCTTACTTCTGATTTTTTAACTCAAGGGCCCAAAGTGCCTTTATTTGAATCGGAGGTAAAAAAAATTGTAAGTAGTAAGTTTGCATTTGCCCTTAATTCAGCAACAAGCGCTTTACATATTGCTTGTTTATCCTTAGGTCTTAAAGAAGGAGATAGTTTGTGGACATCGCCTAATAGTTTTGTTGCATCAGCAAACTGCGGTTTATATTGTGGAGCTAAAGTAGATTTTGTTGACATAGATCCATTTACTTTCAATATGGATATGAAATTACTTGAGTTAAAGCTTGAAGAGGCAAAGAAAAATAATGAATTACCTAAAATAATTGTCCCAGTACATATGGCAGGGCTATCTTGTGACATGAAGGAATTAAAAAAACTTAGTAAAAAATATAAATTTAAAATAATAGAAGATGCCTCCCACGCTATTGGATCGAAATATAATAATAATCCAGTAGGAAACTGTTTATATAGTGACGTCACGGTTTTCAGTTTTCACCCCGTAAAAATAGTAACCACAGGCGAAGGAGGAATTGCAACTACAAACGACAGAATGATAGCTAAAAAAATTGATATTTTGAGAACTCACGGAATAACAAAAAACCCCTTAAATATGAAAAATAAATTACACGGGCCCTGGTATTTCGAACAACACGACTTAGGTTTTAATTATAGAATGAGTGATATACATGCTGCGCTGGGACTAAGTCAGCTGAAAAGACTCAATAAATTTACAAAAAAAAGGAATCAAATTGCAAAAAATTATGAACTTTTGTTGAAGGGATTACCCTTAAGAAGTCAAAAGATCGCAAATAGTTATTTTTCTTCATATCATCTATACATAATAAGATTGAATTTGGAACAAATAGAAAAATCAAAGGAAGCAATATTTCACTCTCTGAGAAAAAAAGGCATAGGAGTCCAAGTTCATTACATTCCTATTCACTATCATCCTTTTTTTCAAGAGCTAAATTTTAAAAAGGGAGATTTTCCAAATACAGAAAAATATTATGAGGAAGCATTAAGTTTACCCATCTACCCGGATTTAAAAAAAAGTGAACAACTAAAAGTTGTAAAAGCTTTGAAAGAATGCATCACATAGGCGATAGGTTAATGTTGGGAACCGCCCAATTTGGATCTAAGTATGGCATTACAAACAACAGTAAAACTCCTAATGAAAATAACCTTAAGAAAATTATTTCTTTAGCAAAAGAAAATCAAATAAATTCTATAGACACTGCCATGAATTATAATTCTGAGATCAAACTTGGAAATGTGGGTATTGGAGATTTAAAAGTTTTCACAAAACTACCCAAGGTCCCTGAGCATATTTCTGTATCAAAATGGGTTAATGAAAATGTTTATAAATCCTTAGAAAACTTGAAAATTTCTAGATTAGAAGGACTTCTTATTCATAATCATAATGAACTTAAATCAAAAAAAGGGAAAGAAATTTGGAATTCTCTACTTGATTTAAAAAAAAATAAATTAATAAAAAAACTAGGTATATCAATTTATGGCCCAAATGAAATAAATGTCCTTTATGAAAATTTTAATTTTGATATTATCCAAACTCCTTTTAATTTTTTTGATAGAAGAATTTTAAATTCTGGGTGGCTTTCCAAGTTAAAATCAAATAACGTGGAGATACATGCTAGATCAATTTTTCTTCAAGGACTTTTGTTACAAAGTAAAGAAAACTTACCTCGTGAATTTCATAAATGGAATAAAGATTGGAACAAATGGTATGATTTTTTAACAAAAAATAATCTTGATAAACTAGATACAGCATTGAACTTTGTAAAGTCTTTTAAAGAAATCAATAAGATAATTGTTGGTATAGATAATATTTCACAATTAAGAGATATTTTAAAAATCAAGAGTAATAAAATTAAATACTATCCTAATTTTCAAGTTACAGACGAAGACTTGTTAAACCCTTTAAATTGGGATATTTATACAAATCACAAAAAAAAATATTAATAATGAAAATTGCTGCTTTGATTCAAGCAAGAATGAATTCGACTAGATTGCCTGGCAAGGTAATGAAAAAAATAAACTCATACCCCATCATAGAACTGATAATCGAAAGATTAAAGTTTTCAAAAAAAATAGATGAAATTATTTTAGCAACTACGAAAAACGAAGAAGATGATTTTCTATCTGAACATGCTTCCAGTTTAGGCGTAAAAGTTTTTAGGGGAAGTGAGAAAAATGTTCTTGATAGATTTTATAAAGCTGCAAAGAAAAATAACTTAGATTGTATTGTAAGAATAACAGCTGATTGTCCCCTTGTAGATCCTTGGCTAGTTGATCAAATTATCAAAGAATTTTTAAAGTCAGATTATGATTACATCTCTAATGCCATAGAGCCAACTTATCCAGATGGTCTAGATTGTGAAGTTTTTAACATGAAAGCACTTGAGAAATCATGGAAAGAAGCTACTTCCCAACATCAAAAAGAGCATGTAACTCCGTACATTTATGAAACAGATAATTTTAGAATCAAAAATTTTTCCTCAAAAAAAGATTTTTCAAACTTAAGATGGACAGTTGATGAAAACATAGATCTTTTGGTTATTAAAAATATTTACAGTTACTTTAGCCCTAGAATAGATTTTAATTGGGAAGAGGTCATTGACCTTTATAATAAGAATCCAGACCTTTTCAAAGACAATTTAAATATAAAAAGAAATGAAGGTTTATCTATGAGCACAGGCCAAAAGCTTTGGAAAAGAGCCCTTAAAGTTATCCCTGGAGGGAATATGCTTCTTTCAAAAAGACCAGACATGTTTTTGCCAGATAATTGGCCTACTTATTATTCAAAGGCTAAAGGCTGTAAGGTTTGGGACATGGATGGTAAAGAATATATTGACATGAGCATTATGGGAATAGGCACAAATATCTTAGGTTATGCAAATGAAGAAATAGATAATTATGTTTGTGAAAATATTCATAATGGAAATATGTCGACTTTAAATTGTTCTGAGGAAGTTCTTCTAGCAGAAAAACTTGTAGAAGCGCATCCATGGTCTGATATGGCAAAATTTGCAAGGTCCGGAGGAGAGGCAAACTCTATAGCGATTAGAATCGCTAGAGCAGCATCTGGAAAAGACAAAGTAGCTATGTGTGGTTATCATGGATGGCATGACTGGTATTTGGCTGCAAACATCAATGATACATCTAACTTAGATGGTCACCATCTTGAAGGATTAAAGCCGTTAGGAGTTCCAAAATCTCTTAAGGAAACAGTATTTCCTTTTGAATATAACAATATTGATTCTCTCTTAGAAATTTTAAAACACCATGATATCGGAGTTATCAAGATGGAAGTTTCTCGTTCAGAGCCACCAAAAGATGACTTTTTAAATAAAGTTAGAGAGATTTCAAATAAAAATAATATCATTTTAATTTTTGATGAATGTACTTCCGGCTTTAGAAAAACTTTTGGGGGCCTCCATAAGTTTTATGATGTGGAGCCAGATATGGCGATGTTTGGAAAAGCAATGGGAAATGGATATGCAATAACAGCTGTTGTAGGAAAAGAAGAAATCATGAATCATGCCCAGTCTACCTTTATAAGTAGTACGTTTTGGACCGAAAGAGCAGGCCCATCTGCCGCCTTAAAAACTCTGGAAATCATGAAAAGAGAAAAGTCTTGGGAAGTAATAACGCAAACTGGCTCAAAAATTAAGAAGAATTTAGATTTGCTTTCAAAAAAATATGAACTTCCTTTACAACAATTTGGGTTAGAAGCCTTGTCAGGATTTAATTTTCATTCAAAAAATAATTTAGCTTATAAAACTTTCATTTCTCAAGAAATGCTAAAAAAAGGGTTTTTAGCTGGAAACTTAATATATGTTTGTACACATCATACTAAAGATATCCTAGAAGATTATTTTTTCTCATTAGATCATATATTTAAGTTAATTAAAGATTGTGAAGAAGGAAAAGACATAAATAAGCTTTTGGATGGGCCAATATGTAGTTCAGGATTCCAAAGATTAAACTGATTTACATATGAATAAATTTCCTTTGAAAGATTTCGAAAAAAATGGTTTTTGTGTAATTCCTAATTTTTTTGAAAATGAAGAAATAAGAAAAATTGATGAAGCTTATTCCTTGATGGAAAAGAGACAAATTGATAATGGCGGGGCCATTTTTGATCATGAATCGGCTATATTTATGACTGGTGACTTACTCTCTCAACCTGAATTCAAAGAGCTGAATTACCTTGTTTTTAATAATAAAATTCTTGAGATTTCTAGAAAACTTCTTGGGGAAACTCTTGTTTATTTTGGAGAATCTAATATGCAAAGTGGTATTGGTCTCAGGGGCTTTCATAAGGACAATAGAATTATAGATCGAGAAAATTCAGAAGGATTAGACTGGAAAGGAAATTATCCTCTAATAAGAATGGCAATTTATTTACATGACACAGACAAATATAGTGGAGGAGTAAAAATTGTTCCTGGCTCACACAAACAAGCTACTTCATTTGTAAAGCATGGCGGGGTGAATTTAAATACTAAAAAGGGGGACTTAGTTATTTGGAAGTTAACGACAACTCATAGTGGAAATGCCATAAGATTAAAATTCTTCAATGATGTATCAATACATCCAAAAATAGAAGGTTATATTCCTGACTTTTTGGTAAAAAAAAATCCCATTAGGAGAAGATCAATTTTTATTGTATTTGGTTCCAAATCTCATCACCTAACAAGATATATTGAATATTTTAAATCTAGAGATGATAATTTTTCTTTCCTTAAGAGCTCAAGAAAATCGGATGATTTAATCCACTTGGCTGAGAATAATAAAGTTGATTTTGTATTTCCTATTAAAGAATATGGAGAAAACTTTAATTTAGAAATCTAAAAAATGTTTAAGGTTAAATATGTATACTCTGCATGCATAATCATTGAAACGGATGATTGTAGAATTTTATGTGATCCTTGGTTCACAGACGGAATTTATGATGGTGCCTGGTATCAGCATCCAAAATTAGAGGACCCTATCTCTACAATTGGGGATGTAGATTTCATATATGTTTCACATATTCATCCTGACCATTACGATCCAATTTTTTTAAAAAAATACTTTAAGTTTTTTGGAAAAAAGAAAATTTTTATACCAAACTATAAAGAGAATAATTATCTACAAAAAAAAGGAATTTTCGACAATATTGAGCTTACTCCTGTTGATACGTTTAAATACAAAAATACCAGATTAGATATATTTCCTCAAAATAATTCAGGGCATGATATAGATTCCGCGTTGCTGGTTACCTTTAATTCCAAATCAATTTTAAACTTGAATGATTGTGGTAAAGAAAAAAAACAAACATCAAAAATAAAAAAAACCATCAAGAATTTAAATACAAAGCTAATAATGATGGCAAGTTCTTACAACGCTGCAGGTCCTTACCCTCAAACATATTATGATTTATCAAGTGATCTAAAGTTGCATTCCAAGGATCATGCTCAAACGTATGTTAAAAAATTCCTTGATTTTTCTGAAGAATTTAATGCGAAAATCGATTTTCCTTTTGCTGGAGAATATATTTTAGGAGGAAAAAATTCATATTTAAATGAGTACAGATCAAACATAGACGCATTAGAGATAAAGAAATTTTCTAAAAAAGTTGTTGTACTCAAGGAAGGTTTGGGAGAGGTAGATTTAGAAACTCTAAAGATAGATAATGAAAGAACAGAAATTTTTAACAAGAAAGATTTATATAAAAGATTAGATCAAGTAAAAAGGTATAAATATGCCTATGAAAAACAAATAAAAATTCCTTTCGAAGATATTAACTGGTTCAGAATTGTTCCTATTTGCTTTAACAGGGCTGTTAAAAAATTAAATTATAAAAAAGACTATTTTTATTCATTTCATATTAAAGATGGGGATCAAATAAAAACAAAATTCTTAATTAATATCAATTTCAACGATCCCTTTCTTGATTTCAATCCAGATAATCATGCTTATTGCTCAAAAAAAAGATGTTCTGAAATAACTATTGATTATAGGTATCTCTTCGGTCTTTTAACCTCTGTTTATCACTGGAATAACGCTGAAGTAGGTAGTCAATTCCTTACAAGACGAAATTGTAAATTTGACAGAAAAGCCCAAGAATTTTTGACATTTTTTTCAATAAATTAAAATTTAAATATTTTTTATTCTAAAGATAAAATACAATAAAATCTTAATTATCTTATCCAATGTCGATAGCCTTTAAAATTTTTAGTCTAATATAAAAGTATTATGTCGTATAAAGTTGAAAAGAATGAAAAGTATGGATATTTTCAAATTTCTCCAACTCCAACGAAAGAAGAAATTAGTAAATTTTATGCAGAAGAATTTTACTCAGGTCCCTATAAAGAAAAACAACTTAATGACTCATCATTAGAAGTTCAAGAAGAAGATAAAGAATTTTATGATTTCAACTGGGAGAGAGTTGAGAGATATATACAGCTTTTTCAAAGAAAATATAAGCAAGATTTAGATACTATATTGGATATTGGTTGCGGCTTTGGCCAACTATTGTGTTTTTTAAAAGAAAAGAAAGACTATGAATGCTATGGATTTGATCCTGCTCCTGAGGCGGTAGATTTTGTAAAGAGTAAAAATATTAATGCAAAAGTTGCTGGACTAGAAAGTATGAACGTTTTCAATATGAAATTTGACATTGTATCTATGATAAATGTTCTAGAACATCTTCCCGATCCTGAATTTGTTATAAAAGAAATTCAATCTCATGTGTTAAGAAAAAATGGTTTGTTAATTATTGATGTACCTAATGAATTCAATGATTTTCAAGTTGCTGGAAAGGAGGTTCATAATCTAAATGAATGGTGGATAGCTCCTCCAGGCCACTTATCATATTTTTCATCTACAAGCTTGAGAAATCTTTTAGAAAAGAATGGATTTGAAATCTTCAAAATGGAAGCCTCTTTTCCTTTGGAAATGTTTCTTCTTTTTGGAGAAAAGTATGTAGGTGATCCGATCTTAGGTAAGTCTTGTCATAAAAAAAGAATAAATTTTGAATTAAATTTAAAAAAACAAGCTAAAGAAGATAAGCTTTATGCTTTCTATGAGGCTTTAGCCGAGTTAGGACTTGGAAGACAACTAAGGTGTTATGCAAGGAAAATTTAATAAATTTGAAGCTATTAAAAAAATAAAAGAAGATGGTTTTTTTCTTCTTAAAAATTTAATAACAAAAAAACAGGCCCTTAAATATAAAAATAATCTTGAAGATCTATATTCTCAACTTCATAAAAGAACAAACAAAGCAAAAAAAGGCTCAGATTCGATCCTAGCAGATAAAAGTTTAGAAAAGACTGTTTATAATCTTCACAACAAAGGAATGATATGGTTTGACTTATTTTTAGAGCCTAAAATCCATGAAATTATTGAGCCTTTATTAAAGGCTGGTTCATATCAGGATTCTGAAGATTATTACCTTTATAATATTTCGGCAAGAACTCCCCTTAAAGGAGGAGGATATCAACAACTTCATACTGATAGTAATTTGCCAGGATGTAACTATACAATGGTAATCAATGTTTTATGGGCCTTGGAAGATTTTACTTTAGAAAATGGAGCCACAAGATTAGTTCCAAAATCTCACAAAAAAAAGGCTTATCCTAGGGACAATGTGATCGATGAAAATGAAATAGTTATAGAGTGTGAAGCAGGGGATGCACTAATTTTTGATGGTGCAATTCATCATGGAAGCGGAGAAAACTTAACAGACAAAACGAGGTGGGCTCTAGCTCTTGGATATGCTAGGTGGTTCTACAAACCTAGTTTTGATTATATGTTTAACACGCCAAAGAAGGTTTTTGATAAGTTGAATAACTCTCAAAAAAAAGTTTTAGGTTTTCATTTAGTTCCTCCTACAGACGAATTTACAAGAACTACAAGAAAATCTAACGTCTTCGAAGAACCCTATTATCTCAAATGATAAAATCATTTAAGATCAATAATACTAAGATATCTCTTAAAAACAGACCTTATATAATTGCTGAGCTATCTGGTAATCATAAGCAAAGTTTATCTAGGATTTTTAAATTAATGCATTTTGCTAAAGATGCTGGCGCATCTGCGTTCAAGCTTCAAACTTTAAGTGCCGATTTCATTACAGTAAACTGTAATAGAAAAGAATTTCTCATAAAGGATTCTAATAATTTATGGACTGGAAGGACGTTACATGATGTCTACAAAGAGTCAGAACTTCCAAGGAAATGGCACCATAAGATTTTTGAAAAGGCTAAAGAATTAAATTTAGACTGTTTCAGCTCTCCATTCGATTTGGATTCAATTTCTTTTTTAGAAGAGCATGACGTACCAGCTTACAAAATTGCTTCTTTTGAATTGACAGATGAACTTTTAGTAAAAGAGATTGCAAAAACTAAAAAACCCATAATCGCATCGACTGGCATGGCTTCAGTTAAAGAGATAGATAGACTTGTGGAGATACTACAAAAGTATGGTTCTGGAAAATTTGCGTTGCTGAAATGTACGAGTGATTATCCTGCTAATCCAGAAGAATTAAATCTGAAAACTATCTCAGATTTAAGACAAAGGTACGAGTGTGAAGTGGGATTTTCAGATCATTCAGAGGGAATTGGTGCAGCGTGCTGTGCAATTGCTTTTGGGGCAACCATTATTGAAAAACATTTAACTCTCAATAAAAAAGATGGAGCCTTAGATTCAGAATTTTCTTCATCCCCAGAGGAATTTAAGCTTTTAGTTAACGAGTCAATTAAAGCTTGGCAATCGATTGGAAAAGAAAAATATGGCCCAACAAAATCTGAAAGAAAATCTCTCAAATATAGAAGGTCCTTATATGCAGTAAAAAGCATAAAAAAGGGCGAGTTAATAACTGGTGATAATGTAAGAAGCGTTAGACCTCATTTTGGACTTGAGACTAAATTTTTTCCTATTTTGGTTGGAAAAAAAGCCAAAATGAATATTAAAAAAGGAACTCCCATTTCCAAAAACATGGTTGATGTTTAATTAAATACTTAATATGAATTATGTTTCTTTACTACAAAGTGTTTTTAAAGATTCTGATTATCTACTAAAACCTTTAAACAAGACGCAGATGTTTGAAATTATGAAATGGAGAAATGACCAAATTGAAAACTTGAGGCAATCCAAAGTTTTAACTAAAAAAGATCAAATTAATTATTATCAAAATGTAATCTTACCTTCTTTAAAAGAAGATTATCCTCAAAACATACTCCTAGGTATTTCATATAAAAAAAAATTCATTGGATATGGAGGTTTAGTGCATATTGATTGGGAAAACAGAAATGCTGAAGTATCTTTTTTAGTAAATACAAAAATACTTAAAAAGTATAATTCCTATTTAAGGCATCAAAAACATTTTATAGCTGTGTTAAAAAAAATTTCTTTCGAAGACCTAAATCTTAAAAAGATATATGCTGTAACCTTTGGCTTTAGAAATAAAAAAGATGTCAAAGCCATAGAAGCTTCAGGATTTAAGTATGAGGCTACATTGAAGAATTTTCTTAAATATAATGGTAGTTTTCATGACATCATTTATCATTCCATAGAAAATACAATCATGGAAAGTAAGAAAATCAAACAATAATTTTTCTTCATCTAAATGCAAACCAATGTAAAAACTTGCTCTATCATGCAGCCTACTTTTTTACCTTGGTCTGGGTATTTCAATTTAATAAAAAATTCTGATTTTTTTGTTTTTCTATCAGACTCAGATTTTCAAAAGAATAGTTGGCACAATAGAAATCAAATTTTAATGAATGGAAAAATTAACTGGCTTACTTGTCCTGTAAGCAAAAGCTCTTTAGGAACACCGCTTTATGAGATGACATTAATTCCAGATAATGGTTGGAAAAGAAAAAATAATTTAACTTTGGAACAAAATTATAAAAAAACAGACCATTTTGAAGATATAAAATTTATTATTGATTTTTTTCAAAACAATTCATTTACAAAATTAGTAGATTTAAATGTTTATTTAATAAAAGCTATTTCTGAAAAACTTGGTTTAAAGACTAAGTTTTATGATTCAAGGGAATTCAAGATTACATCAAATAGGTCAGAGAAACTTTTAGAAATAATTTCTAATCTTAACTGCGATAGATATTTGAGTCCACAAGGAGCAAAAGACTACATCAACAAAGATGATATATTACCTAAAAGTCATATATCTATAGAATATCAAAATTTTATACCCGCACCTTACAAGCAATTAAGGTCCAAAGATTTCATTAGCCATTTGTCTATCCTAGACGTAATTTCAAACATTGGTCTTAATAAAGCAAAAAAATATATTGAATAAATTTAGATAGATAAAAAATGAATAATTTCAATATCTCAAATAAAGATACTTTTTATTTTTCTTTGATTCATTATTTTGTTCTGGCATTACATATTTGTAGAGGATTATTTCTTGCTAAATATCTAGGCGCAACGGGTTTCGGTTTATATGGTTTAGTACTATTGGCTCAACAACAGATATCAGCATCAGCATTAGGCATGCGAGAAGCAATTACCTTAAAACTATCTGGGGAAGATGAACAAAGTACAGATTACATTTCTACAATAAACTCAACTCTGATCTTCACCATCTTTGTAGGTTTTCTTCTTCTTATATCAGGTTTCATATCATTTTTCGAAAAAGAAAAACTTTCTAACGTTCATCCTATCGGAGAGTATCTTTATTTTATTTGCTTTCATGGCGTCTTTTCTATCTCAAGTGAAGTAATAAGGAATATTTTAAGAATCAAAGGAAAAATTCTTTATGTCGGTGTAATTGATTTGATTTATGGGCTTTCAATTATTTGTTGGGCATTGATTATTATCTTTTTCGAGAAAGATCTTTTTACTTTTTTTACCCTATCTCTTGTAACTAATATTTGTATTTTTTTCATTTACTTTTATGAAATTTTTAACCTTTTAAATCTAAAGTTTCAACTAAGAAAAATTTTTAATCTCATATCATTAGGTTTTCCCTTATTAATTCTTAATGTTTCAACTATTTTGATGATTTCAATTGGCCAATGGATAGTTGGTTTTCAGGACAATTTATATAATCTGGGATTATTTGGATTTGCGGTATCAATAGCTTCAATCGTAAATCATGGATTGGGCTCTATTACATGGGCTTACTTTTCTTCAATGATAGCAGAGTATAAAGTGGCCTCAAAAAATAGAGTTTCGGAACTATCAAGAACCATTAGAGGATATTTATTTGTATGTTTTATTGTTTTATTAATTTTTACTTCTTTTCTGTATTCATATTTTATAGAAGTATTTTTTAAAGAGTATGAAAGCACTTATTTTATTTTTCTAATGATATTTTATAGTCAGTTTATACAACTTTTTTCTTATCCTGATAATGCTCTTTTGCTGGCAAGAAAAAAAATTAATCAAGTCTCTATGATAAGCATTCTCTCTTGTTTATTTATGTCTACCCTATCGATTTTTATATATAACAACTATGATTTCTTTTCCTTAATTTTTTTTCAAAAAATAGAACTCATTTCAATTATTATTTTCTTAGGAAATCTTCTTTATATGATTGGAGTATTAAGACTTTCAAGAGCTTATAAAGAGAAGCCGCAAGATTTAAATTTTTTGATTTATTTATGTTTTCACATTGTTGTTTTTTTGTTCTTTCAAAAGATGAATATGCCTTTGATCTCAGTACTAATATTAATTTTTTTTCTCGTTATTTTTCATAGAAGAAGTTCAGCAAGCTTATTTAGAATTTTAAAAGATGTATTTTAAAAAATTAAAATTTAATGAAAGTATTAAAAGCATATGTGTACTAAAATGGAAAAATATAGTGAAGATTCTTTATAACACTACTAAGATCTTTTAAAAATGAGATTTCTGGTTGTATTAATTTTTTAGATTTAAAAATTGAAATAATCAGAAATAAAAACATTATTAATACTTGAAATGATATTCTTTTTGCTTGTATTTACTATTTTTTTAACCTTTCTACTTCCTTTAATTTTCAAAATTGAAAAATTTGATCTTAATGTTTACAGCTTTTTTGTAGTCATTTTATTTTTCCAACTCATTGTTAGAAATATTCTCATCTATTTTAATTTGCCCAATGAACAATACATTCAGGTAGAGATTTTAAAAGGCTTATCGCTTCAAGATTTTGAACTTTCTGGCCTTGTTTTTTTAATTTGTTCGATATTTATAGTCTTTTCGTATTCTATGGCAAGATATAGCAATGAATTTCCTAACAGCTCACCTTTTTTCTTCATTAAAAACAATCCAAGTGAAAGAAAAATTTTATTTTGGTGTTTTTCTTTTTTAGGTTTAAGTTTCCTTGCTAACTTTCTTTTTTTCTCTCAATTTGATTTAACATTAATTTCCTTTTACCGAGGAGTAACAAATAACCTTCAAGAGTATTCTGCACAGGGGTATTTGAGACTTGCGGCAGGAATGTGTGTGGTTACTGGCTTTATAAGTATAGCTTATGCCTGGGAAACTACTTCGAAATTAAGAAAAAGGCTGTTCCAATTTATCGCTACGATATCTTTTATATTATTAATCTTAAATGCAATTTTTAGTTCCTCAAGAGCAATAATTTTAATTTCTTTAGTAGGAATTTTTATTCTTTCATATTATTCAAAAATAAAATTTTCTTTCTTAACCAAGCTCCTTGTTTCAATGGCAGTTATATCAATTTTGTCTTTCATGACAATTTATAGAATGGCAGAAAATAGAGAGACTTTATCTTTTGATATGTTCGAAGAATATGCATCTACTCCGCTTTATCTAATAGTGAATCAGGGAGGTATTGATTTAATGAAGACTCAGCATATGATTAATTACGTATCAAATAATGCTGACTATAAGTATGGGGAATTGCTATCCAACATTATTCTTCTTGCAATTCCAAGATCCATTTGGCAGGACAAACCTGTAAATGTTGACACTCAGTTTGGAATGGAAGTTTATGGAGCAAGCGCCTATGGCAGCGGAGCTGTGCCTCCTGGAATACTAGGAGAATTTTTTTGGGATTTTTCTTGGCTAGGTTTACTTGTAGCTTCACTAATAACAGGCCTTTTGATGGGATTTTTGGATAAATTTTTTCAAAAAAATCAAAATAGTATTTTTGTAAAGATTTTATTCTCTTCCTCCTTGATATGGACAGGCATGTCTATAATGGGCAGTGGCTTTGTCTCTTTTATTGTGGGGGCATTTGTTCAAATAATGCCTTTGTTTGTTATTTTCTTTCTTTCAAGCTTAACTACACGAAGAATTTAAAATTAATTAAGTTATTTAATAGATTTATAATAAGTAATAATGATAAATTTTTTAGATGAGAGGAATTTAAGACTTCAAGCATTAAAAAATCAAGGAGAAGGTTCTATAGAATTTTTTAAAAATTCTATACAGAATAATCCTGCATTAATTGAAAAACAAAAAATTTTGGATGCTGTAGATTACTCTTTGTCATTGAATTATTTTCATAACGGTCTTTCCAAAGAGTCATATATATCTCATCCCTTAAGAGTCGCCCTTTTAACTTTAAACTACATAAAAAACTTAGAAACGGATTATATTGTTTTGGCGCTCCTTCATAATGTATATGAAGTGACAACGGTTAATAAGGAAGATCTCATTAAATATTTCGGAGAAGAAATTCATAATTCTATAGAGGTTCTAACTGTGAATAGAGAAAAACAATGGGAAAAAAGTTATAAAAAAAGTTTTTATGATCAAATAATGGCAGCCAGTTTACAAACTAAACTTATTAAAATATTGGATAAGTTTGATAATATTTTTTTGATAAATTCAAATAAGAATTATTCTATTAGAAATAAATATTTATCAGAAATTAAAGAATATATATTGCCTATGACAAAAAAATACCTTCCAATAATATATGATGACTTTGTCATTTCGTGTATTGAAGCAGAAAAACTTGGTTACATTTCAAATTAAAATGAGTATCTATAATTTAAAAGAAAAAAGCGCCTTAGTAACTGGTGCTAGCTCAGGTATTGGCCTAGGAATTTCTAAATCTTTGGCGAAAGAAGGAGTAAATCTACTTTTAATCTCAAGAAACGAAAAAAATTTATCAAAAGTTGTCAGAGGTTTAAGATCTGAATTCAAAATTAAAATAGATTTTTTACCTGGTGATGTAAATGATTCAGAAACGCTTCAAAAAGCAAAAAGTATAATGAGTTCTAAGTTCGGGGGTTGCGATATTCTTGTGAATAATGCTGGAGGCCCTCCAATGGGAAGTTTTTTAGATTTTTCCAATACAGATTGGGATAAGGCTTTTAGACAAAATTTTCTTTCTACTATAAGCTTTTCTAAGGAATTTTATCCCGAAATGAAAAAGAAAAAATGGGGAAGAATTATCAATATATCATCTACTTTAGCAAAGGAACCAACTTCGCAAATGGTTTTATCAGCTTCAATGAGGGCTGGGGTTTCTGCTTTCACAAAAGCCGTCTCTAGCGAAATGGCTCCTCATGGGGTAACCATCAATACGATTTGCCCAGGAGGCGTATTAACTCAACGTATGAAAGATTTAGTTGAACAATCAGCTAAAAACCAAAATAAAACTTATAAAGAAGTTTTAAAAGAAAATACAAAATTAATTCCAATAGGTAGATTCGCTTCTCCTGACGAGTTTTCAAAAATTATCTTGTTCCTAATTTCTGATGAAGCAAGTTATTTGACTGGTTTAAGCCTTATGGCAGATGGAGGATTAACCAAAAGTATATTTTAAATTACTATTTATTTATAAATACACTAGCAAAGACTTTTAAGTCATGCAAACTTTGAATTTGTATTTCTAAAACTTCATTCCATTCAGAACTATTGTAGTCAATATTTTCCTTTAATATGTAGAGGATACGCCTCATTATTTCTATCTGCGCTCCTGAGAAAATACTTCTCCAAAAATACGGAGTATCTGAAAAGTCACATGTATTTTTTAGAAAATTTATTGAATTAATTTTCAAGTGCTTAGTTTTTCTTTTTCTTATCATGGTCTGTCTTAAAAGTTTAAAGAAAGAAAAACCTTTTGAAATTTGCCATCTAGACAACATAATGGAATCAATATCTATAATAAATGATTTTTTATTCTGTATGAGAATATTATGAGGATGCAAATCAATATGAAAAGCTTCTTGTTTTTCTTTACATATTTCCTTGATAATAATTTCATTTATTTCATTAGTACTAAAAATAAAATCTTTATTTTTTAAAATAAAACTTCTTAAATGAGAAGATAATTCAAAATATTTTTTTTTAATATGAAAAAAAAATTTTTCTAAGATTTCTTTTGAATTCTTAGGATAAATTTCAAGTTTTTTAAGATTGTTTTTATTTATGCCCTCTAGAGCTTTATTAAGGCTCCTTATGCTCTCTGAAGACTTATTGATATCACTATATGATCCATTAAAATATCTTCCCTCGATAAATTCTAAGAAAAGAATGTTCTTTTCAAATGAGAAATTTTTGATGTCTTTTCTTTCATAAAGATTAGACAACCTTGAAGTGGGAGTATTTTTATTTGTTAAATATTCATAAATATTAAATTTGCGTGAAAAATCTTTATTAGAAAGATTTTTTAGAAATTTTAAAATCACTTTTTCCCCATTAATTTCAGTAAGAATATTTGACGAATTAATTTCAAGGTTATTCAAAACTTTGAAATTTTTTATATCAATATTTAGATTGTTTTTTAAATCATCATATATTGATGAAATAAGTTTGTTTTTATTTGAAATTTGCCAATTTGGGCCTGCGTTAGAAAATTTATCGGGCTTTAGTAACAACATTTTTTTTATACATTAGCACAAGAAGTAATTTATTGTTTATACATAAAAGATTAAACTCCACTCATGAAAATTGCTTTAGTAGCAGGTCACCAAGGTTCTTTTTCTTGGCAGAAAATGATAGAAGAGCTCTCAAAAAAATATGATTTTTTTTTTCATCTAAAAGGCTTATCTGACGATAAATATAGGAAAACTGGTTTTTATAACAGACTTAGAAATAGAGTTTATATTTTCGTCTACTATCCTCTTAAAACATTATTATTTTTAACAAAGCTATCTAAGTTTGACAAAATTATAGTAGTCCCATCTCCTTTTTTTATTCCCCTTATATTATGTATTTTTTTTAGAGGGAGGGTCGTGATTATCCAAACAGATATTTATCCAGAAGGATTTAAATCCATACCGTTTTTGAAAAATTTAAAAACGTTACAGAAATTCTATCGCTTATTTAGCGATAAATTCTATGAAGAAAATCTAAATTTATTTATTTCTAAAAATTTAATGAAGTTGAGAAACTATCCTAAAAGCAAAGTTGTTTACACGCCCTCTGTTGAGAGAACAAAGGAAATAATAAAAACAGATTCAAAAATAATAGGCTACTTAGGAACCTTAGGTCACAACCATCATGGCTTAGAGTTTTTAGAAATGTTGAAAAACTCTTCTTTTGAGCAAGAAATTAACTTGAGTTTTAATATTTCTGGAGCTTTAGTTGAGTCTTTTAAAAAAAGAGCAGTGCAGATTAGAGATGTTAGAAATTTAAAAAGTCTCTCGATTGAAGGACAACTTGATGAAAGAGATTTTCAAAAAAAAATGAACTCTATATCTTTTGGTTTGGTTATGATGGGAAAAGAGGCAAGTAATATTTTATTTCCAAGTAAATTTTCTGGACATATTGCAGCTGGGCATCCAATTATCCTTATTTCAGATCAAAAAAATGAGATCCATGAATTCATAGAAGACTTTGAAATTGGCCTTTCAATTCATCACGCTGAAGATAATTTAAATAAATTAAATAATTTCCTAAAAAACGAAAACCTGGATAAGTTAAAAAAAAATGCAATTTCTGTTTTTCAGGAACATTTTGATCACCAAATAGTAGCAAATAAAATTTTTCAATATGTAAATTAAAGGCATTTATTATTTAAATTTTTTAACAGAATTAAGTGAACAATTCATTTATAATCTTCAAAAAATGCCTCAAAAAGTTGCTTTCATAACAGGAATTAATGGACAAGATGGATCTTATCTTTCCGAATTCCTATTAAATAAGAAATATATAGTTCATGGAATTAAAAGGAAGTCCTCATCTTTTAATACTGAAAGAATTGATCATCTTTTCAATCATAAAAACTTTAATCTACATTATGGAGATTTGACTGATTCACTAAGTCTTTATGACTTAATTAAAAATATCAAGCCAGATGAAATTTACAATCTGGGAGCACAGTCGCATGTTCAAGTTAGTTTTGAATTACCAGAATATACTACCCAAGTAGATTCTTTAGGGACATTAAGATTGCTTGAAATTATAAGATCTCTGAATCTGAAATCTAAAGTAAGGTTTTATCAAGCCTCCACTTCGGAATTATATGGGAAAGTTCAGGAGATCCCACAAACAGAAAAAACTCCTTTTTATCCCAGAAGTCCCTATGGTGTTGCAAAACTTTTTTCTTATTGGTCAGTTGTTAACTACAGAGAAGCATATGGTATTCATGCATCAAATGGAATTTTATTCAATCATGAAAGTCCAAGGAGAGGAGAAACTTTTGTGAGTCGAAAAATTACAATGGCAGCTGCGGCAATAAAAAAAGAAAAACAAAAAGTATTAAAGTTAGGAAATCTAGATGCAAAAAGGGATTGGGGTCATGCTAAGGATTATGTAGTGTTGATGTGGAAAATTCTCCAAAATAAAAAGCCAGGTGATTATATTGCAGCTACTGGAAAAACTCATTCTGTAAGAGAGTTCGCTGAACTAGCTTTTAAAAATGTTGGTATAGATCTTATTTGGAAAGGCAAGGGTATTAATGAAAAGGGTGTATGCAAAAGTTCAAAAAGGATAATTATAGAAATAGACAAAAAATATTTTAGGCCTTCAGAAGTGGATATTTTGATTGGTGATTTTTCTAAAGCCAAAAAAGAACTTAAATGGTCTCCAACAATTTCTTTCAATAATTTGGTTAAAGAAATGGTTGAGTACGATCTAAACCGCCTAAAGTAAGTATGATTTTCTCTGGAAAAAGAGTCTGGGTTACCGGCAAAGGAATGGTTGGTAAAGCTCTTATTACAAAATTAGAGGAGATGAATATTGAAGTTTTTTCTGAAACAAAAAAAAATCTTGATCTAAGAAATCAATCAAATGTGAGAGGTTTTTTGAAATCTCATAAGCCTGATTTCATTTTTCAAACAGCAGCTAAAGTAGGAGGAATTTATGCAAATTCTAAATTCCCTGCAAATTTTATTTACGATAATCTAGCTATACAATCAAACATAATCCATGAAGCTCACTCATTGGACATAGATCATTTAGTTTCTTTAGGCTCTTCTTGTGTTTATCCCAAAGAAAGTCCTCAACCAATTAAGGAGGAGTATTTGTTATCTGGTCCATTAGAAGAAACAAATCAATGGTATGCAGTTGCAAAAATAGCTGGAGCAAAAATGGCAGAAGCTTATCAAAAGCAATATAACAGGAATTATTTTTCAGTTTTTCCAACAAATTTATATGGTCCTGAAGATAATTTTGACTTAGAAACTTCCCATGTTATTCCAGCTTTGATTAAAAAGATTCATATCGCAAAAAAAGAAAAAAAAGGATTCTTTGAAGTTTGGGGAAATGGGGAAGCTTTAAGAGAATTTTTACATGTAGATGACTTAGCTGAAGGTCTAATATTTATCGCAAATAAAAATAAAAATAATGAAAGTGTAAATATAGGAAGTAAAGATGAAATCTCTATAAAAAATTTATGCCTTTTAATGAAAAAAATCTTAGGATTTAAAGGCGATATTATATTTGATCTTTCAAAACCCAATGGAACAATGAGAAAAAAAACAGATCTATCAAAAGTTAATAAAATGGGCTGGAAACCAAAAATTGGATTAGAAGAGGGCATAAAGCTGACTTATGATTGGTTCAAAGAAAATGAAGTTTGAACTCTTTGAAGGAAGAAATTTCTCAAAAATCTGTTTTGGATGCGAACCTCTTGGAGGAACGGATTGGGGTAATGTTGATCTGGGTGAAGTTGAAAATGCTATAAATCTTTCTTTAGAAAAAGGATTAAATTTTTTTGACACCGCTGATTGTTATGGCTTGGGACTTTCAGAAAAAAGACTAGCAAATATTCTCGGCAATAAAACAAAAGATATGATCATTGCAACAAAAGGCGGGATGGCATGGAAGAGAACATTAAAATCTAAAAGAGCAAAAATGTATATTGATTGTTCGAGGAAACATCTTGAAAAAGCCTTTAATTCAAGTTTAAAGAGATTAAAACTTGACCACATTCCTGTTTACTACATACACAATGCAGACTTAAATGTAAATTTTGAAGAAACCTTTTCTTTTATGCATGAATTACAGCAAAAACAAAAAATAGGAGTTATTGGGTGTTCAAACTTTTCACATTCGCAGTTAGTTGAAGCATCTAGATATTGTAAAATTTCACTAATACAATGTTCTGCAAATATAATAGACGGCCTTCCAAATAAAGATATTCTAGATTTCTGTAAAAAAAACAATGCAAAAATAGTTGCATATAATGTCCTATATTCAGGCTTTCTAAGCGGAAAATTCTCAAAAGATACTTTATTTGATAAAAGTGATAGAAGACATAGGCAATATCAATTCTTAGGTTCAAATTTAAATAGATTAATAGATAAGATAAGTGTTTTGAAGAAAAAGGCTTCTATTTTAAACATGTCAATTACTCACTATGCCATACAAGAAATTGCAAAAAATGAATCTATACTATCTATAATTACTGGAATAAAAAATGAGGACCAATTGACAGAAAATATAGATTCTTTAATCTAACGCGAAAAATCTTGGGAGAATTTTAAATGGAAGAAAGAAAACTCAAAGAAATAGAGCATTCAAAAAAAAGAAGAGAAATTCTTCAGGGCTTCGAACGCATTGCCGATACACATGCTGCAGATCAAGTAGAAGATCTTGAAAGTCTTATAAAGGACAAGGAAAAATTCAATTATTATTTTTCCAACATGAAATATTATTCAATAACAATTTCAAGCGAAAAATATAAGCATGATTGGCTTGAAAGAATTTGTAATCACTCAGATATTAGAGTTCTAGATTTTGCTTGTGGAAATGGAGAGAATGGAATTTATGCCGCTTCTTTAGGCGCAAATGTCGATGGGATTGATATTTCTCCAGAAGGGGTAAATAACGCAAATGAAAATGCAAAAAAATTTGAAGTTTCGGACAATTGCAAGTTTATCGAAATGGATGGTGAAAATATGACCTATGAGGACAATCATTTTGATTATGCAATTGAGTACGGCGCTCTTCATCATGTTGATTTGGAAAAGGCATTGAAAGAATTATCTAGGGTCTTAAAGCCCAATGGGAAGATGCTTTGTATAGAGGCTTTAAGGCATAATCCTTTAATTCATGCCTATAGGAAGAGAACTCCCCACCTAAGAACAGAATGGGAAGTAGAACATATTTTAGGCATTGAAAGTTTAAAAACCATGAAAAAATATTTTCATGAAGTTAATCCAAAATTCTTTCACCTATTTTCTTTAGTCTTAGTTCCATTTAGGAAAACTTTTATTTTTCCAATTCTTTATCCGATTTTAAATTTTTTAGATAAATTGGTTTTATCTAACAAATTTATTGGAAAATACGGCTGGATAATGTCAGTAGAACTCTCTAAACCGAGAAAATAGTATTTATGTATACCTATTTTAAAAGGGTAATGGATATTATTCTTGGCATAATTATCCTTATAATACTTCTCGTACCAATATTAATAATATCTTTAATCATAAAGACATCGTCTCCAAATGATCCGGTTATTTTCAAAAGCAAGAGGGCAGCAAAAGAAAAAAAAATTTTTTTTCTTTACAAATTTAGAACAATGATCATAAATGCTGAGGACATTGGAGGGCCTTCTACCGCCGTAGATGATCCAAGATTTACATCTATTGGCAGGACTTTAAGAAAATATAAATTAGATGAACTTCCACAATTATTTAATGTTCTTAAAGGGGAGATTTCATTTGTAGGACCAAGACCTCAAGTTTTTTACTATGTAGATAAATATTCAGAGCGTAATCTAAAAATTCTTTCAGTAAAGCCGGGAATTACTGACTTTGCAAGCATTTTTTTTTACGATATGGATGAAACTTTAGGTTCTAACCAGGTAGATTTAAAATATGAAAATGAAATAGAACCAATTAAAAATAAATTGAGACTCTATTATGTTGAAAACATAAGCTTAAAGAATGATGTAATAATTTTATTAGCTACTTTTTTTTCTTTATTTCCTTTTTTAAGAAACAGCCTTAAACATTCTTTGGATTTTCATTTCAAAAAAGCTCTTCAATATGAAAATTAAATAAATGAAAAAACATAATATCTCAAATCTTTTGAATCCATCAAAATATCAAAATGAGTTAAATACTAAGAATTTTCAAGTAAATTTTTTGAAAAAAAGGCTTCAATTGATGATTCTCATTAGGCTAACAGAAGAGAAACTTGCATTGGAAAGAAAAAACGGAGTAATCGGGGGACCTGTTCATTTAGGCGCTGGACAAGAAGCAATTGCTGTTGGAGTTTCTGCCAACTTAAATAAAAAGGACATGATCTTTGGCGCTCATAGATCACATTCTCACCTTTTATCAGTTAATCCTAATCCCTATAAATTGTTTGCTGAGGTTCTGGGAAAAGATACAGGATTTTCCAAAGGTATGGGTGGCTCAATGCATCTAATAGATAAAACTAATGGTTTTTTTGGGTCTGTACCAATAGTGTCTGGAACAGTACCTATAGCTGTTGGCGCCGCTTTACAAGCAAAAAGAAAAAATAAAAAACAAATATCTGTCGTTTACTTGGGCGATGGCGCATTGGAAGAAGGAGTTGTTCATGAGTCTTTAAATTTATCAAGCATTTTATCGGTTCCGATATTATTTGTTGTCGAAAATAATTTATTTTCCAGCCACATGCATCTATCTTTGAGACAACCTCAAAATAATGCTTGTAGGTTTGCTGAAGCTAACAATATTCCTAATATTCTTGTTGATGGAAATGATGTGATAGAAGTTCACGAAGCAACAAAAAAACTTTTGAAAGAATCAAGGAAAAATGCAACACCATGCTTTTTAGAAGCAGTTACTTTTAGACATTATGGACACGTCGATTGGAGAAAAGATATTGATGTTGGAGTTAATAGATCAGTAAAAGATTTAAAAAATTGGTTGAAGAGAGATCCAATTGAAAGATTGATTAAGGCAATGATTAAAAAAAAATATATAGACGAAAAACAGATTTCAAATATTAAAAAAAAGATTGAAAGTAGGATAGAGGAGGATTGGATAAAAGCTTTGAAAGATCCTTTCCCGGCAAAAAAGGAATTACTAAAGAGAGTATATTTTGAAGACTAAGATTACCTATGCGGAAGCAATTTTATCCGCTTTTGAATATCTACTGCATAGATATCCAGAAACATTAGTTATTGGTCAAGGCTTATGGAGTCCCTGGTACGTTGGGAATTCAATGAAAGATCTTGATAAGAAATTTGGTAAAGATAGGGTGATTGATTCACCAGTATCGGAATCAGGAGTTACGGGTCTTGCAGTAGGAGCTTCCCTTGCAGGAGCAATGCCAATAGTAGTTCATCCAAGAATAGATTTTATGTTGTACGCTATGGATGCAATAGTTAATCAAGCGGCTAAATGGTCACACATGACGGGAGGCCAAGCAAATCCATCTGTAACGATTAGAGGAATAATAAACAGAGGAGGAGAACAAGGTGCACAACATTCACAAGCTCTTCATTCTTGGTTTTCTCATATTCCCGGATTAAGAGTTGTGATGCCTTATTCAGTAGCTGATGCAAGAAATCTTTTAATATCTTCTGTTTTATCAAAAGATCCCGTAATTTATATAGACGACCGATGGCTTTATGAGAAAGAAGATTATGTTGAACCTATAAAAGAAATTAACTTATCAAAAATAGGACCAAAAATAGTAAAAAAAGGTTCTGACCTAACTTTAGTAGGTTCAAGTTATTCAACTCAACAAGCTTTAAATGTTGCTAAAGTTTTATCAGAAAAAAATATTGAAGCCGAAGTAATAGATCTGAGGGTTTTAAATCCTTTCAATCCATTAAAAATAATTACTTCGGTAAAAAAAACAAGAAATTTAGTTGTAATAGACGGTGGGTGGAAGAATTGTGGATTTGGGGCAGAAGTAATATCTTCTGTAGTTGAGAATGTTGAATCTGGAACTCTTCTTAATAAGCCAATAAGGATAGGTATTGAAAATTCTCCAGCTCCATCTTCGGCAGCCTTAGAAAAAGTATATTATCCTTCCCAAAAAAACATCTTAAATTTAATTCATAAACTAGGTTTATAGCCATCTACAAAATGAGAGACTTTATTTTTTAATTCTTTAATTTTTTCCTTATTAGCTAATTCAGTAAGCTCAAGTACCAACTTTTCAATTTTTAAATAGTCATATTTTTTTTCATGACCTTTTTTAATTTTTGGATGAATTGTATCTTCAGGATTATTGTCAATTAATAGTTCTTCATAAAGTTTTTCACCGGGCCTTAGGCCAGAAAAAATAATTTCTATTCCATTACTATTTCCTTCAGATGCTACAGAATTTCCAGAGAGCCTTATCATTTTTTTGGCAAAATCTAAAATTTTTATAGGATTACCCATATCAAGTAAAAATACCTCACCTCCTTTTGAAATTCCCCCTGCTTGAATTACTAAATTAGCAGCTTCATTTATAGTCATGAAATAACGATTTACATCCTTATGAGTTACAGTTACTGGCCCTCCTTTTTCTATTTGCTCTTTGAAAAGAGGCATAACTGAACCTGAGGAATTTAAAACATTTCCAAACCTTACTATTGAAAACACCGTTTCATTATCCTCAACGTCTTGAAATGCTTGTAAAGAAATCTCAGACAGTCTTTTTGAAGCTCCCATTAAGTTTGTAGGATTTACTGCTTTATCTGATGAAACTAGAACAAAATTATTTACTGAATTAGTTTTAGCCAATTTACAAAGGTTGAAGGTAGCTACGAAATTATTATTTATTGCAGAGCTTATATTTGTATTAGACTCAAGAAGAGGTACATGTTTATAAGCAGCAGCATGATAGATTGTATTTATTTTGTATTTTTTAATTAGATTATCTAATCTTTCTTTTTCTTGAATATTGGATAATACAAAAACCATTTCAGAGAAGTTCTTGTAAGTTTGAAAATGCAATCTCAATTTATAGAGGTTAAATTCTGATGAATCTAACAAAATTAGTTTTTGTGGATTAAGGTTTGCTACCTGCATAGATATTTCAGATCCGATTGAGCCACCTGCACCAGTTACAAGAATATTTTTTTTATATATATTTTTTTTTTAATAGTTTTTTATCAGGAATATTTTGGTCCCTAGCTAATACATCCTCTACCTCTATATCTTGAATGGACATTTTTGTTTCAAGTGCTCCATAATTTGTAGGAATAGTTTTAACATGAACTTCAAATTTTTCTAACAAAGAAATAATTTTTCTTCTATCTTTTGAATCAATATTAATCATTGCCATCACTACTATAAGATTTGGATGATTTTTTTTTAGTTTAGAAATTTTGTTAAAACTTCCTAAAACTTTGAAATTAAATATTTCAAAATTTTTTAGCTTTTTATCATCATCTATAAAGCCCAATATCTTATATTTTTCGTTTTGAGAGATATAGGCAGCCGTCTCTCTGCCAGCCTGTCCTGCGCCATAAATTACTATTGGAGAAGAAACATTCAGTGATTTATTTTGTAAAAATCCATAAATAAATGATCTTGAGGTTGTATTTAAAAAATAAACCATAAAAAAACTTATAAAAGATAATCTAAAGGAATCTATAAAAATATTAAATTTAAATTGATAAATTGCACCAATAGCAGAGGTAAAAAAAACTATCGCGATCAGTCTGCCTCTTCCAAGAATAGTAATTACTCCAACCGTTCTAAAAAAGTTCTTATATCCATGAAAGAAGTGAATCAGGGTAATTGATCCTAAATTTAATAGAAAGATCTCTGAAAAAGAAAAAGATAGAAAACCATTGATTATCGGAAGACTATTTAAAGCTTCTAAATTTAAAAATAGTAAAAATCCGAAACAAATAATAAGAGGAAAATTAAAACAAAGTAAATCATTCAAAATAACTAGAATAACTTTTTGTGTTCTTGGGAGAGATATTAAGTAACTTCTTAAAGAATCGATCATAATTGATAAAATGCTTTATAGTATATTATGACCTTCTTAAAAGGAAATTGTTTTGAAATCAAAACTATCTAAAGTAGTAATTCCAATTGCTGGACTTGGAACAAGAATGTTACCGGCAACTAAAGCAATTCCCAAAGAAATGTTACCCGTAGTCAATAAGCCAATTATTCAACTCATTGTTGAGGAGGTAGAATCGGCAGGATTTGAGGAAGTGATTTTTGTAACCCATTCAAGTAAATCGTCAGTAGAAAATCATTTTGATAGAAGTTTTGAGCTTGAAACAACTTTAGAGAAAAGAGTAAAAAGAAGTTTACTAAAAGAATTAAAATCAATTTCAAATTTGAAAATTTCTTTTTTTAGTGTGAGACAAAGCTTCGCACTTGGATTAGGCCATGCGATATCTTGTGCAAAAAAAATCGTAAAAGGAGAACCTTTTGCAATCATATTACCTGATATGATTTTGAAAGAACTTTCTAAAGGCAAAAATTTATCAATTTTAAAAGAGAAATATGAAAAGACAGGTGACTCTCAAATTTTATTAGCTAAGGCCGCAAAGAAAGAAATATCAAATTATGGTGTCGTGGAAATATCTTCAACTTTTATTAAAAAAATCACAGAAAAACCACCTGAAAAACAAATTAATTCAAATTTATTTGCTGTAGGCAGATATGTTTTTAAAAGTGATATTTTTAAGTATATCGATAAAAAACAAAAATCAAAAAATACAGAAATAGATTTTTCCAGCGCAATTCAAAAGTACATTAAAAGTGGAAATAGAATTTCATACACTATTTTAAAAGACAAGTATTTTGATTGTGGAAATATACTGGGTTACCTTGAGGCAATAGTAAATTTCGCTCTAGATGATAAAGCTTTTGGAAAAAAATTTAAAATGATCTTAAAAAAAATCTCATGAAAAAAAGAAAAATCGCTGTTGTAAGTGGGGGCTTTGATCCCTTACACAGTGGACATATTGCATATTTAGATGAAGCAAGCAAATTTGGAGAAGTGTTAATAGTTTTGCTTAATAGCGATCAGTGGCTGATAAATAAAAAGGGTAAATACTTTTTACCATTTAATGAAAGAAAAATTGTTCTTGAAAATCTAAAGCTAGTGGATGAAGTGTGTAGTTTTCAAGATGACGATATTGGATCTTGCATACATGGCTTAAACGATATCAAAAAAAAATATCCTAAAGATGACATTATTTTTTGTAATGGAGGAGATAGAACTCAATCAAATATTCCCGAAATGAGCTTAAAAGATATAGTTTTTGAATTTGAAATTGGAGGCTCAAATAAGTTGAATTCATCAAGTGAAATCCTAAAAAATTGGAATTATCAAAAGGAAAAAAGAATCTGGGGAGAGTTTTATAACTTATTTGAAGAAAAATATTTAAAAGTTAAAGAACTAATTGTTTTTCCGAATCAAGGTATGAGCTTTCAAAGACACTTTCATAGGAATGAAATCTGGTTTGTAAGCGAAGGATCTTGCAAGGTAAATTATAGTAAATCTACAGAGGAGGAAAAAAAGGAAATTACTTTAACTAAATTCGATACCTTTTTAGTGAAAAAGAATGAGTGGCACCAAATAATTAATCCTCATCAAACAGAATGTAAAATCATTGAAATTCAATACGGAGATAAAGTAGACGAATCTGACATTGAAAGACTGTATTATTTCAATGAAGGCAAATAAAAAAGAATGGGCATTGCTTCTTTTTTCAGACACAAGTTAAAGAGAGATAAGAAACTTTTATTAGTATCACTTCAGGAAGACTTAAAAAAACTGGAAAAAGAACTTTCAAAAAGCAAAGTAATTGGCATTGATACTGAGTTCGACTGGAGGACTACTTATTTCCCTAAACTTTCGATTATTCAAATATCAACCTTAAAGAAGAAAATTATAATTGATTGCCTTAAAGTAAATCCAAAGAAGATTCTCAAAACATTCCTTGAAAATTCAGAATATTTAAAAATTTTTCACTCAGTAAGAAGCGATTCCTTAGTTATAAGTAAGAGTTTGGGTATAAAAACCGCAAATGTTTTTGATATTCAAATAGCGGAAAAAATTTTAACCAACAGAGATATTTTGGCATATTCTAAAATCGTAAAAAAATATTACGGCATAAAATTAAATAAATCTGAAACCAATTCAAACTGGTTAAAAAGACCTCTTTCTGAAAACCAATTAAAATATGCGCAAGAGGATGTTGATTTCTTAATCGGAATCTATAGGGCACAAAAACCACTTCTAAGAATAAATAATCTTGAAGATAAAGTTAAGAAACTATCGGAACGAGAAGCTAGCTTGGGTAATGAATCTCTTAAAAAATTAAGGCTGCAAAAGAATGAAAAAAAACTTTCACATAGAGGTAAAAAAATCTTCCTTTGGAGAGAAGAAACTGCTGAAGAGGAAAATATCCCTCCTGGGTATATTTTTAAGGATAAGTTTTTAAAAAAACTTTCTGAGATAGCTCATGGGGATCCTCTGGCAAGAAAGAAAATAATATCGATGATTGGCAATACTAAAACCGCAGAAAAATTTATAATGGACCTTTTATGATTTTAACTTGGTTTTTATACGCGGGTTTATCAATTTTTATTGGTTTTTTATTATCAATGCTAGTTAAAAACAAATTCTTACAAATTTTTCTATTTAGTCTTTATGTGTCTTTGACAATTACACCTTGGTTCAAAATTCCAGGAGAAAGTTTTTTTGCCCCTATCTTCACTATCTTTTTTTTAGAATCTACTATTTTAGAAAAAAATGGATTGGAAAGAATCTTAAGACCACTCTTTATTTCCTTTATTTTTACTTATTTAGTTTCATTTATTTTTTGGAAGAAAATAACTAGAAATTAATTATTTTTGGATTAATTTTTGAGAGGTCAACTATTCCAACACTATTTTTGCCTTTCATAAATCCAGCACATTCTCCTGGATTAAATATATAGCAATCATTAACTTTCTCAAGCCTATATCTATGTGTGTGGCCATGTAATATCAGATCATTATTTTTAAGCATTGTTGAATCAATTAAATCGGGATGATGTACCACAGATATTTTTGAAGAAGCTATATTTAGAGAATAGGGTTCATCGAATATCTTACAATTGAAAGTTTTTGCTGCTTCTTCAAGCCCATTTCTTTCCTCAATATCATTGTTTCCTATTATCGCAATTAAAGGACATTTAAGTTGATTAAATTCAAGAAGAGACTTAGGAAGAGAGATATCTCCAGTATGAAATACTAAATCTGCACCAGATTCATTAAAAATGGCGCAGATATTAGAAATATTTTTGAGATTATTATGCGTATCTCCCGTTACGCCAATTATCACGAATTAGACTTTTTCTAAAATATGTATACCACAAGCAGTACCAAGACCTATGACGTGAGTCATACCCAATCTTGCTCCTTCTACTTGTCTCTCTCCGGCTTCGCCTCTTAAATGAGTACAAACTTCATATATGTTAGCTATACCAGTTGCACCTAAAGGATGTCCTTTGGATAAAAGACCTCCTGAAACATTTACAGGAACTTTTCCACCCAATTCAACATGACCTTCATCTATCATCCTTCCAGCTTCACCATCTTTACAAAGACCTAAATTTTCATAATGCAACATTTCTGCTGTCGCAAAACAATCATGTAATTCAACAAGATTTATGTCTTCTGGCCCAACACCAGCCATTTCATATGCTTGTTCAGCAGCCAGCCTAGTACAAGCATTTACATCAGGCATGACCAAATCCCTATCTGTATACGGATCACTCGCAAGTGCAGAAGCTTTAACTCTAACAGCACGTCCCATGCCTAATTCTTTTGCTTTCTTTTCTGAAACAAGGACTGCAGCAGCAGATCCATCTACATTTACAGAACACATAAGTTTTGTATTTGGGTAAGAAATCATTTCAGCATTCATTACTACATCCAAAGGAGTTTCTATT
>MDTE01018958.1_pt1 | contig 38622 bp, 41 predicted proteins | sample 811231 | NCBI WGS metagenome assembly MDTE01 (sample SAMN05326651, study PRJNA326480) | marine metagenome | isolation source: seawater | place: Indian Ocean: Red Sea | collected 2010 | reverse complement strand
GAGGGATTCGAACCCTCGAAACAGTTTCCTGTTTACACGCTTTCCAAGCGTGCGCCTTCAGCCACTCGGCCACCTCTCCATCTAGTCGACAGAAGTTTTTAAAACATTTATAAAAGCCGATTGAGGTATCTCAACTTTGCCAAATTGCCTCATCCTTTTCTTACCTTTTTTTTGCTTATCAAGAAGCTTGTTTTTTCTGGTAACATCTCCCCCATACAACTTTGCTGTCACATCTTTTCTATAACTATTTATAGTTTCACGGGCAATTATTTTACCCCCAATTGAAGCTTGCACAGGAATTTTAAACTGTTGCCTTGGAATCAGATTTTTTAATTTTTCACAATAAACCTTTCCCCTTGGTGCAGATTTCATTCTATGACAAATAAATGATAATGCATCAACAGGTTCTGAATTGACCATTATTTGTACTTTAACTAAATCGCTTTCTGAGTACTCAACAAATTCATAATCGAAACTGGCATAACCGCTTGTAATTGATTTCAATCTATCATAAAAATCAAAAACAACCTCAGCTAATGGAAGGTGATATATTACCATTGCTCTTTTTCCAACATAACTAAGATTTTTTTGAGAACCTCTTCTTTCAGTACATAATTGCATTACGGGTCCAAGATACTCATCTGGTAGCAATATAGTTGCCTTAATTATAGGTTCAAGAATCCTATTAATTTTAACAACATCTGGCAACTCGGATGGATTGTGAATTTCAATTTTTTCTCCATTTGTTTTCTCTATTTTATATACAACTGATGGAGATGTTGTAATTAAATTAATATCAAATTCTCTACTTAATCTTTCTTGAATAATTTCTAAATGAAGTAAACCAAGGAAACCACATCTAAACCCCATTCCTAATGCAGCTGAGGTTTCTGTTTCAAATGTAAAACTTGCATCATTTAGGCCTAATTTTGAAAGACTATCTTTCAATAAGTCATAATCATCTGCGTCAACAGGATATAATCCACAAAAAACAACTGGAACACTTGGTTTAAATCCAGGGAGTGGTTTCTCAATCGGTTTTAAATCATCAGTTATTGTATCACCAACTTTACAATCACTGACATGCTTTATACCAGCAGTAATGAAACCAATTTCTCCCGATTTTATTTTATCTACATATTTTATTTTAGGTGTAAAAAATCCACATCTTTCAACATTATATGTAGCATTTGTACCCATCATTCTTAATTTCATACCCTTAACTAAAGTTCCTGACCTCACTCTCACAAGAATTATTACTCCCAGATAAGAGTCGTACCAACTATCAATTAACATAGCCACGAGTTTTGCTTGATCATTAATGCAGGGTGGTGGAAGTTTTTTTACTATTGCTTCAAGTAATTCCTCGACTCCATCTCCAGTTTTAGCTGAAACTGAAATTGCTTCAGAAGAATCAATGCCAATAACTTCCTCAATTTGTTTTTGGATTTTTACTGGGTCAGATGAAGGAAGATCTATTTTGTTAAGTACCGGTATAATTTCGTGATCATTGTCAATTGCTTGATAAACATTTGCTAATGTCTGAGCTTCTACACCTTGCGATGCGTCAACAACAAGAAGTGATCCTTCACAAGAAGAAAGCGACCTGCTAACTTCATATGAAAAATCAACATGGCCTGGAGTATCCATTAGATTAAAATTATAAACGATGCCATCACTTGATTTATATTTCAAATACACTGTTTGGGCCTTAATAGTTATTCCTCTCTCTCTTTCAATATCCATTGAATCAAGCACTTGATCCTTCATCTCTCGTTCTGAGAGTCCACCACAAAATTGAATGATTCTATCAGCTAAAGTTGATTTACCGTGATCTATATGAGCTATAATTGAAAAATTTCTAATTGGAACATCACTCATAATCATCTTAATTTTGCATCAAATTTTTCTTTGACCTCTTTAATAATTTTTTCAGATAAATCATTAATTTCTTGATCCTGAAGAGTTTTATGGTCAGATTGAATCTTAACCTCCAAAGCTATTGCTTTATGACTAGATTTGATCTTTTCACCAAAATAACTATCAAATATTGTCACGCTTTTAATAAGATCTTTATCAATCTTTCTTATAGTTGATACCAAATCACCTGAGAAAGTATCTTTTTCTATTTCAAAAGAAAAATCCCTTGTTGATGATTGAAATGAAGAAACCTTAATTTCATTTTTTGATGTATTCTTTTCTCGGAAGAATTTTAATATTTTGGTTAAATTGACTTCAAAGGCAACAGTTTTAGTTTTTATAGACAAATTTTCTAAGACTTCAGGATGAATTTCTCCAAAAAAGGCAATTATTTCTCCTCCTATTTTTAAAGAACCACTTTTTCCCGGATGGTAAAAAGATTTTGATTTTCTATCTAAATCAAATTTCTCAATGTCAAAGCCAAGAATTTTTAACATACAATTGAGATCAGCTTTTATATCAAAAAGATCATAAGATTTGTCTTTCTCAAGCCAATTTTTCTCATAGAAGTTTCCTGACCTTACTACAGAAATAAATTCTTCTTGTTTGCCTGGTTCAATGCCTTTAAAAACTGGACCTAATTCAAACAAGGAAATATTATTTATGTTTTTATTATTATTTTTTCTTATTGCTAATAGCAGATTACCAATCAAGTTCGATCTTAAACACGTTAAATCTGAACTTATAGGATTTTGAATATTAATGGTTTTTTTATCATCTGAAAGTAAGTTTTCAATACTTTCATTAGAAAATGACCAAGAAATAATTTCTGAAATATTTCTGCTGACTAAAAGTGTTTTAATTTTTTTTCTTATTTTCTGAATATAATTGGTTTTTGAATTATTGTTATTGCTAATTGGCATTTCAATACTAGGAATATTTTCATATCCATAGAGTCTTGCAACCTCTTCAACTAAATCTTCTTTAATCTTTAAATCAGGTCTCCATGATGGTGGATTAACTAGAAAGAAATCTTTTTCTTTTTTTAAATCACACCCTATGGCCTCTAACTTCTGCGTTATGAAATCATCTGATATACTTATTCCTAAAACATCTTTGAAGAAACTCTTTGTTATCTTGATTTGATTTCGTTTTTCTATGTTCATACTATCACTTATGACCGTACCAACATCTCCTCCACAAAGTTCCATAATCATTTCTGTTGCCATTTCCATTCCAGGCAATGTTGATTCTGGGTCTATTCCTCTTTCAAATCTATATCTAGCATCACTTACAATGTTGAGTTTTCTTCCTGTATAAGATATTGCATCTGGTAAGAAATAGGCTGATTCAAGGAGAACATTTTTTGTATCCTCACCGCAAGCAGTTTCTTTACCTCCTAGGATACCAGCTAAACTTATTATTTTGCTCTCATCACAAATTACTACCATTCCATCATCTAATGTATATTCAAAATCATCTAGACCAAGAAATTTTTCTCCTCTTTTAGAGTGTCTTATTGTAATTTCTCCGTTAATCTTATCATAATCAAATACATGAAGTGGTCGACAATAATCAACTGTTATATAGTTAGTAATATCCACCAAAGAAGAAATCACCTTCAAATCAGAACAATTAAATCTCTTAATTATCTTGTCTGGCGATTGAGAATTTTTTACACCTCTTATTAATCTTAACAAGAATGTCGGACAATCAGAAGATTTCAATTCGTTGTTTAATTTAATTTGTGTATTAAAGCTAGAATCTATTTTTGGAATTTTTTTTTTTCTAAGATTTCCAAAACCTGATGCACTCAAATCTCTTGCAATACCATAAACGGATGCACAGTCAACTCTATTTGGTGTTATGGAAATTTCAATAAAAGTTTGATCATCACTGACATAATCACTAAAATTCTTGCCTACCTCATATTTTTTTGTAAGTTCCATGATTCCGTCTGAAGATTCAGACAATCCTAACTCTTCCTCAGAGCAAAGCATTCCAAAAGATTCAACACCTCTTATTTTACTTTTCTTTATTGTAAATTGATTTTTATGACCTGGTTTTATTATGGTTCCCTCATATGCAAGAACACTGATTAAATTTTTTTTTGCATTTTTTGCTCCACAAACTATATTTAGTTTCTTTTTTCCATCAAAAACTTCGCATATTCTTAACTTGTCTGCATCTGGATGCGGAAAAATATCATTAATTTTTGCTACAACAAAACCTTCAAATTTTTTTTTAGGGTCAGAAAAACTCTCCACTTCTAAACCTATGCTGGTAAGGCGTTCACATAGTTCATCAATTGATGAATCAAATTCAAGATAATCTTTTAGCCAACCTAATGTAAATTTCATACTATCGCCAACCTAAATCCGTAGTTTCAAAAAATGAAAAACCATAATGTTTCAGCCATCTGAGGTCATTCTCAAAAAAATTTCTAAGATCAGGCATTCCATATTTAAGCATAGCCAATCTCTCTATACCCATCCCAAAGGCAAAACCTTTTATATCATTATTTTTAACTTCCGATATCATTTGAAAAACATTTGGATGAACCATTCCACACCCCAAAATTTCCATCCAATCACTACCTTCGCCCAGATGTATTTTTCCCGATTCAACTCTACAATTTATATCAACTTCTGCTGACGGCTCAGTAAAAGGGAAATATGAAGGTCTAAATCTCAAACTCAATCCTTCATTATTAAAAAATATTTTGCAAAATTTTTCTATAAACCATTTCAAGTTTGCAAAAGTAATTCCTTCTTCAACAACTAATCCCTCTACTTGGTGAAACATAGGAGTATGAGTTATGTCTGAGTCACATCGATAAGTTCTTCCAGGTGCAAAGATTCTTAAAGGAATTTTTTTTTCTTTCAAACTTCTTATTTGAACTGGTGAAGTATGTGTTCTTAAAACAAAACCTTCATCCTTTTCGCCAAGATAAAATGTGTCATGCATTTGCCTCGCAGGATGGTTTTTAGGAATATTTAAAGCTGTAAAATTATGAAAATCATCTTCAACATCTGGACCTTCTTCATAACTTAGACCCATTGATCCAAGAATAGAAATAATTTCATTCATAGTGTGAGATATGGGATGAATTTTTGCATCAACAAATGATGATTCTCTTCCAGGAAGTGAGATATCTATACTTTCTTTTTTAAGTTGTGTTGAGATTAATTGTTTCTTTATACTAGTTTTTTTTAACTCAACTTTTTTAAAAAAACTTGATTTGAATTCATTTAATTTTTTTCCAATCTCTCTTTTTTCTTGATTATTAAGTTTTGAAATTTGCTTTAACTTTCGATTTACAACTCCATTCTTTCCGAAGTATTTTATTCGAACATTTTCAAGTGAATCAATTGAATTTGAAGAGTCTACTTCAACCATTGCTGATTGAATTAATTGATCATAATTTTCCATTATAAAAAATTAATAGCCTGCTTTGACTTTAGTTACAATCTCTTTAAATGAATCTGGTTCTTGGGCAGCTAAATCAGCTAGAACTTTCCTGTTAAAATTAAGATTGATTTTTTTTAAACCATTAATGAAAATTGAATATTTTATTCCATGGAGTCTACAACCGGCATTTATTCTTTGGATCCAGAGGTTTCTGAACTGACGTTTTCTTACTTTTCTATCCCTATAGGAATATTGGGCAGCCTTTTCCACAGCTTGGTTGGCTGCTTTAAAAGTGTTTTTTCTTCTTCCGTAGTAACCTTTAGCTTTTCTGACAATTTTTTTATGTCTTGCTCTTGTTATTTTTCCAACTTTTACTCTTGACATCCAAACCTCAATTAGATCTTAACATTCATATACTTTTTAACAATTTTAGAGTCTTGTTTAGACATAATTATGGGACCTTTTGCCGATCTTTTCATCTTTTTTGATCTTTTAGAGAGGTTGTGTCGTTTACCACTCGAAAACATTATTACTTTTCCAGTTGAAGTAACTCTAAATCTTTTTTTAGTTCCACTTTTTGTTTTAATCTTCGGCATACTACAGTACTAATAATTTTCTTAATTTATATATTTTTTTTGTGCCAAAGCAAGGAGCTTTTAAAATTTAAAACTATCTAGGGGCAACAACCATTATCATATGCTTGCCTTCTAATGCTGGAGCTTGCTCAATCTTTGCTAATGGTTCAATCTCACTCTCTAATTTTTTAAGAATATCCATACCTCTTTGTTGGTAAGCCATTTCTCTTCCTTTAAATCTAAGCGTTATTTTTACCTTATCACCTTCACTGAGAAATCTCTGAATAGATTTAAGTTTAACCCCATAATCATGATCCTCTATTCCTGGTCTTAGTTTCACTTCTTTAACTTCAAAGGTTTTTTGTTTTTTCTTCGCTTCAGCTTGCTTTTTTTGAATTTGGTATCTGTACTTACCATAGTCAATTATTTTACAAACAGGGGGAGAGGCATTTGGTGAAACTTCAACCAAGTCTAGGCCCTCTTCAAAAGCCATTTGGAGAGCTCTATTAATTTCCAAGACACCTAACATCTCACCTTTTTCTGAAATCACTCTTACTGATTTTGCTGAAATTCTATCATTAATCGCAGGTCCTTTTTTTGAACCAAAAGAACTTTTGGTCATAGTATATTTAGTTGCATAATTTTGTAAATTTCCTTTCTAAAAAAGCTATCTCGTTTAAAATTACTCATAATTTATTAAATTCTGCAAGAATTTTTTATTTTTTTTACAAATTCATCAATTTTAAGTGAAGTTTGTGCCTTATTTCCTAATTCTCTCAACATTACGGTTTTTTGCTCTACTTCTTTATCACCAACTACAGCAACGAATGGAATTTTTTCTAAAGATAATTCCCTAATCTTATAATTTAATTTTTCATTTCTTAAATCAACCTTACATCTGATATTTTCGTTATGAAGTTTTTTTTCAAGTTCTATTACATAACTCTTACATTTTTCATTAATTGAAGCAATTGCAACTTGAATGGGGCTCAGCCAGTTAGGAAATTTGCCAGAATAGTTTTCTATCAAAATGCCGATGAATCTTTCAAATGATCCCAAAACAGCCCTATGTAACATTACAGGCCGATGTTTATTTCCATCTTCTCCAACATAATTTGCATCTAGCCTTTCTGGCAAAACAAAGTCAACTTGTAAAGTTCCACATTGCCAGTCTCTTCCAATCGCATCTTTAAGCACAAATTCAAGCTTGGGTCCGTAAAATGCACCGTCGCCAGGGTTTAATTCGTATTTATATCCTGCAGACTCAATTGCAACAATCAATGCATTTTCAGCTTGTTCCCAAACATTATCATCACCAGCTCTAACTTCTGGTCTATCAGAAAATCTAATTATAACATCCTTAAAACCAAAATCTCTATAGACATCCATTAATAAATTGCAGAATCTTTTAGTTTCTTCAGTTATTTGTTCCTTAGTGCAAAATATGTGTGCATCATCTTGGGTGAATGCCCTAGCTCTCATAAGTCCGTGCAATGCTCCAGAAGGTTCATTCCTATGACAAGAACCGAATTCTGCCATCCGAATAGGCAGATCTTTGTAACTTTTAATTCCTTGTTTGAAAATTTGAACATGGCATGGACAATTCATTGGTTTAATTGCTAAAACCTTTTCCTCAGATTCTGAAACAAACATATGTTCTCTAAATTTTTCCCAATGGCCAGAAATCTTCCATAATGAACTATCAACTAATTGAGGAGTATTGACTTCTTCATATCCATGATTATCTAATTTTTTTCTCATATATTCCAATATAATCCTATATAGTATCCAACCTTTGGAATGCCAAAAAACAGACCCGGGAGCATCCTCTTGAAAATGAAATAATTCAAGCTCTTTTCCTAATTTTCGATGATCTCTTTTTTCTGCCTCATCAAGCATATCAAGATATCTTTTCAAATCGTCTTCATTTTTCCAAGCAGTTCCATAAATTCTTTGTAACATTTCATTTTTTGAATCACCTTTCCAATATGCACCAGAAATTTTTGTCAATTTAAATGCACCTATCATTTTTAAACTCGGCAGATGAGGACCTCTGCATAGATCAACAAAATTAGAGTTTTCTTGTTTGTAGATTTGAAAACCTTCTTCTTGGTTAGAATCATTAATAATTTGGATCTTATAATCCTCTTTTCTCTCATCGAATAAATTTATAGCCTCTTTCTTGGATTTAATTATTTTTTCTATTCTTGCACCACTTTTAAGAATACTTCTCATCTCATTTTCTATTATTGGTAAATCATCGACTGAAATTGGTTTTTCAAAAAAAATATCATAATAAAAACCATCTTTTATCGTTGGACCTATTGCTAATTTGGATTTTGGAAATAGATTCTTAACTGCGCGCGCTAATACTTGTGCAGTTAAAGTATGCCTCATTATCTCAACACCAATTTCATCTTTTAAAGTAATTATAGAAATTGATGCATCATTATAAATTCTATCACATAGATCTTTTTGTTCATCATTAACTAAAACAGCAACCGCATCTTTGGAAAGAGATTTTGAAATATCTTCAGCAACTTCTTGACCAGTAATGCCTACTTTAAATTCCTTTTTTCGCCCATCAGGAAAGCTTAATTTAATCATCGTTTTAATTAAATTATATGAATTATTATGTCAATAAACATTAATTTCTAAATATTTTTCTAGATTCTTTTATAATTTGATTTAACAAAAGATTCTTATTCTTTATATAGTTCAAAACATAAGTTTTTTTTCCAATTTGTCTGCATAAATCAGGATTAGAATTTTTTGTATAAAAAACCAAAGTTGGATTATTACCTCTTGATATAATGTGCATTGGTCCAGTGTCATTTCCAAAGGAAATTAACGATTTCTTTGATAAATGAGCAATCTGAAAGAAATTTGTTTTTTTACACAAATTTTTTGCACTTCTAAATTTTCTTTCTAGATTTTCACATACCTCTTCATCATCGTCAGATCCTATAAGAATTGGAGTGATTGAATTTTTTAACAACATTTTTATTATCTCATAGTATATTTCAATTGGTATCCTCTTATTCATTCTTTTTTTCGACCCACCTGGCACAATAAGTGAAATTTTTTTTTGAATATTCAAAACTTTTTCGGAATTAAATAGCCAACTTAAATTAGGGTTTTTGTAAAATTTAATATTTGAATTACCTAGCTGTTCTTCTTGTCTTGTAATTGTGTGCATATAGTCTCTATTTGGATTGTTGTGTTGTATATTTGCAAACCTACCTATTCCATTAATCTCACAACATTCTTTATTAAATATCTTAAGATAACAAGATGATCTTCTGGAAGTTTGTAAATCAAAAACTGTATCTATTGATTGAACATCCAAATTTCTTTTTATTTTAAAAATATCTAGTGAATACAATATTGACCTTTTTATAGTAATTATTCTGTCAAACCATTTGGATTTTTGGAAAAATTGATCATAGGGTTTTTCTGTTAATATTAAAATTTTTTTTTTTTGAAATTTTTTTTTTATCGAATAAATAGCATTTAAGGACAAAATTATATCCCCAAGTCCACCAAATTTAATTATTAATATTTTCTTTTCTTTCAATTAATTCCTCATAAACCTTTATGGTTCTATCAAGCATTTTTTTAAGCTCAAATCTTTCAATAACTCTTTTTCTTGCATTCTTTCCAATAAGATCTTTTTTATCTTGTTTAAGTTCTAATACATAAATAATTTTATCACCCAATGATTCGTAGTTATTTGGTTCAACCAACCAACCCGTAATGTTATTTTCTATTATCTCTCTAGAACCCCCATGATTTGATGAAATTATTGGTTTACTCATTGACGATGCCTCAGCAGATATTCTTCCAAAGGCTTCTGGTTCAATTGAAGTTGAAAGGACAATATCTGCTGTTGAATAAACAGCTGGCATATCATTTAAATTACCACAAAAGTTAACCTTATTTTCGAGCTTAAGCTTTCTTATCTTTTTCTTGAGTTTTTTAGTGAATCTTTCTTTTCCATCTTCAGAACCAACAAAAATCATTATAAAATTTAGTTCAGGTTTTTTTTTATTTATGTAATTTATAGCATCTATTGCTACATCGTGACCCTTCCAACCTGTAATTCTTGCCGGAAGCAAAATAATGTGAGTATTTTCAGGTATTGATAGACTGGACAGAAAGTTTTCTTTTCTTATTTCTGATACTGATGAAAGATTGAAATAATTAGAATCAATTCCTCTGTTTATTTGGATTAACTTTTTTTTGTTTTCTGGAAAAAAATGCCTTACATGACCATCTATAAATTTAGAAATTGTAATTACAGAGTCACCGCTAGTCATGACTTTATTGTATTGTCGTTTGAAAAACAAGTTACTACCACTATAAGTTCCATGGTATGTAGTTACCAAAGGAATTCTTTTTCTTTTTATAATTCCTGAAAAGCATAATGCTGGCCATCTACTTCTGATATGAATTAGATCTGGTTTTATTTCGTCAATTAATTTTACAAATTTAATTCTACTTAATAAAAAATTAATAGGCCCTTTTTTGTCCAACTTCATTTGATAATGATCAACACCTTTATATTTATATTTCTCGGCCATTTCTCCACCAGATGAAAGAATGAGTGATTTAAATCCTCGTTCTGCTAGTTCCTTGGCTATGTCCAAAGTTCCTCTTTCTACGCCACCATTAATTTTTTTTAAAGAAGGAACTATCTGTAATACTTTTTTCATTATTCAATGATTCAAATAAGTGTTGCAATCCTAACTTATAATTTCTAAATTTAGGTGTCCATTCTAATATTTTTTTTATCTTCTGGTTTCTTACTCTTTTATTATCATTATAAAAACTCTTTATCTTTGAGTCTAATTTCTCATTATCAAAATTTATTGTTCTTATTTTCTCAATTCCTAATAGTTTTGCAGCAAAACTTACAACCTTCTCTGATTCTGTTGGCATATCATCAGTTAAATTAAAAATTTCTCCAGAAGTAATTTTTTTCATACTTTTAATTATTGCATCAGCAATATCTTCCACAAAAACCCTTGAAAAGTAGTGTCCCTCTTTTTTTATTTTTACATAAGACCCCTTTAAGAACTTGTCAAAGACTGATCTGCCTGGACCGTAAATGCCTGGCAATCTGAATATGTGAATTGGAATCTCATATCTCTTAAATAATTCCAGATGTTGGTTTTCTGACTTTAGTCTCAACTTTCCTCTATTTGTTTTGGGATTAAGTTGTGATTTTTCATCAACCCACTTTCCAAAATGATCTCCATATACACTCGTTGATGAAAAATACCCATACCACTTTAAAGTTCTTTTGATTGAAATTAAATTTTCTTTAAAGTGTTGTATTACTACATCGCCATTTTCGTTTGGTGGAATTGAGTTTAAAATATGGGTGGTACCTTTCAAATAGTCCTTTTGATTCTTTAATATTTCACTTAAACGCAATCTCACCAATTTTATGCTTTTATCAAAATTTTCAGACTTAATATTTTCATTATGGGTACAAATAATTTCTGCATTTTTAGGTAATTTAGGGATAATGAATCTTGAACAATAACCTGCACCAAAAAAAATAATTTTCATGACAAATCATTAACAATTTTGTTTCTAACCCAATCAAAGGAAGGGTGATTAGCAAGTTCCTTGTGCCATATTAGTTTGGTTTTCCTTTTCTCCAAATCAATTGGTAAATCTGAAATTACAAATCCATAATTTTTTGAAATTCTTTGCGCTGTTTTAGACGGTAAAGTTAAAACAAGATCAGAATTATCTATAATTGAAGGAGCAAGAGTTATAAGATCAATTCTTACAAGAATATTTCTTTCTAGATTTAGTTGACTTAAAGATCTATCTATTGGAGCTGCTGGAGCACCTGCAGGAGCAACTCTTAAATGTTTTATGGAAAGATACTGTTCAATTGAGAGTTTTTCTTCATTAGCAAACTTATGGGACGGCTTCATCATACACACATATTTTTCATTGAACAAATCAATTGATCCAAATCTACTGTGAACCATCTCAAACCTTCCTATAGCAAAATCCGTTTCATTACTATCAAGAAGTTTCATTGCCTCAGAACCTTGCTCTGACCTTATTCTAAGAGACGAGTTAGGTGAGTTATTTTCAATAAAACTAACTAAATTTGGAAGAATTAAAGGGGCAACATCATCGGAAATTGAAATTCTAAAAAGTTTCTCTGTTTTTTGAGGATCAAAACTTATTGATGATAAAGACAATTCTAAATCATTTAATGCACTTTGAATGGGTAACGCTAACTCTCTAGCTCTTGGGGTTGGTCTCATACCTTTTGGTCCCCTTATGAATAAATCATCCTTTACAAGATACCTTAGTCTATTAAGTGCATTACTCATAGCAGGCTGAGTAATTCCAATTTTTATGCTTGCTTTAGTTACATTTCGTTCTTCAAATAGAGTTCGGAAAACAACCAAAAGATTGAGATCAAAGTTTTTTATATTCATAATATGAATTATATTTTAAATTATTATTTTTTAAAGAAATTTCTAGAAAAAAAAATATCTATTATCATTATCTTTGTTCAATCACAGGAAAATGTAAAATCGTGATTTTAATTGTTTTGTTTTCTTTTTTACAAGGATTAACAGAGTTTCTTCCAATAAGCTCTCAAGGCCATCTTATATTCTTTAACTATATCTTTGATATAAGTTTTTTATCAAGCCTCTCAATATTAGAGGCCAATATAATTGCACATTTTGGATCACTCCTAGCTATTTTAATCTATTATTTTTCAACTGTAAAAAATATTCTTTTATCCACTAGAAATATACTAAGACCAGATATTGAAAAGCATGTTAGTTTATTGATTTTTTTAGTAATTTCGACAATTCCCATCATTATACTAGGGTATCTTTTTGGAAAATATTTTGATTACAATCATAAAATTATGATTTTAATTATTGGCATAAATAGCATTGTCTTTGGGTTAATACTTTTTATTTTAGATAAATATTGTTTATTAGTTAAAAATTTTGATTCTATGAATGTACAATCTTCTTTATTCATTGGATTAATTCAATGCTTTGCATTAATCCCCGGAGTAAGTAGATCTGGCGCCGTTCTTACGGCAATGAGAGCAAATGGTTACAACAGAAATTTTTCTGTTTTTTATTCTAATATGCTAAGTATTCCTGTCTTGATAGGCGCTATGACTTTCTTATTTTTGAATGGCAACACTCCCTTTTATATTGAAAATCTAATAAACATAGCTGCAGTTTCAATTTTCTTTTTAAGTTTTATTTTTTCGATTCTCTTTATTCATTTTCTGGTTTTCTGGGTCAGAAAATCTTCTTTACTAATTTTTGTAATTTATAGAATAATTTTTGGCACAGGTTTAATTATTTTCTATCATTAAAAATTATAGATAGTTTTTAACAATGGTTTCCATTGAGACTGGATTTTTTACAAAAATACATAGATTTTTAAGCCCTTTATTTGAAATACTATCGCGCATCAACAATCTTATTTGATCTTGAGTCAAAGGCTTATTTGGCAAGAGTTCAAGAAAAATTGCCATAATTTTTGCAAAGAAAAAAGGGATTGGAATGTAAATTCTTCTTCTTTTTTTTTGATTTAAAATAATGTCAAAAATTTGATCAAATGACTTGATAAAAGGTCCAGCAAGGTCATATGATTTGTTTTTTCTTGTAGAAACACAAACCAAAAAATGGACCAAATCTCCGACATAAATTGGTTGGAACATTACCTTTTTTTTAAAATCAATTTTTGGGAAATTTGTTTTAGAAATAGTAACTTCTGGAGTTCCAATAATTGGTAAAAAAGGACTAAACTTCGACATATTGGAAAAAAAATTGGTAAAATTGTCTCCTCTTCCAAAAACAACACTGGGTCGAACAATAACTGAGTTTTGAAAAATTTCTTTTATTTTCAATTCACCATTATATTTTGACCTAGCATAGTCAGAATTTTTTATTTTATCCACATTCAAAGCAGACAAATGGATAAAGTTTCTAACTTTATTTTTTTTAACGGCCCGAGCTATCATTTCAGGAATTTGAGTATGTATAAAATTAAACCCATTTTTTTTAGTTTCAGCCAAAATACCTATTAAGTTGTAAACAATGTCACATCCTTCTATTTTTCTATTTATATTTTCTTGATCAAAAGAATGAATTATTTCAAAATTTACCTGACCAGGATCATTTGCAAAAAAAAAATTTTTTCTGACAACAGGTCCTCTGGTAATAATGTGGATTTGGCAAGCTTCTTTACATAATCTTGAAACTAAATGAGAGCCAATAAATCCACTTCCCCCAAAAATAACGATCTTCTTACCACTTAAGCTAGAATTCATATATTATTTTTTCTAATTTTATTGTATCCTAGATATTAAGTAATATCATAATTAAGATTGTTCAAGAAATGAAAACTTTTAAATTTGGTGAGACTAAAGTCTATTTGCATAATAATGACCTTCCTAATTCATTAAAGTTTCCTAATGAAATTGCAATAGACACGGAAACGACTGGCCTTAATCTTGTTAGAGATAGATTATGCCTTATACAAATTGCTTTTTCTAAAAATGAATCTCATTTGGTTAAATTTGACAATTCTTTTTTTAAGAAAAAGAAAACTGCTCAAAACCTAGTTTCATTGCTAGGAAACAAAAAAATTCAAAAAATTTTTCACTACGCAAGGTTTGATTTAGCTATTATAAAAAAATCTTTTGGCTTCTTTTGCGAAAACATATTTTGCACAAAAATAGCTTCTAAATTAGTAAGAACATATACTGACAAACATGGCTTAAGAGATTTATGTAAAGAACTACTAGGAGTGGATCTTAATAAAACTCAGCAGTCCAGCGATTGGTCTTCAGAAGAATTATCAGAGCAACAATTAAAATATGCTTGCAACGATGCAATTTTTTTATTTCAGTTAAAGAAAATTTTAGAATCTATGCTTTTGAGAGAAGATAGAAAACAATTATCTAAAACAATTTTTAATTTTCTGGAATCAAGAATTGAATTAGATTTTTTGGGATGGATCGATAATGATATTTTTTCACATTAATTTCTAGTTATGGATATAAAAGTTGGTAAAAATGTTATTAGTCTTGAGATAAAAGCTCTTGAATTGCTCAAAGAAAATTTAAACGAAACATTTCAGAAAGTAATTAATTTACTTTTTGAAACAAAAGGAAAAATTGTAATATCAGGAATTGGAAAAAGTGGTCACATTGCATCAAAAATTGCATCAACACTATCCTCAGTTGGTTCTCCATCTTTTTTCATCCATCCATCAGAAGCTAACCATGGGGATTTAGGTATGATAACAAAACAAGATTGCGTTATTTTGATATCAAATTCTGGAGAAACTTTGGAATTAATTAATTTAATTTTGTACTGTAAAAAACAAAAAATCCCAATCATTGCAATTACCAGTGAAGAAAAAAGCACATTAGCAAAAAAATCCGACTTTGCATTATTAATCCCAAAGAATGTCGAAGCATGCCCACTAGAACTAGCCCCTACAAGTTCAACCACCTGCACTCTTTCTCTTGGGGACGCTTTAGCAGTTACGCTTTTAAAAAAAAGAGAATTCACTTCTAAAGATTTTTTAGAACTTCACCCAGGAGGCAAGTTAGGAAAAATACTTCAGAGAGTCAGTGATGTAATGAAAACAAAAAAATTGATGCCTTTGATAAATGAAAACAAAAATGTAAGTGAGGCAATTCTAGAGATGACCTCAAAAGGTCAAGGCTGTGTTGGAGTATTATCAAAAAATAGAAATAAACTTGTAGGCATTGTCACAGATGGAGATTTAAGGAGACATATGTCCTCAAACTTACTTGAAAAAAAAGTAACAGAAATAATGACAAGGAACCCGAAGACATTGTCACCGGAAACTTTGGTATCAGATGCACTAAATCTAATGAATCAGCAATCAATAACAAATTATTTTATAACTGAAAAAATGAAACCTCTAGGTATTATTCACTTACATGATATCCTTAAATAGAATTTTATAAAATGCGTTATTCTTATTTCATAAAGTCTCTAAAATACCTGTTGATAACAATTTCATTTGCTATCTTATTTACACTAGTTTTTAAAGGGATATCTTTTGAAGAAAAAACTGGAAATTTGGTTTCTTTTGAAGACCAGGAGTTTTCAGCTGCCAAACAAATCTTATCGAAACCCTTGTTTATTGGTATTGATAAAAAAAAACAACCATTTAGGATATCAGCAAAAAAAGCAACAAGATTTAATTCTAACCAAGATATTTTCAATTTAGAAGAACCTGAAGGAGAAATAGAAACTGAATCGGATAAGTTTTTTATGCAAGGTAATTTTGGAGTATTTAATAATAAAGAACAGATTCTAGAAATTGAAGGCAATGTTAAATTCCGTAATAAAGATTCCTTGAACTTTAATACTTCAGAGGCAAAGTTTGATTTTAAAAAAGAAATTCTCTCAGGAAATAAAAAAATTATTGGTAAAAAAGATAACTCCACGATTATTTCTGAGGGCTTCAAGATGATAAATAAAGAAAATAAAATAATTTTTACTGGTAAATCACATTTAATATTATCAAGTAAATAAATATTATGTTTTTAAGAGTTTTTTCCTTCCTTCTTATTTTTTTTTCTAATTCTCTTTCTCAACAAATCATAAATCAAAAACAGGGCGATCAACCAATTGAAATTTATGCTGAAAAAGGAATAGAATGGCACAAAAATGAAAAAAAATATTTAGCCATTGGTAATGCAAAAGCAACAAGTGGGACCATGTCACTGAAATCAGACAAAATTGAGGCTTTTTATACTGAAAAAGAAGGTTCTAGTATGGATATAGAATTAGTTAAGGCAAAAAAAAATGTAATTGTTGAAGATGAAGACTTAAAAATTGTTGGAGGAAGTCACGCTGAATATAATCTAAGAAAGGATTATTTCTCAATTTTTGGAAAAAAAATCTTATTAACTTCTAATCAAAACAAACTTTATTCAAATGAAAAGTTGGAGTATTGGAGACAAAAAGGTATTGCAATTGCTACAGGAAAAGCCATTGCCAAGAAAGGAAACGAATTTACGATTAAAGCAGACAAACTTGTGTGGTATTTAAATGAAATAGAAAAAAAAATGAATGTAAAAAAAATTTTTGGTTTTGAAAATGTTTCTATTAGCTCTCAAAATGAGGTAGCTTTTAGTGATAAAGCACTATATAATAGGGACACAGGTATTTGCAAATTGTTTGGGAATGTGAAATTACAAAAAGGTGAAAGTTTTTTGACCGGTGATTACGCTGAAGTAGATTTAAATAGAGGTATTAGCAAATTACTTCCAGCACCTAACCTAAAAAACTTTAATGAAAATAGAGTTAGGGCTTTAATTGATAAAAAAGAAAATCAGTAAAAAAATGAGTCAAATCGATATCCCATTTGTAGCAGTCCACAATCAAGGTCTTGAAATTAATAAAATAACAAAATCGTACGACAATAAAAGAATATTAGATAATGTTTCTATTAATCTTAATAGAGGTGAGTCTGTTGCATTGCTGGGTCCTAACGGAGCAGGAAAAACAACATTATTTTACATAATGATGGGATTAATTAAGCCTGACAGTGGTTCGATCTCACTCGATAAAAATGATATTTCAGAACTACCTATGTATAGAAGATCAAAAATGGGTCTAGGTTATTTACCACAAGAGTCATCTATCTTTAGAGGAATGAATGTGGAAGAAAATATCATGGCTATACTTCAAAAATCGCCTAAGTCCTCTGAAGATAAATTAAAAGATTTAAACAGCCTACTTGCAGAGTTCGGAATTGAACACATCAGGTTTGCGCCATCAATGTCATTATCTGGAGGAGAAAGAAGAAGACTTGAAATAGCAAGATGTTTGGCATCAAGCCCAAATTTTGTTTTGCTTGACGAACCACTAGCGGGCATTGATCCTATAGCAGTTCAAGATGTAAAAGATCTAATTCAAAATCTTAAAAACAGAAATATTGGAGTTATAATTACTGATCATAATGTAAAGAGTACATTAGAAATCGTAGATAGAGCATACATTATCTTTGAAGGGAAGGTACTCTTTGAGGGTAAGCCTGATGAAATTATAAATAACAAAAATGTCAGGACTTTTTACCTAGGACAAAACTTTTGAGTCCAAGCAACAATATTTCGATTGCTGGGAAACAGACCAAAGTAGGCATCTCTTTATCTGAATATGTTAGAAAAACTCTAACATTAACCCTAAAAAAATATTTTAAAAGTTTTATTAGTTCAAATGTTATATTTTCAAAAGACAGATTTAATTTCAAGTGTGAAATTAATATTCATATTGAAGGATCAATATTTATAAAAGGAAATGCTCTCAGCAATGATGCATATGGAGCTTTTAATATTTCAAATGAAAAAATAAAGAAAAGACTTAGGAGATATCATAGAAAACTAATTGACCATAGATCTAAAAACTCAAAGTCCAGAAAATTCCTCGAAGCGAGTGAATACATAATAGAAGATCCAGAAAAAAAAAATTTTAATAACAGTCAAGATGAACCTGTAATAATATCAGAATCAGAGGAAATAATAAAGACAGTATCTGTAAGCGAAGCTATTATGTTAATGAACCTTAACGACCAAAATGCTATATTTTTTAAAAACATTCAGTCCAAAAGATTAAATATTTTATTTCGACGTTTAGATGGAAATATAGGTTGGTTAGATCCCAAGAAAAAAATATGAAACTTAACAAATTTATATCAATTGGATCAATTTATTTGGATGTAGATGCTGACAGTGTAAAAAATGTTTTTAAAAAAATATCAACATTATTTTCAAAAAACAATAAAGAAAAAGCTTTAACAATAGTTGACAAGTTGAATGAAAGAGAAAGACTGGGCTCTACTGGAGTTGGAAATGGCATTGCCATTCCGCATACAAAAATTCCAGATTTAAAAAAAACCCAAGTTATTTTTTTAAAATTAAAAAACTCCGTGGATTTTTCGGCATCTGACAAAAAAAATGTAGATATTGTCTTTTCAATTATTGCTCCAGAAAATTCACAATCTGAACATCTTTTAATTCTTTCATCTATATCTAATTTTTTGAAAAACAAAAGTTATGTAAAGAAGTTGCGAGAACTCAACGAGTCAAAAAAGATACTTTCATTATTTTCTAAAAGCTAATGTAAACTAATGTATCTCAATCCAGATTGCATTATTGCAGCAATTGCTGCTTCTTTACTATCAAATGCAGCTAGCTGTGTTCCGTCTGACCCATAAACAGAGAAGACATCTGTGCTATAATTGTTTTCTTGTTGTATTTCTTTCTTAACAAAAGCATAACTTGAAAATTCGTTATCATTAAAGTTATCTTCTGAAAAATTATCTTTGTCTTCGGGATTTACCATCTTCTAAACTTATCAATTTATCTTTTATCTTATTTGTATTATCGTTTATTTCAATCTTTTTTGATTCCTCACTATTGATAGGCTGTGACAAATCAACAAAAAGTAATCCATTTTCCATTGAAGCTTCTTCAACTTCAATGCCTTCAGCTAAAATAAAATTTCTCTGAAACTGTCTAGTTGCAATGCCTCTATGAATATAAATCTTTTGGTCTTCTTCATCATTCTTTGAACCTCGAATTTGCAATTGATTACCTTCAAGACTAATCTCTAAATCTTTCTTTTCAAAACCAGCAACTGCAACTGTAATTCTCAAAAGACTGGTTGATAACTGCTCAATGTTGTAAGGAGGGTATGAGTCCGTTGATAATTTAGATATCCTATCTATTGTTCTCTCGAACTGTTCAAATCCTAAAAGAAATGGGCTGTTAAAAACTGACATCTAATACTACATCCTCGTTTAAAATTGAGCGATCTATTAAGAACCTAATTAATAGCATTCCAATCTAGTATTTATATCAGATGCAAGCATTTTTCAACTATTTTGTACAATTAATGAAAATAAAAAAAAAATTTAAAAATGGTGGAGCTGGACGGGATCGAACCGACGACCTTCTGAATGCCATCCAGACGCTCTCCCAACTGAGCTACAGCCCCAATGATTAGTATTTCTCAATGTAAAAGGCTCTGGGTCCTTAGACGGAAGCATATTTGAATGTATTTGTTTTTGCAAACATTCTTAAAGATAAATCCTATTCTTCATCTTTTTCTATTTCGACCATTTCTTCGACTGGATCGTCATCTGAGTTAACAACTTCAATGTCTTCAGCAACTTCAATATTTTCAATTGCTTCAATTTTAACATCTTCACCTTCATTTTTTTTTTCATCTTTCACGATCTTCGGTGGACGGCCTCTTTTGGATATGTTTGTCAGCAAAGAATTTACATCCGCGCCACAGCTTGGACAAACTATGGGAAACTTACCAAAATCAAAAAACAGTGTGTTACACTGAGTACATTTTCTCTTTGCTCCTTTATCAAAATCTTCCATTTTAAAATTCCCTTAGTAGAATAAATAATTTATAAATTTATAATTAGAATGAAAAAAACTTTTACTCTTAAATCATCTAAATGTAAATCCCTTAAAGGAATATTACATGTACCTCCGGACAAATCAATATCAATCAGAGCTTTATTAATTTCTTCTGTTTGTTTTGGTAATACAAAAATTTTCAATTTGCTTTTATCTGATGATGTTCTAAATACCTTAAAATCAATAAAAAAACTTGGAATTAAAATAAAAAAACAAAAAGAATTTTATGAAGTCTATGGAAATGGAGGATATTTTATTAATCCAAAAAGTGAACTCTACCTTGGAAATTCAGGAACAGGAGTAAGATTAATCTGCGGTTTAATATGTAATAGAGGCATAAATGCTAGACTTACTGGAGATGAATCACTTTCATCTAGATCAATGAAAAGAGTAATTGAACCTCTTTCTAAAATGAATGCCAAATTTAAACATAATAATGGATTTCTTCCAATCCAGATTGAAGATAATTGTAATTCCACTGTGCCAATTAATTACAATTTAAAAGTTGGTTCAGCTCAGATTAAAAGTGCAATTTTATTAGCAGGGTTAAATTTAAAAGGAGTTATTAAAATTAAAGAAAACTTTCCCAGTAGAAATCACACTGAGATAATGCTGAAATTTCTTGGTGTTAACATTAAAAAATCTAAAAAAATTATTTCACTTGAATCTCCCAATTTTTTAAAACCAAAGGATCTCCATATTCCAGGAGATTTTAGTTCTGCAGCATTTGTAATAATTGCCGCATTGATAACAAAGAATAGTAATGTACTCATAAAAGATGTTGGATTAAATTACTTTAGAATTGGGTTAATAGATGTTCTAAATAAAATGAATGCGAAAATTAAAATATCAAATAAAAGGTGTATTAATGGAGAATTAATTGGTGATATAAGAGTTAAAAGCTCAAAATTGAGTTCAACAACAGTTAATAGGAAAGTTTCACCAAGATTAATTGATGAATATCCTGTTCTTTTTGTAGCAGCCTCTTATGCCCAAGGAATATCTAGATTCTATGGTTTGAGTGAATTAAAACTAAAAGAAAGTGATAGATTAAGATCTATGGCTGACGCCCTGACAAATGCTGGAGTAAAAATAAAAGAAACTAGAGATTCGATGGAGATCTTAGGAAAAGAAAAAAATATTGGAGGAAATACTGTTGAGACAAGATCCGACCACAGAATAGCAATGTCTATGCTGGTCTTTGGACTTGCATGTGAAAAATCCATAAAGATTGACGATATGAAAATGATTAAAACATCTTTTCCAAAATTTAAAGAAATTTTAGAAAAAATTGGTGCAAGAATTGAGTATATTCAAAAATAAGAAACCAGTCATTGCAATTGATGGGACTGCTGGATCTGGAAAGGGCGAATTAGCTAAAAAATTATCAAAAATCCTAGGTTTTGATCATTTAGATAGTGGAATACTGTATAGAATTTTCGCATACGAATTCCTGATACAAGGTGTTGAATTAAAAAACCTAAAATCAATTAAAATTGACTTTGATTTGTTTTTAAGAAAAAATTATTCTGCTACGAATCTTCGATCAGAAGAAGTTTCAAAATTTGCATCAATTATAGCTAAGGAAAGTTTCGTGAGAGAAAAATTAGTTTCAGTTCAAAGAAATTTTGCCAATTCACCTCCAAGTGGCCAAGGTTCTGTGATTGATGGAAGGGATATAACTACAAAAATTACACCTAATGCCGAAATTAAATTTTATTTAGACGCTGACATAAATATAAGAGCTAAAAGACGTCAAATGCAACTCGGACTCGATGACAAAGATTATGATGAAATTTTAAGAATGATGATTTCTAGGGACAATCAAGACAAAAATAGAAAAATTTCACCTCTAAAGAAAACCGAAGACAGTTTGTTTATAGATACAACAAATATAACAGAAGTAGATGTGTTAAATTTGGCCATAAAGTATATCAAAGAAAAAACTGATTTCATTTAGTCATTGCATATAGTATGAAAATTTTGTAAAGGTATTTCAGTTATTTTGAGGAAATTATATTGGAAGAAAATTTTAGTGAATTATTAGAAAAAAGCCTAGCTGACTTTAAATATAAAGAAGGGCAAATAATCAAAGGAACAGTTATGGCTGTAAACAATGACACCGTTGTAGTTGATGTTGGGCTCAAATCAGAAGGTAGAATACCATTAAAAGAATTTCACTCACCAGGAGAAGATCATAGTGTGAAAATTGGTGAGAAATATGATGTTTACTTGGAAAAGCTTGAAAACAAAGAGGGAGAAGCTCTTTTAAGTAGAGAAAGGGCAAGAAAAGAAGAGTCTTGGAGTAATCTCGAAAAGTTTCAAGACTCAAAGCAACAAATAACCGGGGTAATTACTGGAAGAGTTAAAGGTGGATACGCTGTAGACATAAATGGTGCCGTAGCTTTTCTCCCTGGAAGTCAAGTTGATCTCAAGCCAATAAAAGATATTTCACCTCTTTTAAATAAACCGCAACCAATGGTAATTCTTAAAATGGATAAAATGAGAGGTAACATTGTAGTTTCTAGAAGAGCATTGCTTGAAGAATCAAGAAAAGCAGATAGAAGTAAACTCCTTTCAGACATAAATGAAGGAGATAAATTAAAAGGAACTATAAAGAACATAACCGATTATGGAATTTTTGTTGATCTAGGAGGATTAGACGGACTTATACATGTTACTGATTTATCTTGGGAACGTGTAAATCATCCTTCGGAGAAATTTAATGTTGGAGAAGAAATTGAAGTTATTGTCACAAAACACGACAAGGAAAACAATAGAATAAGTCTTGGGCTCAAACAACTTACAGAAGACCCTTGGAAAGATGTTGAAAAAATTTATAAGGTTGGTTCAAAAATTAAATCAAAAATATCTAGTGTTGCTGACTATGGTGCTTTTGTCGAACTTGCTAAAGGTGTTGAAGGATTAATACATTCTTCTGAAATGAGTTGGGTAAATAAAAATGTAAACCCTAATTCATTAGTTAAGACAGGAGACGAGTTGGAAGTAATGATTCTTGAAATTGACAATGTTAAAAGAAGAATAAGTCTTGGGAGAAAACAATGTATGGAGAACCCTTGGAAGATTTTTGCAGAAAAAAATAAAAAGGGGGATGTTGCAGAAGGAAAAATAAAAAATGTTACAGATTTTGGAATTTTTGTTGAACTATCTAATGATCTTGATGGTTTAATTCATTTATCAGATATTTCATGGGATGACGCAGGAGAAGAAGAAATAAAAAAATTCAAAGTTGACAATGTTGTAAAATTTAAAATTTTGGAAATTGATCTTGAAAAAGAGAGGGTATCACTTGGAATTAAACAACTTACAAAAGATAAATCAGAAAAGGACAAATTAGCTGGAAAAATTGTCACTGGCATTATAGAAAAAATCAGTAAAGAAAAAATCGAAGTAGTATTTGATGATGAAAACAAAGGATTTATTAAAAAAGCTAATCTTGCCAAAACTAAATCAGAACAAAATACTGAAAGATTTGCACTTAAAGAAAAGATCGATGCTAAAGTAATAAAGAAACCAAATAAAGATAATCTATATGAACTCTCAATTAAGGATTTGGAAATTCAGGAAGAAAAAAAGGCATTGAAAGAATATGGTTCATCATCTTCCGGAGCAAGCATTGGTGATATAATTGGTGCAGCCTTAGAGGAAGATAAGAAGAAAAGCAGTAAATCAGAAAATGAAAAAAAATGATTTTTTAAGTCAATATTTTATCTCAAGAAAATCTCTCATAAAAAAAACCCTGATCTCTTTTTTATTACTATTTCTATTGACCGTTGTTTTTTTCACTGCAAAACAAGAAGATCCTTTTATAGGTAAAATTTCTCTTGAGGGAATAATTAAAGATAAATTTGAAATTTTGTCAGAAATAAAAAGTCTTGAACAGAATGAAAATGCAAAGGGGCTATTAATTGTTATAAACAGTCCAGGAGGAACTTTTGTAAGTAGTAAGGAAATATTTAATGCAATCAATGAGATTAGCAAAAAAATTCCAACGGCTATATATATGAGAGAAATTGCAACATCTGGAGCATACTTAGCTGCTCTTGGAGCTAATAAAATCTTTCTAAGTGAAGGAACTATCACAGGTTCCGTAGGAGTGATACTTCAAACAGCAGATTTTACTGATCTTTTAGAAAAATTAGGTATAAATCCACTTGTTATTAAAAGTGGAGATCTCAAAGCAGTGCCTAACCCAGTGGAAAAAATGGATGAAAAAAAATTAAATTATATCAATAGAATTATTTTGCAAATGAAAGAAGAGTTTTTAGAAATAGTTAAGACTAGAAGAGAGGTTAATTCAAAAACTCTAGAAAAAATTTCTGACGGAAGAATTTTTACTGGGGCTCAGGCAAAGAAACTCAATTTAGTTGATGAACTTGGATTTGAAAATGATGCTTTAGAATGGATTAAGAAAGAAGCTAAACTGGAGGACAATGTAAAAGTTATTGACTTTGATGGTGAGGAGAATATTTTTAGTATTATAAATTTAAATATTTTAAAAAAAAAAATTAATAGCTTGGAACTAAGTATTAATAATGGAATCCTAGCTATTTGGATACCAGGTTTATGAAAAAATCAGATATACTTATTGCTCTAGAAAAAAAATTTGAATATCTGCCAAAAAGAGAAGTGGAAAGAACATTGGAAAAAATCTTGCAATACTTAGTTATTACCTTGTCTCAAGGAAATAGAATAGAAATAAGAGATTTTGGTACATTTTCTACTAGGCTTAGAAAAGCAAGAACTGGAAGAAACCCAGCATCTGGAGAAAAAATTAAAATTAACGATAAATATTTAGTACATTTCATACCAGGTAAAAAATTAAAAAAAATAGTAAATGAGGAATAAATTTAAAAAAATTTTAGGTTCTGTGTTTTTCTTTTTTTTTGTTTTTTTTTGTTCTTTTCTCAATATCAAACAAATACCCAGTAAAAGTTAATTTTTTTCCATTACCATTCTTTTTAGAAATTCCACTTTATTTTTTAATTTTGATAGTTTTTTTTCTAGGTTTAATATTGGGGTGCTTGTTTGTTTATATGAGAAAGATTTTTTAAAATGAATTTAAAAAATTATATATTTTGCGCTTTGGATTTCTCTGATTTACATAAAACAATTGAATTTACTCAATTGATAAAAAATCATATTGGAGGAATAAAATTGGGACTAGAGTTCTTTTCAAAAAATGGACCATCAGGCCTAGAAAAGTTAAAGAAATTTAAATTGCCAATGTTTTTAGATTTAAAACTCCACGATATTCCTAATACAGTAAAAAACACTGTGAAAAATATTGTAAAATTAGAGCCTAATTACCTAACTATTCATCTTAGTGGGGGGAAAAAAATGATTGAGGAAGTTATTAAAGTAAAAAACAATACAAAAATTATAGGTGTATCAATGTTAACTAGCCTTGACAAAAAAGATCTTGATGAACAAGGATTAAAACTTAGTGAGAAAGAATATGTTTTTAACTTGATTAGGCTAGGTATTAACGCAGGAATTGATGGAGTTGTAACATCACCAGTTGAACTAAAATTTCTAAAAGAAAAAATTAAAAAAAAATTAATTTACATTACACCTGGAATAAGACTTTCTGGTGATAAACTTGACGACCAAAAGAGATCACAATCACCAGGTTCAGCTATAAAATCAGGATCTTCAATGCTTGTCATTGGAAGGCCTATTACAAACTCAAAAGATCCAGTCAAAACAATTGAATTGATAAAAAAAGATATAGAGAAAAAAATTGAAAGTTAAAATTAAGGTTTGTGGAATAAGTAATGAGAAATCTGCAAAAGCAGCAAAAGATGCTGATTTCATTGGATTTGTTTTTTATCAAAAATCACCAAGATTTATTGATGCACTCAGGGCTAGAGAAATATCGAATGTTTTGCAAGATAAGCAGAAAAAAGTTGGTCTTTTTGTTAATGCAGATATGAAAGTAATACAACATATCACTGAATATGTAGAATTAGATATGATCCAACTTCACGGAAAAGAATGTATTAAAGAAATAATTGAAATCAAACAAAGATTGAATATCCCAGTAATTAAAGCTATATCTGTCTCTAATGCTGATGACATTAGGTTCTCTAGAAAATTTGAAAAATGTTGCGATATGATTTTATTTGATTCAAAAGCAAAAATTAATGACTTACCGGGTGGAAGTGGAAAGTCATTTGATTGGAATTTACTTGCAAATTTCAAATCAGATATTAGCTGGATGCTTGCTGGAGGACTTAATATAAAAAATGTAAAGAATGCTATTACTGAGACCAATGCCTCAATTATTGATGTTTCCTCTGGAGTTGAAAAAAAAAGAGGTGTTAAATGCGAAAAAAAAATTAAGGAATTTATTGAGTATGTTAAAAAAAATTAGTTCACAAAGAAATAAAAAAATTAAATTTGAAAGATTTCCTGACAAATTTGGACGATTTGGAAAATTTGGAGGTAGATTTGTTGCAGAAACACTTATGCCTCTTTTAATAGAAGTTGAACAAGAATACAAAAAAGCAAAAAAATCAAAAGAGTTCAAAAAAAATCTTGATTATTACCTTAAAAATTATGTAGGAAGACCAAGTCCACTGTATTTTGCAAGTAGGATCTCAGAGAGACTAAATGGAGCCAGAATATACTTTAAACGAGACGAACTAAATCATACAGGAGCACATAAGATAAATAATTGCATTGGACAAATTCTACTTGCGCAAAGAATGGGTAAAAAAAGAATAGTAGCAGAAACCGGGGCTGGACAGCACGGGCTCGCAACCGCAACCGTTTGTGCATTATTTAACTTAAAATGTATTGTTTATATGGGTGAAACTGATATCAAAAGACAAGCGCCAAATGTTTTTAAAATGAAATTACTTGGTGCAGAAATAAGACCCGTTACCTCCGGAACTGCCACTCTTAAGGATGCTATGAATGAAGCTCTCAGAGATTGGGTTTCAAATGTTAATGATACTTTTTATGTAATTGGAACTGTTGCAGGCCCTCATCCATACCCAATGATGGTTAGAGATTTTCAATCCATAATTGGAATCGAAGCAAAAAAACAAATCTTGCAAGCAGAGAAAAGACTGCCTGACCTATTGATTGCTTGCATTGGAGGGGGGTCAAATGCACTTGGTTTGTTTCACCCTTTTTTAAAATATGATAAAGTAAAAATAATTGGAGTTGAAGCTGGGGGAAGAGGAATTAATAGTAATAAACATGCCGCTTCTCTCTCTAAAGGCAAGCCAGGGTATCTTCACGGTAATCATACATATTTATTGCAAAACAAAGATGGGCAAATACTTGATGCTCATTCTATTTCAGCTGGTCTAGATTACCCTGGCATAGGCCCTGAGCATTCATGGCTAAAAGAAATCGGAAGAGTAACTTATGTAAATGCAACTGACAAAGAAGCACTTAATGCATTTAAATTATGCTGCAAACTAGAGGGAATAATTCCAGCGTTAGAACCATCTCATGCATTAGCATACCTATTGAAGAATGCCAAAAACCTTAACAAGAATGATCTAATAATTATGAATATGTGTGGGAGGGGTGATAAAGACATATATTCAATTTCAAATTATTTAGGAGTAGAACTTTAATTTTGATTATGCAAAACAGAATTGAAAAAAAGTTTCTAGAGTTAGAAAAAAAAAAAGAAAAAGCTCTTGTTTGTTTTGTAACATCAGGTGACCCAGACTTAAAAACTTCACAAAAAATCATAAACACATTACCGAAGTCAGGTGCAGACATTATTGAAATAGGAATCCCATTTTCTGACCCAATGGCTGATGGACCAACAATTCAAAAATCAAGTTTAAGAGCAATAAAATCAGGAATAAATCTAAAAAAAACATTCGATATAGTAAAAGAATTTAGAAAAAGAGATAATTCAACACCGATAATTTTAATGGGTTATTTTAATCCAATTTTTCAGTTTGGTTTGACTAAGTTTTTTTTAGAGGGGTATAAAAATGGGGTTGATGGTTTAATAATTGTTGATTTACCTCCCGAAGAAGATGATTTAATAAGGAAACATACTAAAAAATTTAATATTCACAATATTAGACTACTAACTCCAACTACAAGTACAAAAAGAATCAGAAAAATTTCAGAATCATCAAAAGGATTTTTATACTATATTTCCATAATGGGAATTACTGGGACAAAAAAACCAAGCATTGATTCTGTTAAAGTCTCAGTGAATAAAATAAAAAAAATTACAGATTTACCAATTATCGTAGGATTTGGAATCAACGATCCTGAACAGATTTCTCAGATTAACACTTTTGCAGATGGCTGTGTTGTTGGGTCAGCAATAGTAAAATTAATAGAAGAAAATCTTGTTAAAAAAAAAAATAAAACTACAGTCACAAAAAAAATAAACGATTTTTTAATAAAATTAAAAAAAAAGTGTTAATTTACTTATATGAATTGGATAACAAATTTTGTAAGGCCTAAACTTCAAGCATTTGTAGGAAAAAAAGAGGTTCCTGACAATCTATGGGAGACATGTCCTAAATGCTCACAGATGCTTTTGAAAAAAGAGTTAGAGTCAAACTTATATGTGTGTAAGCATTGCGATTATCATTTTAGAATAAGTGCAAAAAAAAGACTAGAATGTACATTTGGAAACAACTATATGATAATGGACACTCCTAGAATAAAACCAGATCCCTTAAAATTTAAAGATAGCAAAAAATACGCTGAAAGATTAAAGGAAGCACAAAAAAAAAATAGCGTTCAAGATTCAGTTTTGGTTGCATCTGGAACGCTTGGTAAGAGGAAAATAGTTTCAGCAATTTTTGATTTTAATTTTATGGGTGGGTCAATGGGAATGGCTGCAGGGGAAGCAATTGTCACGGCGTGTGAATTTTCGAAAAAAAACCACCTACCCCTTATAATATTCAGTTCATCTGGTGGAGCAAGAATGCAAGAAGGAATATTATCTTTAATGCAAATGCCTAGAACTGTAATTGCTGTTAATTCACTCTCTAAAACTAATATTCCATTTATCTCTGTTTTGACAGATCCAACTACTGGTGGAGTATCAGCATCATTTGCAATGTTAGGAGATATCATTATTGCCGAAAAAAATGCCACTATAGGTTTTGCTGGAAGCAGAGTTATTGAAGAAACAATAAAAGAGAAACTTCCGCAAGATTTTCAGAAATCTGAATATCTCATGGAAAAGGGTATGATTGACATTGTATTGCATAGAAAAGATCTTTCAAAAAAAATACAAGATATATTAGATTTTCTAATTTGAAAATTTAGCAGTGGATAGATCAAAAAAAATCTTAAAAAGACTTGAACTCCTTCATCCAAAAAAGATTGATCTTTCATTAAACCGTCTTAATAAATTACTCAAAAAACTTGGAGAACCTCACCTCAAAATTCCTCCAACAATTCATATTGCTGGAACAAATGGGAAAGGATCCGTTACATCGTTTTTAAGATCAATTTTTGAGACTGCAAAACTTAATGTTCATACATATACCTCACCTCACCTAGTAAAATTTAATGAAAGGATTAGATTAAACTCAAAAATAATAACAAATAGTTTGCTAAGCTCTTTGCTTGAGGAATGCGAAGATTTTAATAATGGTGAAGAAATAACTTTTTTTGAAATAACAACCGCTGCTGCATTTTTAGCTTTCAACAGAAATAAATCTGACCTTGTATTAATTGAAACTGGGTTAGGTGGAAGATTTGACGCAACTAATGTGATTAAAGATCCGTTATGTTGTGTTTTTACACCAATATCTATGGATCATATGAATTTTTTAGGAACAACTTTGCATAGCATAGCTAATGAAAAATTGGGTATTTTAAAGAAAAACTCTGTTACAATTATCGCCAAGCAAAAAAGTTTAGTTAAAAAATTAATAAGAAAAGAAGCACTAAAAAAATCAAATCTGATTTATGAAGAAGGAAAAGATTGGAAAATCAATAATTTAAAAAAAAATTCTTTTATTTTTGAATTCGATAACAAAAAGTATGAATTTTCAAAACCATCACTTTATGGTCATCATCAAATTGAAAATGCGTCTACAGCAATTGCTTCAGTAATGTCTCAAAGAAAATTTAAAATTCAAAAAAATTCAATTAATAAAGCAATTAAAAATACAAGTTGGCCTGCCAGAATGCAAACTCTAGATTCAGGAAAACTTAAAGAAAAAATAGGAGATAAATTTGAGATTTGGTTGGATGGTGGTCACAACATCCATGCGGCTGAAATAATTTCTAAAATTTTTGATAACTGGGATGATGAACCTTTAATTCTAGTTTTGGGAATGGTTACGGGAAAAGATCCAATAAATTTTTTAAAAAAATTAATAAATAAACTAACCTTGTTAATTATTTTGCCTATTGATGATCATCAATACATAAAACCTTATGAAATAAAAAAAAATATATCAAAAATTTTTAAAAAAAAAATTGAGGTTGATTGTTGTTTAAATATAAACGAAGCTATCGAGTTGATTAAAAAAAAAATCGAAAGGGGAAGAATTTTAATTTGTGGATCTTTATACCTTGCTGGTCAAACTCTAGAAAGTGATGGTTATAAGGTAATATGATTCTTATATCTTCTCATTGATCCAATTAAGTAATTCAGTTTTTGGTAATAAACCTACTTTCATATCTTCAAGTTTTCCATCTTTAAAGAGTAAAAGTGTAGGTATACTCCTTATTGAATATTTCATAGCTAAATCTTGATTATCATCTAAATTAACTTTAGCTACGATTAACTTTTCTTTCAATTCACCTGATAATTCTTCAAGAATTGGTGTTAACATCTTACATGGACCACACCACTCAGCCCAGAAATCAACCAGAACAGGTTCTTTCGATTTAGAGATTTCATCTTCAAAATTTTTTAGATTTAAATTTTTTATTTCACTCATTTATTTTCTCCATAAAAATTATCCAAATAATTTCTTTGATAAAGTTGAATCAAATATAACTGGTTTTGGACTTTGATCATTATAATAGTCATTTAAAAAATTTATGTAAATATTATATTGTTGTAATTGCTCTTTCACATCTGGGGTTGATTCTTTATCCTCTATTTCTAGAGAGAGACTGTCTGCCTCTTCCATTGCAGCAGGGATTGTTGTAAAGTTAGCATTCTCAAGTGAGCATATTCTTTCTGATATCTTTTGATGTAAATAAACAAATACTTTTTTGGGCATTAGATCTGGAAAATTCCTATAAATATGTTTTGCTGCAAAAAATCTTAATCGTTGGTCATTAAATTTTTCAGCAAAGTACCACTTCTTGTCCCAGGGTTGATTGTGAAAATTCTTCATCACAATCGAATCTTTATAATTAAGATTTTGTGAATAAATTGTTTCTTCTTCAAATTTCGCCTGTTGACTTTGATTATCCAAAAGATCCATTGATTCTTTTTCTAAAATTCTTTTTAAATTATCCAAAAATTTTTTTGAGTTTAGTTGTTTGCACTTAAGTTCAATCTCTTCTTTTGATAAGTTTGAATAGGGTTGCTTGCTCATTGCATATGACTTATCTAAAATATTTGGTTGTTTATTTAATTTAATTTTTCTAAAAAAACTTTTATTTTTGTATATTTCTCTTAAATCTCCTTCTTCTAAATCCACAAGTTGACTGGTATCATATTTTAGGTCAAAACCGATAAATTGATTCTTATAAACCGGGTGTTTAATTAATTTCTTCACAAGATATATCCTATGGGAACTGAACATATAATTATGTAAAGTAAAGACATCAGTTTGATGAATTTTCTCCTCAACATTTTTAGATTGAGAATTCTTTATAAAAATACTAAATAAATCTCTATTTTTTTTTGCTAATAATTCAAATAACTGCATTGTTACTTCAACATCAGCAATTGCATCATGCGCATTTTTTGAATCAAAATAATTTGCCTTAGCTAAACTTTCTAATTTAAATGTCAATTTACCTTCGTCATTTTTTTGGACATTAATCGAAGATTCTCTAAACGCATGTATCATTGTTGCAAAATTCAGTACATCACCACGATTATTCCCATTTGAGTTAGTAAGGTAGGGGAAAATAAAATGTTCCCACAATGCCTGCCTTAAAAATTCTTCATCAAAATTAATTGAATTGAAGCCAACAAAGAAACTATTTTTGTATTTTGAAATGAATTTCATAATCTCTAAAATCATCTCATAAGAACTAATCTTTTCATTTAATACATCAGAAACCTTTAATCTATTGACTCTTAATGCATTTATTGATGGAACTAAATCTGGATTTATTCTAGATCTTAGATTCAATTTACTTAATAATTTAAAATCTTTATCATAAACTATAAATCCGGCTTGGAGGATTTGATCAAATCTTGCTGATCTTCCTGTTGTTTCAAAGTCATATACTATATATGCCATTAAAATTCTAACTCATTAATTTTTTTCAAATCTGAAAAATTACTAATGTGGAACCATTCATTCTTATCTTCAATTCCATACAAAGTTCCCTTTTCAAGTTGCTTAAAGAAAACCTCTCTCATTGAAAATACTTCCTGTTCTGTATTAATTAGTTTGGGTTTAATTATTTGAATACCTGTAAAAACAAATTTTTTTTTCTTTTCATTAGAAATAATTTTCATCGAATCACTTCCTTTTTTCTCTACATTAAAATCACCATCCCCTATATACCCGATAAAGTCTTTCTTTGGTTTTAAACTGATTAGTATATCCATAAAATGACCATTCCATTTCCTGCAAATGTTTTCTATTGGTGATATAGTTTTCTTCCTCCAGAAAACATCACTATTAAGTAAAAGCTTAGGATTTTTTGGTTTTAAAAAACAATCATTTTGCAAGGCATTCAAAAACCCCCCACCTGTATCAAGAATTTTTTCTTCATAAAGAACTTTTACTATTGGTTTAAAATGTTTAATTTCTTCAATAATTTTTTCGTGTAGATGGTGAACATTTATAACAATATTTGTGAAATTAAGTCCTATTAATTCTTCAATAATATGGCAAATCAAACTCTTATTTTTAATTTTTATTAATGGCTTGGGAATCTTTTCTGTTATAGGCAACATTCTTCTTCCAAAACCAGCAGCAAAAACCATTGCTTCATTCAATTCCGTCATTTTTGATTAAATTTATAAGTAAACCATTTAATTCTGAAAATTCATTTTTCTTAAGATTTGATATTAACATTTTTTTTACTCTAGGAATGTGAGAAAGATATTTTTTTTTTCCATCCCTTTTTGCCAGTCTTGAAAAAATACCAAGAACTTTCATATGTCTCTGAATAGCAATTATTGAATATGAGAAAATGAATAATTCTTTGTCAATATTTGGATTTTTTCGAAGATAATATTCAATTGCAAACTCTTCAACTTTTTTTGGAACATTAACCCGTGCATCTTGGGTAAGAGATACTAAATCATAGACGCAAGGACCTATCAATGCATCCTGATAATCAATCCATCCACACTTAAAGTGATCACTCCTTCTGTTTAAGAAAAAAAGATTATCTATATGATAGTCTCTATGAACAAATACCTGTGGAAGATCTTGAGTTTTTTTAATAAAATTAGTTAATAATTCATTTATCTTAATTTTTAATTTATTTTTAAATCCAGACACATACCATTCAAAAAATAAATCTGACTCTCTTAAAAACTCTTTTATTGAATAAGGTGATAGTTTTAGAATAAATTTTTGGATTTCGATTAAAGCATCTATAGCTGATTTATAGTATTTTTTTTTGTTTTTTTCGTCTATTATTTTTCCATATTCAGTATTTCCAAAATCCTCTAGCAATATTACTTTTTCTTCCCTAAAATCTCTTATGATTTTTGGAACTGTTACCTTATTTTCAAGCATTTTAGAAACTTTTAAGAATTTTTTTAAATTTTTTTTATTATTATCGTACATTAAAATCATATAAGTTTTATTACATTGAATTTTAAAATACCTCCTTTCAGAAGCATCACCCTGAAGGGCAGAGAGGTTAGAAAATTTAATTTTTTTTTTTTCTAAAATTTTAATTATTTTTTTTTCAACTGAGTGCAAATCTTATCCTTAATTTTTTTAAATCGTCCATTAAAATGTATCTTGATATTTCTACTTATCAAACACTTTCCATCCAAAAAATTAATGTCTATTCGATCTTTTGGAATAAGATCTTCCAATAATTGAGGCCACTCTATTAAAACGCAATCATTTGTTGCAATATCAAAATCAAGGCTTAGAATTTCATCTTTATTTTTTAATCTATAAAAATCATAATGCCATATCTTTAATTTTTCTAAATTATAAACCTGTAGAATAGGGAAAGTTGGACTCAAAACTTTTATTTTTTTCTTAGACAAAGAATTTATCAAAAATCTACAAAATGTAGTTTTGCCAGTGCCCACCTCTCCATACAAACAAATAATCATTGGTGACTTTAAAAACTTGGAAATATTTCTAGCAAAAATTCTAGTTTCATCAATATTATTTAATACAATGTTAAATTCTTCTTTCATTTTTTTTTAATATACTAATATTAATGTATTAAATGTTAATGTATTGAATTAAATTAGAATTAAATGAAAAAAATAGAAACTGATGTTCTTATTGTCGGTGCGGGACCGGTTGGGTTGTTCACAGTTTTTGAATTGGGTCAACTTGGAATTAAATCTTGCGTAGTTGATTGTTTAGAGGAAATTGGTGGGCAATGTATAGCACTTTACCCTCAAAAACCAATTTATGATATACCAGCATATCCAAAAATCACAGCTGAAGAATTAATCGTAAAGTTAAATAATCAAATTAAGCCATTCAAACCAAATTTTCTTTTAAACCAAAAAGTTGAAAAAATTTCCAATGAGAATGGATTTTTCCTTGTAACTACATCCAAAAAAAATCTCATAAATGCAAAATGCATTATAATTGCTGCTGGAAACGGATCTTTTGGGCCAAACAAGCCTCCTTTGGAAAATATCGAAAAATTTGAAAAAAAGTCAATTTTTTATCATATAACAAATAAATCAATTTTTAAAAATAAAACTGTTGCCATAGCAGGAGGAGGTGATTCAGCTGTAGATTGGGCTCTAGAATTATCATCAATAACAAAAAAAATTTTTTTTATACATAGAAGACAAAAATTAAGAGCCGCTCCAAGTAATGTTGAAAAATTATATAAACTTGAAGGAAAAAAACTTGAATTAGTTATTCCATTTCAACTTGACTCAATTAATGGAGAGAATGGAATAATTGATGAACTAATTTTGAAAGACCTAGATGGTAAGAAAAAAAAATTAGAAATCGATTACTTTCTCCCTTTTTTTGGTCTTTCATCTGAGCTCGGTCCCATCAAAGAATGGGAGTTACAAATGGAAAAAAATATTTTAAAAGTAGACCAATCGAGTTGTAAAACTTCCATTGAAGGGATTTACGCTATCGGAGACATTTGCACTTACCCTGGTAAACTTAAACTAATTTTGACTGGTTTCTCTGAAGCCGCAATTGCCTCTCATGATTGCTACAAAAGAGTTTTTCCAAACAAAGTACTTCATTTCGAATATTCAACAACTAAAGGAATAATTAACTTAAAATAATTTTAATACCTATATTCATCATTTTTAAAAGGTCCTCCAATAGGGACATTAATATACTTACCCTGCTCTGCAGTTAAATCCGTGAGCTTAGCTCCAATCTTCTCCAAATGGATTTTTGCAACTTTTTCGTCAAGATGTTTTGGCAGAACATAAACCTTGTTTTTATATTTCGAAAAATTTTTCCATAATTCAATCTGAGCCAAAACTTGATTGCTAAATGAAGCAGACATTACAAAACTTGGGTGTCCAGTTGCACAACCTAAATTAACCAATCTACCCTCTGCTAAGATAATAACTTTTTTACCATCTGGAAATTCGATTTCATCAACTTGGGGTTTAATATTGTTCCATTTGAAATTTTTTAAAGCATTAATTTGTATTTCAGAATCAAAATGACCAATGTTACAAACAATACTCCTATCTTTCATTGCCCTCATATGTTCAATTGTAATTACATCTATATTTCCAGTAGCAGTTACAAATATATCTGCTCTTTCAGCTGCATTATCCATTGTTGTTACTTCAAAACCATCCATTGCAGCTTGCAATGCACAAATTGGATCGACCTCAGTAACTAACACTCTACAACCAGCACTTCTTAAACTATCAGCTGAACCTTTTCCAACATCACCATAACCTGCAACCACTGCAACCTTTCCCGCCATCATTACATCAGTTGCTCTTCTTATTCCATCTACCAAACTTTCTCTGCATCCATATTTATTATCAAATTTTGATTTTGTTACGGAATCATTAACATTTATAGCTGGAACCTTTAATGATCCATCTCGTTCCATTTCTATCAACCTTAGAACCCCCGTAGTTGTTTCTTCGGACAATCCTTTAATTTCTTTTAAACACTCGGGGTATTTCTCGTGAAGTATTTTAGTTAAATCTCCTCCATCATCTAATATCAAATTTGGTTTCCAGTTGTTAGGTCCACTTATTGTTTGCTCAATACACCACCAAAATTCTTCCTCTGATTCTCCTTTCCACGCAAAAACTGGTATTTTCTTTTCAGCTATTGCTGCCGCAGCTTGATCCTGTGTTGAATAAATATTGCAAGAACTCCATCTTACTGAGGCTCCTAATTCAATTAATGTTTCAATTAAAACTGCTGTTTGGATAGTCATATGAAGACAACCAGCAATTCTAGCTCCACTTAAAGGCTTGGACTTTCCGTATTCTTCTCTTAATTTCATAAGACCAGGCATCTCTGTTTCTGCAATTGCAATTTCTTTTCGACCCCATTCAGCAAGTTTTATATCTTTTATTTTAAAATCATCCATTTTACTCTTATTTAATTTAATTTATTTTATTATTTGTTTATTAATTTTTTCATAATAAGACTTCAATCTTAATTTTATTTGAACATTATCATCTTCTTTCAAAATTTCATCTGAAATTTTTTTTACTTCTTCTGAGTCAACATTACTTATAAATTGTTTAACTCTAAGTATCCTTGACAAACTCATTGACAAGGTTCGTATTCCCATACCCAATAAAATTGAGGTAAACATTGTATCACCAGCCATTTCTCCACAAAGACTAATAGGAATTTTAGACTTTCTAGCAGAATCTGAAGATAATTTTATTAATCGCAAAACAGATAAATGAGCTGGATCATAAATTTTAGCTACCTCTTCATCACCTCTATCAATTGCTAACGTATACATTGTTAAGTCATTTGTACCAATTGCTAAAAAATCACAATGTTTTGCAATTGATTCTGATATCAAAGCTGCTGCAGGGGTTTCAATCAAAACACCTAATTTCAAATTTGATGGAGGAATCCTTACTTTTCTTTTTGATAAATCATATCTAACCTCATCTATCAATTTTTTTGCTTCTAAAAGCTCTGAGACATTGGATACCATTGGTAACATAATTCTTACATTCCCATAATTACTAGCTCTAAGTATGGCAGCTATTTGTCTTTTAAATATATTTGGAAATGCTAGTGTAAGCCTTATAGCTCTTAATCCTAAGGCTGGATTTGGCGATTTTGGCAAAAATTTTTCTATTGATGGAATTCTCTTGTCATTTCCCACATCCAAAGTTCTTATAGTAAGAGGCTTACCCTTGAGATATTTTAAAGTATTTTTTAAATATTCAAATTGTTCATTTTCAGATGGCATTCTTTTTTTATTTAAAAAAAGATATTCGCTTCGAAACAACCCAATTCCATCCACCCCTTTTTTAATTGACTCTTTGGCTTCGTCGACATTATCTATATTTGCCTCGATTCTCACCTTAATTCCATCTAATGTTGATGGAAATATTCTTTTAAAATAATTTAATTTTTTGTCTTCATTTCTTTGTTCTTCAATTTTATTTTTATATTCATTTATAGTAGAAATACTTGGATTTTTAATCAAAAACCCTTTTTCTCCATCCAAAACAATCCTTTCATTATCATTTAATTCTTTTATTATATTCTTAATACCCACCACAGTTGGAATGGATAATGATCTCGCAACTATTGCAAAATGTCCTTCTGGTCCACCAAATACACTAACTAAACCAGAAACCTTAATCTTTGAATCAGTCAGCAAGTCTGCCGGACTTAGTTGTGATGAGATCAAGATTTGATTATCTTTAAACTTATTTTTATTTTTTTTTTTTTTTTTTTT
>MDTE01181610.1_pt1 | contig 38658 bp, 42 predicted proteins | sample 811231 | NCBI WGS metagenome assembly MDTE01 (sample SAMN05326651, study PRJNA326480) | marine metagenome | isolation source: seawater | place: Indian Ocean: Red Sea | collected 2010 | reverse complement strand
TTTGAGTAAAAATTTAGGAAAGTTTTCACAAAATTTGTAACTTTCAATTTTACAGCTTTTTTTTAAAATTTTAATAAATTTTTTATTGCTTAAATTAAGAATATATATAATTTTTTTTTCTAATTGATTTAAATTTTTAGAATAATAAGCAAAAAAAGGAGTTTTTTGATTAATATATAATGGAAATCCTCTTTTTTTAATAAACTCTCTTGAAGAAAAAATAATAGTTTTATTCTCCCTAGAGACAAATTCCAGACCTAGATTGGAATTTTGAGAAACATTGATAAGTGCACTGTCACCAACATTGTAAGGATTGCTATTGCCATATTTAAATTTATTACCAAGAATGTTAGAAAAATAATTAATTTCTTCAGTAGCATCTAAAATTTTATCTTTTCTATTTGATCTTAAAATTATAAATAAACTTAAATTTTGTAATTTGCAAACCTTAGCTAATGTTTTAAGTAATTTAGCTTCGTAATTTTTTTCCTTTTTTGACTTTGTTCTATAATATTCAGATACAAAACTTATAATTTTTTGTTTTTTTGAAATTTTTTTTACTAAATTACTTCGGACAAAGCCAAAAGTTAAAAATTGACCATTAAAATAGCCTTTCTGAATTTTTGTCTCTTGTTTTGAAAATGACAAAAATAAATCACAATTTACTCTCTCTTTAAAATTTATATATTTTTTTTTATTTCTTATCAATCCGAACTGATAAATTACGTGATAGATATTAGGGAAATTTTTTTTAAAATTATAATCTATTATGTTTAAATCATTCTGTACAATAATTTCTGGCGATATTTTTTTTATTAAGCAATTTAAGTACAATTCTTTTAAATTTTTTTTTTTATAAAAAATAAATTGTATTAAAGATTTTGTTAAAACATAAATATTTATTTCTTTTAAATTTATGAAAATAAAATCTTTTTTATAATAAGTACAATATTTTTTTAGGTCTTTACAATTTAAGAATAAAACTCTCTTTTTTTTTAAAAAATTTAAATTTACTTTTAAATTTGCTAATGGAGACTTATTGAACATTTAAATTTAAATTGAGGTCCAACCACCATCAACTGGTAAAGATACACCAGTTATATAACTTGCTTTATTAGATGACAGAAATATTACAGCATTTGCAATATCTTCCGCTGTTGCAAATCTTTTAAGAGGAACTCTTTGAAGAAAATTTTTTCTAAATTTTTTATTTGAAATTCTTTTTGAATATTTGTCTTTTCTTTCTATTCCTGATGGACAAATACAGTTTGCTCTTATCCCGTATTTACCAAATTTAGAAGCTATTAATTTGGTCGAACCTATTATTCCAGTTTTAATTACAGAATAAGTAAGATTTTCTCTTATTTCAGTTCCATGATACAAAGACATATCTTGAGCTACAATTCCGTAAATTGAACTTAAATTTACAATTGATCCTCTTAATTTTTTTGCTTTCATATGCTCTGCAACAATTTTAGATATCCAAACATACGAGTTCATGTGTATTTCAATATGTTTTTTATAATTTTGTAGTTTAATTTTGTTAAAAGAACTTTTTTCAAAATCTTTTTCTCTTGGATATGAACAATTGACAAAAATTTCTGGATAAAAATATCTATTAAATATCAATTTTAATTGTTTATTTAAATTTTCTGTTTTTGATATATTTATTTTTTTATAATAAAAATTATCAAATTTTCTGAAAATTTTTAGATCTTTGTGATTGTTTTGTTTAATATCTAAACAAACAACATTCGCTTTTAAATCTAAAAACTTTTTTGTACTCGCTTGTCCAATAAGACCTAATCCACCTACAATTAAGACGTTTTTATTTTTTAAATTGATCATTTTTTAATAACTTTATAAGTTTTAAATCAAAACTACTATCTAAATCAATTGATCTTTCATGAGGCATTTTATAATGAGAAATTTTTTTAGAAAAATCAAAATAATTAATATTATTTTTTAGTAATTCACTACGCCTTCTAATGTGTATTGAAGAATTTAATTCATATATCTCTGGTGTTTTTTGTCTAAAAATATATTTTTTTTTGAATTTTGTTATTCTACTCAACTTTTTATTTTTTAATGTGAGCATATGTGAGAAGGGATTTCTTCTTGACTTAGATACGCTTACTAAAATTTTTGATTTGTTATATGAAAAAATTTTGACTGCCTTTTTTATGTCTGAAGGTATTCTTAATGGACAGCAAACATCTAAGTCTACTATTATTTCAAAAATCTTATTAAATTTTTTTTCACTTCTAATTAATAAATCTTTTATTACTTTTTTTTTGGGTGAATTGTCCTTTGCTAGATTTTTTGATCGTAAAAACCAACAGTCAGCCCCATATTTATTTGCAAGTCTTTTAATATTTGAACAGTCCGTAGAAACAACAATTTTATCAAAAATTTTAGATTGTATTGCCTGTTTGATTGTGAAGTAAATTAAAGGTTTGCCATTTATTAGAGTTAAATTTTTGTTTTTCACACCTTTAGAGCCTTTTCTGGCACAAATTGTGCATAATTTTAAAACTTTTTTACTCATTTATAATCTAAAATTTTATTAATTCTCATACCTTCTTTAAAAGAACAAAGATTTTTAAAGGTATTATTTAAAATTTCTTTGTGCATTTCTCTATAGGTGTAATCATAATCTAAATTTTTAAAGTTATATATTTTACTTTTTTTATCTGTAAATATTTTAAGGTAATTTTTTTTAAAATCAGCCTGATAGCTTGCATTTTCTGCACTTACAAAAATTTTTCTAACTGGTTTTAGAGTGAAATAATTTAAATTTATAAGTATTTGTATTTTTGATTTTGTTTTTCCTGACATTATGAACAGATCGTTGGACTTTATTTTTAGTTTAGATACTTTAGACTTAAATATAAAATTTTTACTTAAATCTCCAAAAATCCAACTTACATAATCAATTTCGTGGCTTAAATCAAATTCAACACCACCTCCTTTTTTAGAGTCAGCACTATAAATATTTTGATATTTTCTATTTTTTCTCCAATTTGGCAAATATGAATTGCAAAAAGCGTTAACAAAATAGACTTTTTTGTTTCTTAAAATTTTTTTCAAATGTTTAATAATTGGATTAAATCTCATATTATAACCTATCCAGACTTTATTTTTTTTGGGAACAAATTTTGTAACATGATGTGAGAGAGGTTTTTCTATCAAAATTTTTTTATTAGAAAAAATTCTTTCAATTTTTTTTAAAATTTCTATATGAAGGTAAGTTTCGTTTGAAATGATGATATAATCTGGATTAAATTTTTTTACTTCACCAAAATTCTTAATTGTTTGAAATTTTTCATTTTTTTGCTTTGTTAATAATCTTATTTCAGATACAACGCTTAATTTTGATAAAATTTTTGCATGTCTCTTACCAATTGAGCCATACCCAATGATCAAAACCTTTTGTCCCATAAATAATTTTATTTATTTCTATGAAAAGATAAGTTTGTAAAGTTACCAAGATCAGTCCATTGTGACTCATCAATTGGATAAACACCAACTTTTAATTTTCTTTTTATTGAGGAATTAATTAATTCATTAAAATCTAAATGATTGTTATGTTTTAATTGATGGATGACATTTTTATTTAATAAATAACAACCAATGTTTATTAGATTATTAATTTTAGGTTTTTCATTTATTTCAATTAATTTACCTAAATCACCAATTTTGCATATACCATAAGGAATTACGTCTTCTTTAACAGCTACAACTACAGTGAGATCATTTTTATTTTTTTTGTGATGTTGTAGTACCTTTCCAAAATTAATATTTAGTATTGTGTCACAATTTATTACAAAAAAAGCTTTTTTTGCTTTTTTTTTAAATTTGTAAAGTGAACCAGCTGTACCTAAAGGTTTTTTTTCTTCTATAAAACTAACTTTATATTTAGGGGATAATTCTTCAAAAAAAGATTTAATTAATTTAGATTTATAGTTTATGCTTATAAAAAAACTATTAATACCATCTTCTCTAAAACCATCTATTATATTTTCAATCATAGTTTTATTATTTATTTGAAGTAATGGTTTTGGTAAAATATTTGTATAAGGTTTTAACCTAGTACCCTTTCCTCCTGACATTATTACTACATCGCAGTCAAGTTTCTTTTTAACTAGAGTATTATCATAAACTTTTTTTCTTGATAAATATTGTATAACAACTTGGTTTCTATCTATTACTGGAATTAAGTTAATTTTTTTATTTTTGAATATTTTATCAATATTACTTTTATTACATTTTTTTTTATACAAAAACTTAATATCACGATTAAAAATTTTTTTAATTTTTGTGTCTAAACTGTGGTTATTTAAAATACCTCTTCTTAAATCCCCATCAGATAATAAACCTAATAATTTTTTTGAACTATCAACAACTATTAAAGAATTTTCTTTATTAGTACTAATTTTTTTCATTGCGCTAAGGATTGTAATATTCTCGTTAGCAAAAATATTTGATTTCATAATTTTTTGAAAATCTGTTGAAAAGCTTCTGCGTAATAATAGCCGGACTCAGATCCTCTCAAAGTTGCAAGAGCTTTAACAGCTTCGGCACTTCTTGGAAATGGATGTTTACTTATTTCACTTTTAAAAATTTTTAAGATTTTTAATTTTTTTGACATGAATTTAGAAATATCAAAATATGTATTCGCCTTGAATGTTCCTAAAGAATAATTGAAGTTTGTTTCAGACAAAGTCTCGTAAAAAAAGGCTGTTTGAATAGTTGGGTATCTAAACCATTTAATTAAGCTCAAACATGCTTTGGAAACAAAATAGTGATCGGAGTGTATGTCTGTTAAGTTTGGCATAAAAATTGTATCTGGATTAATGTTTTTTAGAACCGAACTAATTTGATTTACTAGTTCATAGTAATTTTTTTCGTTAAACTTAGCTGGTTCAAAATTTAAGTTAAAAACTTGGTTAAACTTGTACTCTTTTTTAACTTTTAAAATTTCATTTTTTCTTTTTTCTATTTTTTTTTTAGAAAATTTATTTTTATGGTTTATATCGGTTATAATTAGCCAATAAATTTTACTTTTAAGATTTTTAAATTTCAAAATTGTTCCGCCGCAACCCAAAGTTTCATCGTCTGGATGTGGTGAAACAAATAATATTTTTTTCATAACTATATTATCGTTTGTTTGTTAAGAAGTTTACTATTAATTTTAACCTTCAAAAAAATATTTAAAATTTTTGATATTGTATTATGTGATTTGTAAGGACTAAAAAACTTCCTCTTTCTTTTTAATTGTTTTTGAATTGCTAACATTATTTTTTTTTTATTATTTGTAACATACAAAACATTATTACCTTTTTGTCTTCCTTTTTGTCTATCGCCAATATTTACAACTGGTATTTTAAGTTTAGGGGCCTCAACTATACCCATACTTGAATTACCAATCAAAACTTTAGTAAATTTTAAAATATTAAGAAATAATTTTTCATCAATATTTTTATAAATCTTTATGTTTCTATTTTTCTTAAATTTAAATTTCTTAAGCACGCTATTTATATATTCACTTCCAGGATCTGAATTTGGCCTTATTATAATAGTAGGATAATTTAATTCATCAATGGCATCTAAAGTAATTTTATAATGTTTTTCAGTTAGTTTTAACTTATTACTAACTGGGTGTTGTATAAGTAATATAAGTTTTTGTAAATTAAATTTTATATGAAGGTGCTTTTTCAATTCTTTTAAAGAGATTTTTTTGATATCTTTAAATCTATCAATCGACAAACTTCCGACATTATAAATTCTAAATTTTTGCTCCCTTAACTTTATCACATTTTGATAACTTTTTTTTGTTGAACAAAAAATTAAATGAGATAATTTTGTTACGGCATGTCTAACAACTCCATCAGTATTATATTTTGTAAAATCCCCAGCGCCTAAGTGCGCTACTGGAATATTTAAATATTGTCCGATAATCGCAGTTGTTAGAGACTCTTCTCTATCGAAAGGTGAAACAATTATATGAGGTTTGATTTTTAATACTATTTTAATTAATTCAGATAATTGGATTGATAGAGCTTTAATTCTTGTATCTTTTCCTTTTAAAACTTTTAAATTATCTATTTTTTTATAAATTTTAATTTTTTCTTTTTTTATTTCATTCAGAGTTGTGCCAAAATCTTTTTTTAGATGAGCTCCAGAAACTACTAGATACATTTTTAATTTTGGGTGTTTATCAACAGCCTTTATTAATCTTCTTTGTATATAAAAATCTGATCTAATACCTGTTATAAACAATATTTTTCTTTTCATTTTCTTTTAAATTGAGGATATTCGTTAAGTAAAAAATTTTTAAAACCATTGTGAAATAAATAATCCAATATAGATAAATCAGGTATAAAATTATTACTAATTTGTTTGTAAATTAATTTATAAGGTTTTAAATATTTAACTTTTATTCCATCATTAATAAATTTTTTATCATCTAAATAATTCTTAGAACCCTGTCCAGTAATATATAATTTAGCATTTTTTTTTTTACAAATATCAAGAATTTTGTCAGATTTTTTATATTTTGATTTTAATTCAGATGAATAGCAAAATTTTGTTTTCAAACCAAAGTTTTTACTTATCGACAGAACTATTTCTGCATTAAATAAGTAAAGATTTTCAAATTTTTTTTCATAAAAAGGTTTCAAAAAATTTTTAATTTCTAAAAAAAACTTTGATTTTTTATAACTTTCACAAATAATATTAAAATGTCTTTTTTGCCATTCCTGTGAATTATCCAATTTTATTTCATTAATATTTGACCCACGTGATTGTTTAATTGTTGGAATTGTCAGCCATTTTTCACCGTGCGCTGTTAAAATTTTATTTCTACTCTGAAATCCTCTTCTAAGGTATTGAACATCATCTAAAAAAACAAATTCATCAGATAATGAAATTTTTTCAAACAAGTGAAACCATGGTATGTATTCAGGTTGATGAATAGATATTGAATTCATCGTTTAAGAATTTTGATAGCCTCAAATAAACTCTTTACGATATATTTTGCATCATTTTTTGTAACTTTTAAATGAAGAGGAAGGTGAAAATGTTTGCTTGCAACATCTTCTGTTACTGGAAAATCCCCTTGTTTTGTACCCATAGTTTTTTTATAAAATGGTTGTAGATGTAATAAAGGCGTGTAAGCCCAGTTGATATTTATATTAAACTTGTCTTTTAAAATTTTTTGAAGGTTGTCTCTTTTAATTTTCGGGTTTTTAATAATAGAAACATGTTTCCAAACGGAGTAGTATATTTTTTCATATCTTGGTAATGAGTAGATATCATTACTTTTTTCCTTTTTTATTCCTTCATCATATATTGAAGTAATCATCTCTCTATGATTATTAATTTTTTTTATATTACTTAGCTGACTCAAACCTAAAACAGCATTAAACTCTGGCACTCTACAGTTTCTCCATGATTTATCGTAAATTTCAATTGGACTGTTTATTTTTTCACCTCTATTTCTTAAGGATAAAGCATATTGGTAAATTTTTTTGCTATTTGTAGTAAGCATACCCCCTTCGCCGGTAGTGAGAGTTTTAGTTGAAAAAAAAGAAAAGCAACCGATTTCCCCAATATTTCCTGCGTTGTAGTTTCCATACCTGGTTCCAAAAGCATGTGAACAATCTTCGATAATGAAAATATTATTTTTTTTACAATAATCTTTAATTTTTAAGATATCATTAGACATATAACCAGCAAAGTGAACCAACATAATAGCTTTTGTTTTTTTTGTTTTTCTTTTCTTGATTTCACTTAAATCTAGACAAAAAGTATTAGGATTTACTTCTGCGAAAACAACTTTGCCAGATTGGTTGTTAACTGCCGTTCCAGTAGCTATAAAAGTTTGAACAGGGACAATTACTTCATCGGTTTTTTTTAAATCAATAAATTTTGTTGCGATTTCTAGTGCACTCGTACACGAATTCACAAATACGGCATATTTTGTACCAATAAATTTTGAGAATTTTTTTTCAAAAGTATTACAGTAAGGGCCTGTGCTTAACTTATTCTGTAAGATATTTGAAATTTGATCTTTTATCCATTTTTCATCTTTGTTCGAAAAATAGGGACTTGCTACTTGAATTGTATTTTTTCTTTTCATAATTTAAATATGATAATTTTTTATAACTTTCTCAATGTCTTTTGGTTGATACTTTAAATAATTTTTTGCTTTATTAATATTTAAATATTTATCTTTTGTAAAATTTATTTTTTTTTTTAAATAGATTACTCTGGATTTAGTATAAAATCTTTTTTGTAATAATTTTACAATATTCTTTGTTGAGACGGGTTTTTTACCTCCAATATTTAAAATTTTAAATTTAGTTGAGGATATTTTTTTTATAGATAGAATAATACTTTGGACTGCATCGTTTATAAACACTTGATTTCTTTTGAGTTTACCACCATTAAAGATTTTGATCTTTTCATTTTTTAACATTTTGTTTTTAAAATAATTAATCATACCAGGTAAATTTTGGCCTTTTCCGTAAATTCCGTCAAATCGTAAAATTATAATATTTATATTTTCTTTATTTGAATAAAATTCAAGTAATTTTTCAGAAAGAATTTTGGTGAGACCATAAAAATTTTGTGGCATCGTTTGAACATTTTCATCAATAGGGTTTTTGCAATTTGTACCATAAACACTAAAACTAGAGGAAAATATTATTTTTCGAACCTTTAGTTTCTTTGCCAAGATTAAAATATTCATAGTACCTTTAACGTTGGTATCAAAGTATTTATTTGTATCAATTTCACTAGAAGAAGGTTGTATAGCTGCAGAGTGTATTATTAAATCAGCTTTTTTTATCTTTAGTAATTTTTTTTTGATTAATTTTAAATTAATAAGGTTGCATTTAATGAATTTAAAATTTTTTAATTTGTATTGATCTTTAGAAGGTTTTAAATCAAAGCCAATGACTTTATGATTATTTTTACATAGTCTTTCAATTAATTTTTTTGCTAAAAAACCAGATGATCCAGATACGATAATCTTCATATTAACTAAATTAATATACTTCCTCTTTTAATAATGATTTTATCATCAAATTTTACTGTCGGATTTCTTACTATGTGATCAAGATGGAAGGGGGTATAGTTTTTACCTCCAAACGTAGAGCAACCAATTCCAAAATGTACTGTTCCGCTACAACCTTCGTCAATTAACATAGTTCCGCACATTTTGGCAAAATTATTTAAACCAATACCAAACTCTCCAACAATTCTAGATTTTTTTGTACCAGTTTTATCGAAAATTCTTTTCAAAATACTTGATTTTTTACCATCTATTTTTTTTACCATCCCATTCTTTATCGTTAAAGTTAGGTTTGATTTAATCAAGCCTAATTTTTCTATTGGTATACAACCATCTACTACTATTTTACCAGTAGTTAAATTTTCTATTGGTGCAATATTAGACTCGGCATCAGGAGGCGAAGCAACTGAACCTTTAGAATAACACCAGCCTGGAGCATAATTTCCAACCCTGTTTCTCACAAAAATTTTAATATTTGTCCCCTTTTTCGTTTGAACATGAATTACATTTGATCTGGTCATTAAATTTGCTAATTTTTTTGATTTTTTAGTTAATTTTCTAAAATTAGCTTTAAAAGATTTGCTATTAAGAACACTTGAAGAATAATCTGGTAAACTTAAATATTTAGCTCCTTTGTTACATGCTTTAACTCGACTTTTTGTGTGGCACATTGATTTAGAGGTCAAACCAACAATAAGATTACTTTTTAGCATTTTGTTAAAAACTTTTTTTGGTGGCTCCATACCTGGAAGTATAAAAGGTTTTAGGACTACTTGGTCAGCTTGAATTTTTTTTTTATTTAAAAACGAAAATATTTTATTTCCAAGATCTTTTGTTAAAGTATCAGAAATAACAAGAACCTTATCCTTTTTTTTTAAGTTTCCGCAGTAGAATAATAGTTTAGATATATTCTTTTCAATTTTTTTCATTATTATAATACTTGTATTTGAATTTTTTATATAAATATTTTTTTTTAATCTTTCCTGATAAAGTTGTGGGTATATGATCTATTTTAATAAAGTGATCGGGAATTTCAAAGTTATTTAAAAGATGTTGCTTAAAGTTTAAAATTATTGAATTGTATTTTTTTGGAAAACTATTTTTAAGGCTATATAACAATATTGTTTTGACTTGATTAAAATTACTTGGATTTTTCAAACCAATTAATGCACAATTTTTAACAAATTTAATTTTACGATAATGATTTTCAATAAAAGCACTACTTAAGTTGATGCCATTTTTTATTATTACATCTTTTTTTCTACCTATTAAACTTAAACTTTTATCACTATTTATTTTACCTACATCTCCAGTATTATACCATTTAAATTTATTACTTCTTCCATCTAAAATTGAAGAGCTTAAGAAAGGAGATTTTACAAATATTTCACCTTCATTACTGTTTTTATAAGTTTTTTTAATTTTTATTTTTACTCCTCTAATAATATTACCGACATTTCCGATTGTTTGTTTTTTTGATAATTGGCAGCTAATAAAAGTAGTCTCTGTCATGCCATAACTTTCAAATATTTTAGTATTGAATTTTTTTTCAAAATTGTATTTTAAATCAGAGCTCAAAGTATCCATACCTACTAAACATTTTTTTAAATAAATATTTTTAATTTTCTTATTTTCATTTGCCTTTAGAATGAGGGACAAAGCATTCGGAGTAAGCCACACAGTATTAATTTTATATTTGCTTATAAATCGCCAAAAATTTAAAATATTTAATGAGGAGAAAGTACTTCCTAATATGACTCTTCCCCCACATAATAAACAAATGATCAAGGTATTAAAAAAACCTCCCATATAATTTAGGGGTAAAATATTTAAAAATTTATTTGAACTATTTAACGAATTTGCGTTTACAAAGTATGTCCCATTTTTAAAAAAATTCATTATATTTTGAATTATTATTTTTGGTTTGCCCGTGGTACCTGAAGAATAATTTAGTATTGATGACTTTTGCTCAAAAGGGAGATTTGATGAATTCTTTTTTATTAAATTTTTGAAATCAAACTTTATATTTTCTTTTTTTGTACCAGATGAAAAAGTTATTTTTACTTTTCCATTTTCATTTTTAATTATATTTTTACTACCTGTTTTTAAAAGTTCAAATTTTGAATAATCAGCTGGTGTGATTTTATAATTAAAAAAAGTTAATGATAAGAAAATAGATATTAATAAAATATCTGGCTCAATCCTAATTAAAAACTCTTTTTCTTTACTAATTCTTTTTTTTTTAAGAATATATTGTAAATTTTGGGATAAATAATATAGCTCACAAAAAGAGATTTTCTTTTTAGAGTTAGTATCAATCATAAATAAGTTTTTATTATTTTTATTAACAAATTGTTTAATTGATTTAAATTTCATTATAAGTCACCTAATATCGCTTAAAGATAAAGGGCGGCCTTTTTTGACATTTTTAATAAATTTTTTATTAAAAAAACGTTTAACTTGATCAAAGTTATGTTTAGTTGGTGGATTTTGTAGAATTATATCTTCGGGTAGTAATCTAGATCCACTTTTTTTTGAAATACGATAATAAACACCTAATATTTTTCTTTTTTTTCTTTTCAATTCCTCTTTTCCAGGTAAAATTTTACCATCACCACATGCGACTTCGGCCTCCCGAACAGAGTCTATCATTACTTTAAGATTTTCTGGGGTTACTGATAGTAAAAAGTCAGGACAATCTTCAAAATTATTTAGCTTAAAGTGTTTTTCCAGGACTGATACTCCAAAGTTTACTGAAGATATTGCTGCTCCAATTCCAACCGTATGATCAGAAAAACCAACTGGTAATTTGAATTTTTTTTTAAGACTTTTTATTCTTGAAAGATTTATAAGATGGTTTTTTGTTGGATAAATAGAAACACAATGTAATAAAGTTACTTTATTTTTTCTTAAAATTTTTAAAGCAGTTGAAATATCTTTTTCAGTGGCCATACCAGTAGATAAAATTATCTTTTTTTTTAATGAACTTATTTTTTTTAATAATGGAATGTTTTTTATATTTGCTGAAGAAATCTTAAATCTTCTAACACCAATTTTCTTTAACATATTTACGCTTTGAATATCAAAAGGTGTTGACATAAATTCAATTTTTTTTTTGTCACAATATTTTTTTATTTTTTTAAATTGACTTTCACTGAAACTAAGTTTTTTAGACTCCTTTAAGAACTTTTTTTCAATGTAAAATTTATTATGAGATATATTTGGAATAAAAGTTTGAAATTTAATTGCATCTGCACCAGAATTTTTTGCTACCTCAACCATTTTTAAAGCTTTTCTAATACTACCGTTATGGTTGACACCCGCCTCAGCAATAATGAATATTTTATTTTTTGATAATTTCATAAACAATCCATTGCGGAAAATTTTTAAAATACTCAAAATTTATTTTATTAATCTTTTTATACTTTTGTCCTACCGTAGGTTCATAAATATTTGAAATAGAGAAACCACATTTACTAAAAAAATTTGCAGTTGTTTGCAATGTTGGAGTTGTAGAAAAACTTTTTGAATTATAATCTGTTAAAATCCCAAAAGGTTTTTCTTTGCTTCCAAAAAAAGGAGTTAGCCAAAATAAGTGGGGATCTATAACTATAACTTTTCCATTATCTTTTAGTGATTTTTTTAATTGATTAAAAATTTTAAATTTATTTATAAATAAATCTTTTTGAAAATCCATTTGGAATAAAAATAAAAAAAAATCAATCATAAATATAAAATCAAATTTTTGGTTTCCAATTTTCCTTGAAAAATTTTTTACTTTAGATAAATCGCAATTGATGAATTGAATTTTAGTATTTTGTTTTTTTTGAGCATTTTTAATATAGTCATTTTCATAATCAACCCCAATAACTTTCTTTGCGTATTTTGACATTTGAAAACAATAATATCCATTTCCGCAACCAACCTCCATTACTCTTTTTTTTTTTAAATTTTTAAGAAAATATTTTTTTAAAAATTCTGATTGAATATATTTATATGGAGTATTTTGAAGTTCTCTATTTGACTTGAATTTTTGTTTTTCCCACCAACTATGTAATTTTTGCTTTCTAAAATAAGATTCGGTTAGCAATTGTTTATTTAGATTTCCCTCATATCTTTTTAAAAAAAAATTTTTTTTTATTTTTTTGTTTTTAAAAATTATTTTTTTTTCAATAAGCTTTTGTATAAATAATTTTAAACTTATTGTTTCAAACTTAAATTTATCATTTTTTTTTATAGATAAAAAATTTGAATTTTCGTATAAATTTTTCCACAGTGTAAAATCAGTCTTATCGCAAAATTTTAATTTTTTTTTAAATAAATCGTCAATTTTCTTTTTATTATTAGTGCTTATAATTTTATTTAATAAAGTTAACGCGTAATCCGAAAAGTATACGTTTGATCTATTTTCGACGTTATACAAATGTAAAAAGTTATTTCTAAGTGGTCGAATTAATATATTATTATTAAAATTGAACATTATTTTATTTTTTTATAAGATAATTTTCTTTTGTTATTAAAATTGATTTATTAGGGAGTTTTTTAAAATTTGTTGTACAGGGTCCGATTTTACACCATTTTCCAACATGATTATTAATTGATGAATTCATTCCAACAAATGTTCCTTCACCGACTACTAGATCACCCTTTATTATTGCACCCCCGGAAATAGTAGTGTGATCTTTTAAAATGGACTTATGACCAATTACTGTATTAGCACCAATACTAGTATTGTTTGATATTACTGAATTTGTATCCAACACTGCTCCAGGCTGTATCAAATTTCCAATACCCATTTTAACCCCAGATCTTATAATGGCATTATTTGAAATAATATTAGGAATTTGAAATTTTAATTTCTTAATTTTAAAAAATATTTTTTTTCTTAATGTATTGTCAGTATTTTTACCATAACCGATGGCTGGGAAAGCATAATCAATTTTATATTTTTTTTTTAATTTTGATAAATCCTTATCAGTGCCAATTACAGGAATACCAAAAATTTTACCCTTTTTCTTTTTAATATCAACGAGCCCAAAAGGTATGAATTCATTTTGTTCATTAAGTAATATATCCAAAACATTAAGTGCCTGCCCTCCGGCACCTATAATTAAAATCTTTTTCATATTATTTTTTCAATTTTTTTTTAATTACTTTTTTGATAGAGTTAATTGAATCTATATTTTTAAGTTTTAAATCGTAATCAGAAAATTTTAATTTAAATTTTGTTTCTAAATCAGAAATTATTTCAATCACTTTAAGTGAGTCTATTATTCCTGAGGAAATAAGTTTTTTATTTTTATTTATATTTTTTTTACTAATAATCTTAAAAATTATATTTTCTACTTCTTTATCAATTTTGTTGGAAATCATATATTATAAATTTTATGTTTTTGATCAAAATTTTTGTTATTTAGTTTTATCCAATCTATTGTTTTTCTTAGACCAATTCTTATCTTAATTTTTGGTGTCCAATTAAAATATTTTTTAATTTTGTTGTTATCACATCTTAATCTCATTACTTCGCTACTATTTGGTCTTATTCTTTTCTTATCTTTCAAAATTTTTGGTTTTAGTTTTATTTCTTCGGAAATAATTTTGATTAATTCTTTTATGGATACTTCGGAATTATTGCCAATATTTATAGTTTCACCAAAACCTTTTTTTCTTTTTGATATTTTATAAATAGCATCAACAGTATCGGTTACATAAGTAAAATCTCTTGTAGGTTTTAAATTGCCAGCTTTAATTTTACCTGAATTAAATAATAATTGAGATATTATACTTGGGATAATAGCTCTTAGTGACTGTCTAGGTCCAAACGTATTAAATGGTCTAACAATTTTAATTGGTGTTTTAAAAGAATTAAAATAGCTTAAAGCTAGTTGGTCTGCAGCTATTTTTGAAGCAGCATATGGTGATTGTCCATTAAGTCTGTGGCTTTCATTTATTGGAACTTTAACTGCTGTTCCATATGTTTCGCTAGTAGACATAATAATTGTTTGTTCTAAATCGAATCTTTTTGATGTTTCAAGTATATTATATGTTCCCTCTAAATTTGTTTTTATATAAGCTAAAGGTGAGATATATGAATAAGGTATCCCGCATAGTGCTGCTAGATGAAATACCGTTTCACAACCTTTAATACATTTTTCAACAGAGTCATAATCTCTTATATCTCCTAATATTATTTCTATATCTTTTTTAAATTCTGAGTTTTCTAACCAGCCAAAATTGCCATCTCTATTATATTTGTCAAAAACAACTACTTTGAATCCTTTTTTTACCAAAAACTCACTTAAATGAGATCCTATAAAACCACATCCGCCTGTAACGAGAACTTTTTTCATTTATTGTTTTCTAAGTCCAAAATATTGTCACTTATCTCTAAAATTCTTTTATCATGAGTTGAAACTATTAAAACAACTTTTTTTTGGAGTTCCTTTATTGTTTTAATTATAGTTTCCTGATTTTCAGTATCGAGTGAGCTAGTTGGTTCATCAAGTATTAAGACTCCTGAGTTTATTGTTCGATAAATCGCTCTTGCTAAAAGTATTCTTTGTCTTTGACCGCCAGAAATTTCAGTTCCCATTTCACCTACCTGCGTTAATAAACCATTTTTAAAAATATTATGAATATCACCTAACGCAGAAAGTTTTAAAGTCTCATTCATTTTTTCTTTTTGGTATCCTTGAGAACCAATTAAAATATTATCTTTAATAGACATATTAAAAAGTTTTACATCTTGTGGTAAATAACTAATCAGAGATCTGTATTTTTGAAGGTTAATATTATCTAAATTTTTGTCATCAATATAAATTTCACCTGAAGATGGATTTAATAATCCCAGAATTATGTCAACTAGTGTAGTTTTTCCTGATCCAGATTTACCCTTAATAACATTTAATTTACCTTTTAAAAATTTAAAATTTAAATCTTTTAATCCTTTAAAGTTTTTATCATAATGAAATCTTAAATTTTTTATTTTTATTGAACTTTGTATATTAGAAATATCATCACCAGATTTTCTCTCATATTTCAGGTCTGCGTCTTTTGTTATATTTTGTAATTGTAAATAAGCAGATGAAAAAATATCTAGATAAATTTTTCCTGAAAAAACTTGTGAAATTGGCCCTGCTGTTCGTTGCAAAGCTAATAGAATTACTGAAAGTGTTGATAAAGAAACATTTTCTCCCTCAATAATAAATATTAAAAAAATTAATATTAGAGCAACAATTTGAACAGCGTATGGGATTGATAGATTGATCATTTGAAATTTAATTGTTGTCATTTGGTGAATTTTGAAATTATTTGTTATATTATTCAATCGATTTTGTGATAATTCTAAAATTTTTATTATTTTAAATTGGTTTAAAGTTTCTACCAATGAGCTAATAATTTTATTTCCTGACTGTGTATTAAGAATTCCAAGATTTAAAAAATAATTTTTAAAAAGTATAAGAATTATTGATAAAAAACCAAGAGCGAAAAAAATAATTAAAGTTACTTTAAAATCTAAAATTAAAATAAATATAAAAAAAGAAATTATTAGAAAAATATTTGAAAATGATCTAATTATTATAGTCAGACTATTTGAAATTTTATCTATCTCTCGAACAAAAGTATTTTGAATTTCTCCGTAATTCTTTTTAAATAAAAATGTAACATCTGCATTTAGAATTTTACCAATAGAGTTTTCTGTTATACTAAATATCAATTTATATTTAAGTCTTAAAATTGCATAATTTAATAATATAGTTGTTAAAAGAGATAAAATAAAAAGAGTGCAAAAAATAGTTATGACAGAGTAAAAACTGTATTGTAATCCAATGGAATTTAAAAGCTGAATAAAAAATTCATTTAATTGATTATTAGGCCGATTTTCCGAAACAAATAAATTTATTAAAGGTGCTAAAGACGAAATTGCAACTAAACCGATAAAGGTATTTATTATTGTAAAAAATATAGCTAATAAAAAGTTCTTTGTCCCATATTTAATTGCTAATTTTAAAAAATTGAACAACACTTTAATTAACCTTTGAGAAATGAAGACGGCAAAACATTATTAGTCTTTTTATACTTTAAAAACAAATCTTCTCTTATGGAATTTTTCAAAATTTTATAATTATTCTTCTTTAATTTATTATAATAACTTGAATTAGATAAAATTTTTTGAAATTCATTGTACGCGTTAAATAAATCTTTAGGATTATTTTCAATATATTTTGCATTTTGTAATTTTTTAGAATTTTTATAACCATAATGATTTTCTAAATTTTTATTAAAAATTTCTTTAATTTTGAGAATTTTTTTTTTTTCTACAATTTTTTTTGGAAGTATAAACATTTTATAACCTGAAAAAATCACATTATAGGTTACTAAATTAATACAAAAAATTTTTTTTTTAAAAAATTGAGCTATATGAAGAGGGCCAGACGGAGCGCCAATAAAAAAAATGGCTCTTTGAATTAATAAAAAATATAAAAAGTCCATTTCTTTTTTAATATTGTAAATATCAATAAAATTTTTATTATTTATAAGATTAACTGGCTTTGAATATTGAGCAATTCTTATTACTTTAATACCTTTTTTAATTAAGTCTTTAATAACTAACTTTAAATTTTTTGGATCGAAATTTCTATTTTCATGATGAGAAAAGAGTTTTCCGTGTATAAATTTTTTAAAGTTATGATCTCTGGTTGCTAAGATCACAAATTTACTATTTAAGTTAAGGTCATATTTTTTTAAAAATGTTTTAGCTTTGTCAACTTGTTTTGGAGTAAATTTAATTTTTAATTTTGACTGCCTATAGAATAATGGTTGAAAATCTAAGTCTACATCAAATTTATGAGTTTTTTCAAGGTAATCTCGAAGACTAATAATATTAATATTTTTGGTATTTAATAAATTATAAAAAATTTTTGCAAACTTCAATTTTTGATTAATCTTAATTTTTTTTTTTAAAAAGTTAATTAAATACTGATTTGCAATTTTATCTTCGTGATAAAAATAGTTATTTTTATTTATTTTATTAAGAATTAAATAAGAAAAACTTTCATTAAGAAGATGACCCAAGGCAGATGACCTAATTGAAATAATATTTATTTTTTTATTTCGTGTTGAATAAAAAAAATATAATAAATAAGGTAAGTTAATTATAAACTGTAGTAAAAAAATTAAACTAAAAATACACCTTATCTGAAAATTCTTAATAACTAAAAAATAATTTGGTCTTAATAGTTTTTTTATAAAAAGCATTAACAAAGTTTTTCTGGAATTTGATTGTGTGTAAAATTAAAAAATATTAGTTTAAAACAATTAATTACTCTTAAAAAGTAGTTTAAAAATATCGCAAATGGGTATAATAAAAATTCTAGTACCTTTATAAGAAAGTAGAAAATTTTCCAAATTATTTTTTTATTATTTGAATTTATTTTATTAATAAAATAATTTTTGAGTTTAAACGGATAATTTTTTGTGTACCATTTAAATTCATAATATCCCCATTTTTTATAAATTTTATTGGTTTTTGAATTAATTTCTTTAATGATGTTTGAAAAAAAAAATTTAATAAAATTAATGCTCAGTATATTCTTAAACAAAAAAACCTCATATTTTGACGGTATGAAAAATAATGGAAATAAAATATATAAATTCAAAAAATTAACTTTTTCTCCATCGTATTTATTTAAAAATTTTGAATATAAATACTTTATCCAAATTAACTCCCAAGAGTAAAAAAAACTTAAATTTTCTATTTTTAGTTTATTTGTTTTAATTTTGTAAAACTCAGAATTCCATTGATGAGTCAAAAAGGTCTGTTTTAAATTTATCTTTGGTATGAATTTTAATTTCAAAAATTTGAAAATTTCTCTAAGTATTTTTTCTTTGCTTTGAATTAAATCATCAAAAGATACAACTTTATGATTTTTAAAAATTTTAGTTTTAATTGAATTTATTCCAATATAATTCCTATATAAACTTTTTTGGTAAGAACTAATATTCATTAAAAAAATGTCAGTTTTATTTAAATATTTTGAATTAATTTTATTTAGACTGGATCGAACTCTACCTGGTAAATTTTTCCTTATATCACGATACATTGAGATAACCTTCCCGTTTGGAAAGAATGTCAACATCTCGTTGATATAATCTGGATCATGTGCATGATAAATTAATAATTTTTTCGTATTCAAATTTTGTTTTGTACACATGGCATATGCCAAATGAATACTAATTAAAAAATTTTTAAAATTTATTTCCTCTCCCTTTGTTACTTTTATAAATTTTTCTTTAAATTCTTTTTTCTTTAAAACTATTTTTTTTTTTTTATTACTCCCCAGTTTATCTAAATCGCTACTACCTGGTAAAATCGAGGTATCTAGAAGTGATGGATGCCTAATTAAAAGCTCACTCAAGCATTTAGCCCAACTCGTAACTTTATTTTCTTTTTTCCATAATTTCCAGTTAGGATAAAGGTACATTAAAATATAAGAAGGAATCATTAATACCTCTCTAGATCCATCAATGTAAGATTGAAGCAATTTACTACCCGAACCAATTCCAGTAGATAAAAAACAAATTTTTATATTTTTAAATTTTTTTTCTATCATCAATTTCCTTGACTGTCATATCGTAGTTTAGTTTTAGTTTTTGAAATAAGTAATTGAATTCTTTAAGTTTAAATATTTCTTTAACATTTGATTGCTGAGTTTTAGCCTTGATTTTTTGTTTTTTTATTTTTAACCAATTTTTTTTCAACAGAACTTCAAATTCTTTTCTAGTAATATTATAAATATCCCTTAAAGATAATTTGTTATTAATTGTAATTTTTTTTTGAAGCAAAATAGGACCTGCATCTAACTTTTTAGTAACTAAATGAATACTTATGCCAATCGGTTTTTTATAAAAAACACTGAAAAATATTGGTTTACTTCCTCTACAATAAGGTAAATAAGAGGGATGAAAATTTATAATTTTACGCTTAAATACCCGACAAATATCTTCTTGGATTATAAACCTATATCTGTCAGAGATTATAAAATCTGGTCTTAATTTTTTCAAATTTAATAAACTAATTTTATCAAAGTAAACAGTAACACTTTCACCGAAACTCTTTAATATACGTGGTATTTCATCACCACGGTACGTATTTTTCGACGTAAGATATAATACTCTCAAAGTAGATTAATTTTTATCTGTAAGGTGATAATCTGCATTCATGAAATATTACATAATCTGTAACTGGAACAGTTTGATGTAAAACATTTTTTTTCATTCGAAAAATAGGATTTTTATCCTTAGATAGCTCAATCGTTTTTAAAAGACTTTTATTTTTTTTAAATATTTTAATCTTTAGTTTTCCGCTTATAATTTGATAAATTTCATCAGTTGAATTATGCTTATGGATCTCAGAGAAATTTTTTTTATTTAAATAAATGATCATATTATGTAATGCGTCTTTTTTAGTTCTATGCAAACATATTCTCACATTTTCATTTTGATTAAGTTTAGATAATAATTTCAATTGTTTGATCTTTTTTTTACTTAAAGTAAAATATTTTTCTTTTGGAAAAATTGCTAAACTCTTACCTGTTTTATCAAAGGTGAAATATTTTTTATTAAAAGTTTTCATAAAATTTATTTATAAACATACAAATTTGTTTAATATTATTCTTTGTAATTTTATCATGAATAGGTAATGAAAGAGTATTATTTTTTATATATTGGCCCTTTGGAAAAAAATTTTTTTTATTGAGATTATTTTTTAAACCTGGATGATCACAAATTAAATACTTATGTTGAATTTTAGTTTCTATCTTTTTGTTTTTTAAAAAATTCATTAACTTGTTCCTATTTTTTGCTAAAATCTGAAAAGAATAGTAAATATGTTGGCGGTTTTTTAATATTTTTGGTAAAATTATGTGTTTATTTTGAAATAGAAACTTATAATACAAATGAGCTTTTAAAATTCGATTAGAGATTTTATCTTTTAAATGCTTAAGATTATGTTTTAAAATTAATGCATCTAAGGTATCTATTTTATGATTAATTTCAGGTTGAACACAAAATTCTTTATTTATTGTGCCAGCATATCTTAAACTTAGCAATTTTCTGTAAATTTTTTTATTATTTGTAGCCACAAATCCTGCATCTCCAATAGACGCAAAAACTTTCATTGGATTCATGCTAAAACACGAAATTTGACCATAGCTTCCGGCTGGGTTATTATTTGAAACAGCACCAAATGATTGGGCGCAGTCTTCAATTAACCAAATATTTTTTTTTTTACAAATCATCTTTATTTTTTCCATATTCTCGATAAGCCCAGTAAAATGAACCATAATCAGAGCTTTAGTTTTATTATTAATTTTTTTTTCAATTAATTTGTGGTCTAACGAATAATTATTTTTTTCCAAATCTACTCCAACTGGCTCACCACCTGCTACCTTTACAGCTGTAAATGTTGAAAGCCATGATAAACATGGTACTAATACTTGATCATTTTTTTTTAAATTTATAGATTTGAGAGCTAAGTACAATGCATTAGTGCCTGAACTAACGCCTACTGAATATTTTTTATTTATTTTTTTTGCGATTAGTTCCTCAACAAGTTCAACATCTTTTCCAAGTATAAACTGTCCTGACTTTAAGAATTTTTTAAAAATTGAACTTTGGTCTTTAATTGTTTTATAATTTTTAGTAGATAAATCCTGGAATTTAATCATAATGATTTTGAAATAGTTTAATATAATTAATTAAAAAAAATAAATTCATGATCACCAGTATATTTACACTGATCGAATATCCATTGCCACTCACTTGTAGTAAAAAAAGCTTGACAGGTTAAAGCCCAACATTGCAAGTTAAATAACTGATTATCATTTTTGAAACTTTCAACCATTATATATTTTTTTTTTCCAACTCTCTCAATTTCCCCTAAGGCTTTATATAAATCAAATATTTTTAAATTATGAAGTGTTCCCATTGATAAGACTAAATCAAAATAATTTTTTTTAAATGGATATTTTGTTTCGGCTTTATGTTTTATTAGTTTAAGATTTTTGTTTTTGAACCCTTTGCTCAAAGCATAACTTGAGATATCTATACCAACAATTCTTAAATTTGGTTGTATATTCAGCATTTCCTTTAATAAAAAAGATTTACCGCATCCAACGTCTAATACTTTAGACCCTGCCTTTAATTTATAAAGCTTAATTAATTTCTTTGCTGCATAATGCCATCGACCTGGAATGTATTTGTACCCACCATAACCAAATCTTCGATTACCGTCCCAATAATTTTTTCCATATTTTTTTGCTTCTTTCATACAATTAACTTTATCATCAAGCATTCTTGCAAGATAATTTCTTTTTGTAGAGTTATGTAAATTTGAAATGATTTTTTTGTTCATTTAAGGTCTTTAATTTGAAGGCATTTATTAGAAATTTTTTTAACATTCCATATTTTTTTTATTCTTTCTATATCCTTTTTATTCGATACTTTTAAATTTTCGCATGCAAAAAAAATTTTTTTATTCTTGTTTAAGATTTTTTTAAATAATCGTTCTCTCTTTTGGTTATCATAAGGCATTTGAAATATACTGTAAGCTACAATGCCGTGAATATTTTGCATATCATTAATAAGTTGATTAAGTATAAAAAATGAATTTTTCATTGAATACTCTGTTGCGCTTAATAAAAAATTTAAATTGTTTTTTTGGCAATAATCTTTAATTACTATATTTTGTACATGTTGTGGAACTCTTTCACCCATGAAAGATCTACTAAAATTATAACCTCTGACTTTTTTCACGAAATTTTAGGTAAATTATAATTTATTGCTAATTCAGAAACAGGCTTAAGAGTAATCGGTTCAAAAAATTCTCCGACTTTTTTATCATTATAAGGAGAAAATACGCTTTTAAATCTACAGTTTAAAGACCATCTTGTTTGGTTCTCTAAATTTATAACATTACCGTGAGGTAAGCATTGATTAAAGATCATAACCTCACCAAATTTAATATTTATCCATTGTAAATCTTTTTTTATTTTTTTAAAAATTTGTTCACTTGATGAGGATTGTTTCTGTAAAAATAATCTTTGTATTTTTTTGTACTTAGAAGGAGGTAAAATATACATTGATTTTGTTTTATAACAGTCAACTAAAGGTATCCATATAACGCCTTCGAAAGGTGAGTCACCTGACCAAACATCTGAGTGTATTGGAAGCAATGAACTATCATCTTTAGGCATTTGAATACTTAAATTTATTCTTAACTGCATAGATAATTCATTGCCGATTATTATATCCAGTAAAGGTTTGGAGATTTTATAGTATAGTTCTCTCAAATTTTTAGATTTATTAATATCATTTATAATTTTTAATCTAAATGAATTTAACTTTTTAATTTCAACTTTTTTATGTATATAATTTAATAAATTGTTTGCGTTTTTATAACTGGAATTTTTTCCTAAATTTTTTTTAACAGATTGTATAAATAAATTTCTAATACTTGTAAGTGCTTTAATATTATCAATTTTTTTAATTACATAACCTTTTTTTAAAAATTGATTTGAAATTTTTTTTTCCTCTTTTAAAAAAAAATTATTCATATTTTACCATTTTTCATTAAACGATTTATCAGTTTTTAAACTTATAAAATTGGGTCCCACATTTTGATAGGAATTGTAAACAGATTTCTCAGTTTCAATGCTATCTTTTGGATAATATGATTTAATATTTTTAAATAAATTCATTAATTTTTTTGCATCTATTTCTGCATGTGTTGGTCCCAATTGTGGATAATCAGCAAATCCAACGAGTTTCACATTTGCATTTTGTTGATCTATATCTAATTTTATTTGTTCAAACGGTCTCTCTATCAGGAATGGTGTGATTGTATATACCCACGGCTTAAAACCCTCTAAAGACATTCCTGCAGCAGTACCGATTAAACTTTGTTCACAAATTCCAAGATTAAAAAATCTGTCTGGATTATCTTTTCTAAAATCATCAAAAATTCTATAACCAATATCTCCAACCAGAAGTACTATTTTATTATCTTTTTTTGCGAGCTCGTTTATAATTTTACCAAATTTTCTTCTCATAACTTAGTCTTTTTTTTCCGATCTCAATTTCCTCTCCTTTTAACTGTCTTGCATGCCAAATTGTGTCATTTTCAAATTCTTTAATCCCTTTACCTTTTATAGTATTTGCAATTATTACATTTGGTTTACCTATTTTTTTAATTTGTTTAAATCCTTTGATCAAAGATTTGAAGTTGTGGCCATCCTTTATCTCTATGCAATTACAATTGAAGGCTTTAAATTTAGCTGTCAAATTGTCCAACGGGAGTGCATCCTTTAATTTATTAAGAGCTTGTAGCTTATTATAATCAACAATTATTATTAAATTATCTAATTTATGCTTCGATGCTATTAGTAAACTTTCCCAAGTCGTACCTTCTTGACATTCACCATCGCTTACCAGCACAAAAATTTTTCCTTTCTTATTTAATTTTTTTCTTGCAAATGCCATGCCTGTTGCAATTGGTAACCCATGACCTAAGCTACCTGTGGTGCAGCTTATTCCATTTTTCTCGTCTATTTCTAAGTGCGTTTTTATTTTTGTGTCAAACCCTTTTTCTCTTAGCAATATACATAGAGGAAATGATGCGTGTGCTTTGCTAAGAATAAATTTATCATTTTTTTTTAGAAAATTTTCATATATTGTCAAAAGTATTTCTATCATCGAGAAACTCCCTCCAAGATGAGCTTCTCCTTTTTCAATAAACTTAAAAAATGTTTTTTTTCTTAAACTTAAAGCCTTTTTTTTTAATTTTTCTATCATCATTAGATTATTTCAATTTAAGGCTATTCATTCTTTTAATATTAAAAAATTTTTCATCAATTAACGTATTCTTTAAAATTTTATGATCAAAGGCATATTTTAAATCTCTTACAGCATCTTCTATTGTTTTTTTTGCTGAAAAACCTAAAACCTTTTTAATTTTTTCTGAGGAAATATGATACGATCTATTATCATCAGTTTTTACAATTTCAGTTTTAACATCTTCTCCAATCACTTTTTTAACCGTATTAGCAAGATCTATAACCTTTTGATTTTCATAACCTGCGTTAAAAACTTGCCCTGACACAATTTTATTATCTGCTTCGATTAGTACCTCATAAATTCTTGCCATATCATTTATGTGGATATTTGGTCTTAATTGTTCTCCTCCATAAACTAAAATTTTTCTTTTGTGATATGCTAGATTAGTAAGAATATTAACTACTACATCAAGTCTTTGTCTTGGACCAAATCCACAAACTGTTGCGGGGCGTACAATAATTGTAGTAAAATTTTTACTTTCATAATTAAGTAAAATGTCTTCACAATTTGCTTTGAATTTCGAATAATCTGTTAATGGTTCTAGAGATTGTGTCTCGTCAACATTTTTGGTATTTTTAATCCCGTATACAGAAGATGAGGAAGCATAGATAAACCTCTCTACGCCGCATTCCTTAGAAATTTTTACAAGTGGTTCGAATGCCTTAAAATTGATAGACTCCCCTAATTTTGGATTTAACTCAAAACTAGGATCATTTGAAATACAAGCCAAATGAATTACCACATTGTGACCAGAAATAATTTTTTTTAGTAAATCTTGATCTCTTAAATCTCCTTTAATAACTTTTAAATTTTTATTTGTTTTTAAAACATCTGATCCATAAATCATTAGGTCTAAAACTGTAACTTCATATCCTTTTGAAATTAGATATGGGGTTAAAACAGACCCTACATAACCAGCTCCACCAGTAATAAATATTTTTTTCATAATTATTTTAAAACTCTTGAAATGAATTTGAGTAATGCAATTTTACTAATACTATTTTTATTTGCAAATGATTGAACTGAAATTGCTGCTGCTAAAGAACCAATAAATAACGCTAGCACTCTATTAGTTTTATTTTTAAGTAGTGCAGAAATAAAAGTTAACATGGTATCACCAGCACCAACTTTATCTATTGCTCCTTTACTAAAAGCCTCGATGTGATCTATTTTTTTAATTTTTTTAGATAAAATTTTTGAGCCTTTGTTGCCCTGAGTGACAATTAAATTTTTAGAATTATTAGTTTTTATAAACTCATTCATCAGTTTTTCTACATTATCATTTTTATTTCTCAATTCGTATCGAAGTTCATTTTCATTAACTATACAACAATCTGATTTCTTATAATTGTTTAAAGTATGGAATCCTAAATTGGCAGAATTAATTTGAGCATTGATTGCAAGATATTTTGATTTTTTAACTAAAGTAGAGGCAATTTTTTTTGTTATTAAACCATGACCATAATCTGAAACAATAATTAAGTCATGTTTTATAATTTCCTTGTGTAAAATTTTTAAAAATTTTCTTTCTTCTATTTTGCTCATTAAATCACCATTTATTTTATTTAATCCGAAAACTTTATTAAATGAAATTGAGTCTAAATATTTAGTTTTCACTATAGTTGGAGAATTTTTTTTAAATATAAAATTTAATTTAATTTTTTTATCCAATTTTTTTTTAATAAATCTTAAATATTCTTTGTTCTCACCCAAAGCAGATAAAAGTGTAACATTTTTACAAAAGGGTTTAATGTTCTTTGCTATTGATAACGAACCTCCCAGGTATTCTTCAATTTTTTTTTCCTTAAAAACTAAAATTGGATCTTTGCCTGACTTTCCAAGTGGTTCGCAAAAAAAATATCTATCAATAATAGCTTCGCCAACTACTAAAACTTTAAGTTTTTTGATTTTTTCTATTTCATTTTGAATTCTTTTGAAATTAAAATTTTTATTTATTTTTTTAATTATTTTTTTTTGATTTGATGAATAATCATTAGTAGTTTGGTTAATTAATGAGCTAGAACTTTGAACTAATTCATTGGTGAATACAATTTTACTCTTAATTTTTTTAAGTTCTTTAATTTCGTTTTTTATTTCTCCAGTGATATCATCACTGGAGTCTTTGTAATCTTGTCCTTTACAATATATGTCTGGTTTTATTATTTTTATGAGGTTCGCTGCTGTAGGTGTATTATTTATCAAAACAAAATCAACGGAGCTAAGTGCTGCTAATGCCTCAGTTCTTAAATTTTGATTAAATACTGGTCTTCCTGGTCCTTTGTTAACATAAATATCAGGTGTTAACGTAACTACAAGTATATCTCCTAATTCTCTTGCTTTTTTGAGATGTTTAATATGTCCTATATGCAGTAAATCAAACACTCCATGACACTGAACAATTGTTTTTTTCTTTTTTTTTAAAGTTTCTATTTTTTTTTGAAGTGTTTTTAAATCTAAAATTTTTTTAAACATAATCTAATTTATTTTAAAAGCTTAAACCAGGTTTTGGTTGCTTTTTTGATCAAATTTGGTGTCCATACGGGTGCGTCTGACCAATGATCAATATTTTTTAAAAGCTCTTTCACTCCAGCTTTTATTGAAACTTTTGGCTCCCAGTTTAATGCCTTCTTTATTTTTTTAATATCAGCTTTTGATCGATCTGGCTCACCAGGTCTTTTAGGCACATTTATTTTGGGTCCTCCTATTATTTTTGCAATTTGATTAACTGATACTTCTCTTCCGCTTCCTAAATTAAAAATTTGACCTTTAAGTCTTTTAGAAATTGCCGCCTTATAGATTGCGTTCACTAAATCTGAAACATGAATAAAATCCCTTGTTTGTTTTCCATTTCCTACAATAGTTAATGGTCTGTTAGAAATTTTTTGTGCTAAAAATACACCAAATACAGCGCCATATGCTCCTGTGGTTCTAGATCTTAATCCATAAACATTGAAGAATCTTAAAGATAAGTTTGGCATACTATAAAGTCTTGCCCAATGCATAACGATTTCTTCTCCTAAAAATTTTGTTAATGCATAGGGATATTGTATATCAATTTTAGCTGTTTCTTTTGTTGGGTATTTTTTTGGAATTCCATAGCAGCTAGCTGAAGCTGCATAAATAAATTTTTTAATTTTTAGGTTTTTACATGCCTTTAAAACATTTAGTGTTCCAAAAACATTAGCTTCAAAATATTTCTGAGGATTTTCAATACTAGGAACAATATCGGCTAATCCAGCAAGATGAAAAATATATGAGTGCCCTTTGAAGATATTTTTTAATTTTTTGGAATTTGAAATATCAACTTTAAAAATTTTAACATTTTTTTTATTGTGATGAGTTAGGTTGCTTATTCTACCAGTACTTAAGTTATCTATAACAGTTACTTGATGACCTTTTTTTACTAATTTATCAACTAAATTGCTACCTATAAAACCAGCCCCCCCAGTAACTATTGATTTTACTTTATTCATAGCTCCGCACTTTGCAAGTTTTAGCTTTTTGCAATTTATTTTTATTTATCGCCATTTTTATATAGGAAAATATAAATATTTATCTTTTTTTACTCTATAAGTTTTATTTCCTATTAATAATTCAATTTGTTTTTGTGTTTCTTTAATAATACTAAATACTAAATTGGTAAAAGGTCCTGATGAAAATTTATATTTATCATTTTTTACAAAATTGAAAAATTCTTGTTTTAAATAACCTTTTGAGTTTTCAAAATTTTTACATTTTGATATGAAATCTTCTAATTCTTTTTGATTATATGATGAGTTATTTAAGACAAATTTAATTCCTTTTGTAAAATTTAAATTATTTAACTTATCCTTTTTTTTAAAATCGTGACTAAAAATAAAAATATAATCATTCAATAAATTTACTTCTTTGTTGATAAGCTTATTATTTTTAAAGTAATTAATTAATATTTTTGGTGAATATAGTATTGAGTTTTTAAACAATATTTTTGTTTTACTTTTTAATTGAAGAATTTTATTTTTTTTATATTTTGCAACTATCCACATAAATTTTAATTATTTTTATTTTCAAGTTCTGCTTTTAATTCATCATATTCTTTCATTTTTCTTTTCATGAAATTAATAGATAATTTTGTTTTAGCTGAAATTCCTTTTGGAGTTAAAATATAGAGGTATCCAATCTTATTTTTATTATTTTTAAAATTATTCAGTTTTACAAGACCTTTTGCTTTAAGTTCTTTTAGGCAGTAATTCAATTTTCCAAGGCTAAAGCCAAGATTATTTGCTAGCTCTCTTTGCGGAGAATTTGGATTGATATGAATTTTCCTTAAAACGTTAAATTCATCGTCACTTAATTTCTTGTTCATATATTGAACATATTGTTCAATTATTGAACTGTCAAGAATTGTTTCTTTATTTAAAGTCCATTTTTAGGTATAAATATTACTGTATTACAAATATATATATAAAAGGCTTAAAACTAAATATGATCTTCAATTTTTCAAATGATAAATTACTAATTTGGATACAATTTCCAAAAGAATAAAGTTTTATATATTAAAATGAAAAAAAAGGTAATTAATTTTTCGGATCCATTAATAAAATTTGAGGAGTTTAACAAAATAGTTTTTAAAGTATTCAAAAAAAATTTTGTAAGCGAGGGGCCGATAACAAAAGAATTTGAGAAAAAAATAGCAAAACTTATTAATATAAAACACGTTATGATAACAAGTAGTGGGTCGGCTGCTTTAGTCCTAGCATTAAAGGGGTTGAATATAAAACCCGGTGATGAGGTAATAATTCCTAACTTAACATTTCAAGCTACAGCAAATGCAGTAAATATGGTCGGCGGCAAAGTTGTATTGTGCGATATTAATAAAGAAGACTTATTAATGGATCCAAACGACTTAAGAAAGAAAATAAATAAAAATACAAAAACAATAATTTTTGTAAACGTATCAGGAAGAGGAAATAACATTTTTCAGATCAAGAAAATAGCAAAACAAAATAATATTACTTTAATTGAAGACGCGTCCGAAGCTTTATTTTCAAAATTTGGAAAAAGATATTATGGGACCATTGGTGATATAGGTTGTTTTTCTTTTGCTCCCAACAAAATTATAACTACAGCACAAGGAGGTTTAATAGTAACTAATTCCAAAAAATATTTTAATAAGATGAGTATATTTAAAAATCAAGGTAAAACTAATACTTCTTTCTTGAATTCTGATAGTTATGAATTAGCAGGTTTTAATTTTAGATCCACAGATATTAATGCATCACTTGGATTATCTCAGCTTTACACTCTGGAAAAAAGAAAAAAAAAATTAAAACAAATTTATAAATATTATCAAAAAAATATAATTCAACATGAAGATTGCAGAGTAATAAATTTCAATTTAAAAAAAGGTGAATTACCACTTTGGACTGAAGTTTTTTCTAGGAAAAAAAGAGATATTATTACTTTCCTCAAAAAAAATAATATTTATTGTAGAAGCTTCTGGAAACCTATTTGTATTACAAAACCTTATAAAAAAAATATTAAGAATTTTAAAAATACAAACCAAATTTATAAAAATATTTTTTGGCTACCATCATCCTTAAATTTAAAAGAAAGGGACCAAAAAAAAATCTGTTATTTGATAAATTTATTTTTTAAAAATAAGTATTACAACTAGTTATCAAATAATATTTTTCTTAGGCCCTTCTCTATACTAATTTTTGGTTTAAAACCTAAATTTACAATCTTTTTTATATCTGGGACTCTAATTTTAGTTCCACCTGTTTTAAGTGGTTTTTTATATATTTTGATAGGTTTTTGAATAATTTTTAAAATTAATTTAGCTAAATCAATTATTTTTATTTTTTCCTTAGTTCCTATATTATAAATATTTAGGTGCTTCCCTTTCTCAAAAATAATTTTAAAAGCCCGAGTAAAATCTTCTATGTGAATAAAAGACCTTATTTCCTTACCAGATCCTTCAATATAAAATTTTTTATTTTTTTTATTAATTGTACTAATTTTACTTATAAGTTCTGGCACAACATGTTCTTGACCCATATCCGGCCCATAAACATTATGTGGTCTAAAGATGATAATTTTATCAAAAACTTTTTTTCCTAAATGAATACTCATAAGTTCTGATAAAATTTTTCCTCCTGCATAACTATATCTCGGATTAAAAATGTAAGGGATTTTTAAACTCTCATTCTCATCTGTTGGAATTTTGGTTGGCGTCTGATAAACTTCAGAACTTGAGGCTAAAAAAAGATTTTTAATTTTATTTTTTTTTGAAATTTCAATAATGTTGACCATTCCTTTAACTGCAACATCCAATACAAGATCAGGTTTAGTATAAAAATACTTTGTTCCATTTATGTAAGCCAAATGAATTATAGTATTTACTCCGATTGATGCTTTTTCAAGTTTTTTTAAATCTCTGATATCTCCTTTTATATATTTAATTTTCTTTTGATTGAGTGACAGTCTATTGATTTTTCCTCGAAAATTATTGTCATATACCACTACCTCTTTTTTCATTGTAAGGAGCAAATCTACAATTGACGATCCAATAAATCCTGTACCTCCAGTAACTAAGATTTTTTTTTTAATATTTTTCATGCTGTGATATTAAAATTCTTTGCAATTCTATTTAAATTTATAAATAAGTTTTTTTTCTTTTTCCATCTTATAAATTTTGAAATTTTTTTTATATCAGGATAAAATTCGCCTTTCTTAAATCGAAAATTATTGATGATATTATCATTAAAACTTAATTTTCGTGCTTTATATATAAATTTAATAATTTTTATTACTTTTGTTGGAGAACCTGATCCGATATTTAAAACTTTTCCATTAGTATTATTTGAATTTAGTAAACTAAATATTGCATCGATTAAATCATCTAGATGAATTAAATCTATAGTCTCCGGAATATTTTTAGTTTTCAACTTATTGGTTTGAGAAATTGATTGTATTAAATGATAAATCAATCCTTTGGTTTGATTTTCTGAGAATATAGAAAAAGGTCGTATTACAGTTATTGGTATTTTTTTTTTTTTAAACATTAATTGACAATATTTTGTACATTGGAGTTTTATCTTACCGTAATAACTTTTGGGATCACATAACATTTCCTCTCGTAAAGGGGAATTTAGCCCCTCATATTCTAATGAGCTTCCTATGTGAATTATTTTTTTTAGCTTTTTTTTATCGCAAAAATTTATAATATTTTTTAAGCCTAAAAAATGTTTATCTAATTTTTTAAAATTTCCAACTTTTTTTAAAAAATATCCACCAGCATTTATAATATAATCAAAATTATTATCTATGTTTTTAAAATTTTTAAAAGAAGAGTAGTCAAAGTGATAACAATTTACATTTTTTATTCGAGGATTTTTTTTTAGCGATAATGAAAAAATCTTATAGTTTTTTTTAAGCCCTCTTTTTATACAGGCAGACCCGATCAGACCACTACCACCAACGATTAATAATTTTTTCATTTTATTTAAAATATTTCTTCAAATTCCTTATAGCTTTTTCCTTTTAGCGTTTTTAAAAAATTTTTTTCTTTATAAAAATTATTATAAAAATAAAAATATTTAAAATTTTTATCATAAAAATTAGTATTAAGATCAAATTTATTTTTTAAATTATCTTTATATTTAAGGAAAACTTTTTGATGGTTTTCTTTATACTCTATCTCAGATAAAAAATTGAAATTATATAAAAAAAATAATATTGATGGACAGATAAACAATAATAAAATAATTTTTGATAAGTAAATATTTTTATTTTTCTCAAGATGATTATAAATAAGAGATATTATAGTTGCTGTACAAAATGAGAGACCTACTGAAAAATCTTTTCTAAAAAAAACAACTGTGTAAACAATAAAAACAACTATATATAATAATAAAAATGTTTTGAATTGTTTTGAACTAAATAAGATTTTTAATCTTTTGAAAACTAAATATAACAACACACAAAAAAGCGAAAAAAAAATTAATGTAAATAAAAGTAAATATTTTTTTATTATTAATTTTATCTGATTACTTTTATCGTTTAATTGTAATATATTTTCTATAGAAGATAAATTTAGAGACATTAAAAGATTGTCAAAAGCTCTAAGGGAATAACCTTTTAAATCCCTAGGGGCATAAGTTGAACGATAAAAGTAAAGTGCATTCTCAGATTTTGAAGAGATTTGTTTTTCATCAATTTTTAAATTAATATTTTTAAAATTACTATCTAATCTTTTTAAATAAAAAGTATAAGCACTATTATTTACACTAAAACTAAGCATAAAATAAATTATTAATGGAAATAAAGTAAGGACTAAAATCTTAGGATTCTTATTTCTAAATAAAAAAATTAAAAGAAAATTTATAATTGGATATACAGCTCCAGATTCCATAACTAAAATACCAATAGTAGAAATTAAAATTGAAGATATAAGAAATTTTTTTTTTTATTTCTTAAATAAATTAAAAATAAGTAAATCGATATAAAACCAGTGAATGCATTTAATGTATGTCCCCAAAAAGAAATCCAAATTAAAGTTTTAGCATGTATGCTATAATTGATAGAGTATAAAATTGAAGACATATAACAAATTTTCTTTTCAAAGTTAAGTTCACATAAAATTTGGAAAATAATTAGTGACGAAAGAAAATGAATTAATACAGTTATTAAATGGTAAAGAGTAAAATTTGCTGGTAAAATTTGGTAAAATATTGAGTATAATGGTACAAACCTATTTTCCAAATAATTGTAATCAAATACAAAAAAATTATCATTGATTAAATTATAAAGTTTAGGTCTAAAAATTAAACCATAGTCATCGCCAATCCATGGATAATCATAAATATTAAAAAAGAAAAAAATATTTATAAATAATAAAATATAAAATAGTTTTTTAAAATATTGATTAATATTTAATAAATTTTTACGCATTTTTTTTTAGATTGTTAAAAATAGAGTACAATAACCAGTAAATATAATACGGAAGCCATTCTAAAATTTTAAAATTGCTTTTTCTATTAGTTAGATCTCTCCAGGTACAAGGGACTTCGCATATTTTATAGCCTGCAAAATATGTTTTGACTGAAAGTTCAATAGCAAAAGTAAAACCAGTAGTAGAAATTAATTTAATATTCATTTTTATTTTTTTGTTGAACATTTTGAAAGCATTAGTGCAATCTTTGTAAGGTATACCACCAAAATAGAATAATAAGTTTGAACCAATCTGGGTTATTAATCTTTTTAAAAATTTTCCACCTATAAACCTGCCTCCATTCACAAACCTGCTCGGTATAATCAAATCATATTTTAATTTTTTAATATTGTTGTACATTTTATTTATTAACAAACCATTTTCAAAATCATCAGCCATATAAACCAAAATTATTTCTGAGTTACTGTATTTTATACCTGTTCTAATAGCCATATTAGGCCCATCACCAATATTTTTTAATAATGCTATTTTGTGTTTTATTTTTGTTTTATTTTTTTTTAAGAATTTATAAGTAGAGTCGTTTTTAGAGTCATAACAAATTATTATTCTGTACTTCATTCTCAGTTTTTTTTTTAAATAATTGATAAGTTTAAGTATCCTTTTTCCCTCATTATAAACAGGAATTACTATATCTAGTTCGGTTTTTTTCATTATTTTATTTCAATAGAGGGAAATGGAATAATAAATTTTCCACCTCTTTTTTTAAATTTTGATTTTTTTAAAAAAAATTTTTTATAATTCCACGAAAGCAATAAACTGTAATCAATATTTTGTTTTAAATATTGTTCATCGCTAATTATTTTGATGTGTGTTCCAGGAGTATATTTGCCTATTTTTTTTAAATTATTTTCTGATGCATAACTAATTACATCTTTTTTTAAATTCAAACAATTCAATAAAGTGTTACCTTTAGCGGGTGCAGTATAGCATCCAATTTTAAAACCAGATTTATAGAGAGATAAAATTAATTTTTTTAATTGAGTTATTCTTTTTTTAACATTTTTCTCAAAACCTAAGAAAGTATTAATATCATTATTTTTTTTCTTTTCCAAAAATAATGCTTTATCTATTTTCGATTGGTGAATATATGTGTTTGAATATTTTAGTGCTACAAACACTCTTAGTGCTGGACCTGAAGCTCCTAAGTTTATTTTTTTAAAATTATTAATTCTAAGACCGTGTTTATTAAATAGAACTTGTAAACTTGTAAGATTAAAATATGACAAATGCTCGTGGTAGATAAGATCGAACAAGGATTTTTCAAGCATATAAAACAGATAAGGAAACTCAATAATCGTGATTGTACTAGAAGTACTTATATTTTTAATTGCAGATGCAAAATCATTTAAATTTTCTATTTGTGCAAGCACATTGGTAACTGTAATAATTTTTGGTTTATTAAATTTTTTATTTAAATAATTAGAGGTTTTAAAATTAAAAAACTTTTTTATTTTTTTTATTTTTTTATTTTTTATTTTGTCAATAGCATTAGAAGGTTCTATTCCTAAGATATTGTATTTTTTTGCATTATAATGATTGATGAGCACTCCATCGTTACAACCTATATCTAAAACAGTATCACCTTTTTTTAATTTAAATTTTTTTACACTATCATTTACTAACTTTTTATAGTGACTAGACAACGCTACAGATGATGATGAAAGGTAATGGTAGTCTCTAAAAATATTTTTAACATCTGGTATTATTGAAAGTTGGCTTAAATTACAATTTAAGCATCTTATAATTTCAAGTGGGTATTTTTTCTCTTTTTTTATATCTTGAAAAGATAGAAATGAGTTAGAATAAGGATGAAGTCCCAGATTTAAATACTTATGAAGATTTTTTGAGTCACAAATTCTACAAGATTTAAGTTTTTTTAAATTCACCATTTTCTTAATTAATTGATTGTTAAAAATAATTATTATATTCCTACAATATTCTATGAGCAAAGAAAAAAAAATAATTATAATTGGTGGTGCTGGTCATGTAGGTGCACCTTTAGGCGTGGCTCTTGCTAATGAAGGGTTTAAAGTAACTTTGTTAGATCTCAATATAAATAACTTAAATAAACTGAAGCAAGGAATTATGCCCTTTATTGAAGTTGGTTGTGAAAATCTATTAAAAAAAAATATTAAAAAAAAAAAGAATTTTTTTTTCAAATAACTATGATGACATTGAAAAGAATAAATATATTATAATTTCTCTTGGAACCGATGTTAAAAATCTTAAGCCTGAAACAAAAAAATTTTTAAGTTTTTTTAAGTTTTTAAAAAATAAGATCAATAAAACGCAATCTGTTATAATTCGTAGTTCAATTTTTCCAGGTACTTATAAAAAGGTTTTTTCAATTATAAAAGTAAAATGTAAAAATTTGACCTACTGCCCTGAGAGAATAGCCCAAGGAAATTCAATTAAAGAGTTGCCAAAAATTTCACAAATAATTGGAGGTAATAATAAAAATGAGATTAGAAAAATATCTAAAATTTTTAACAAGATTTGTAAAAAAATACTTGTAACTACTCCAGAAAATGCTGAACTAATTAAACTTTTTTCAAATGCTTATAGATATATGAATTTTGCAATCACAAATCAATTCTACACTATGTGCGAAAAATTAAATCTAAATTATAAAAATATTGAAAGATTAATGAAGGAAGGCTATCCAAGAAATAGTGGGATACCGAGAGCTGGTTTTGCTGGGGGACCATGTTTAATCAAAGATACTGTTCAACTATCATATTTCTTTAAAAATAAATATCCATTATTAAGAGACTCCAGAATGATAAATCAAAAATTACCACAAGTAGTTTATGAAAAAATAAAAAAAAATTTTATCCTTAAAAATAAAGTTGTAGGAATACTTGGAGCAGCCTTTAAACCTGAAAATGATGATATTAGAGATTCATTATCGATTAAACTTTACAAAATCCTTAAAAGTAAGAATATTCAAACGTTGATTTCTGATGAATATTATAAAAACAAAAGTATTGTTACCAAAGAATATCTAATTAAAAATTCAGATATTGTTATAATTGCTACACCTCATAAAATTTATAAAAATGTTAAGTTTAGCAAAAAAAATATTATTTTTGATTTATGGGGACATTTAAATCCTAATTAAATTTTTTTCAGTATGTAAATCAAGCCAATTAAGCTATAAGGACAAAAATTTAGTGAAAAATAAATATTATAAAAAAAAGCATAAAAAAGGCTATTTATTTTGGATTACCGGTTTGTCGGGTTCAGGCAAAACAACTTTGGCCAATAAAATCACACCATATATAAAAACGAGATACGGCCCATCAATTACATTAAGCGGTGATGACTTAAGAAAAATTTTCAATTTTAATAAATTTTCAAGAAAGAAAAGGTTAGATTACGCATTAACTTATAGCAAATTTTGTAAATGTATTACGGATAGAAATATTAATCTTATCTTTTCAACAGTAAGCTTATTTCACAAAGTGAGAAAGTGGAATAAAACTAATATAAAAAACTACGTAGAAATTTATATAAAATCAGATATTCAAGAAATTATAAAAAAAAAGAATAAATTTTTTTATAAAGGAAATTATCAAAATATAGTTGGGAAAAACCTTAAAGCTGAATTTCCTAAATCACCTGACATTATAATTGAAAATAATTTTACAAAACCTTTAAAAACTTTATCCAAAGAATTAATAAAAAAAATTAATTTTTAAGCCAATTTTAATCCTACTGTTCCAATAACAATCAGTATAATTGAAATTATTTTTATCATGGAGATTTTTTCTTTTAAAAAGAAAAAACCTATAATTATTGAAAATAAAATACTTGTTTCTCTTAATGCGCCAACCATTGGAATTGGTGCTTGAGTAAAACCCCACACAACTACAATATAAATTATATATGATAAAGCGCCGCCTACCCAAAATATTTGTTGTCCTTTTTTGATTAAATTTTTAAATATATTTTCTTGATTTTTAAATTTTAGTACAAAAGGAAATAACATTGCATTTAGGATAAATGACCAACTCATATAGGTAACCGATGACAGACTTATTCTTGCACCGTAACCATCTACGATTGAATAGAGTCCAATAAAAAAACCAGTAAATAATGAGTATTGTATTATTTTAATATTATTATAATTATGATTATCAAAAATTCCGAGAAACATAATTCCAAAACAAATTAAACATATTGAAAAAAAAATAGAACTATTAATTATTACTCCGAGAAAAAGAATTGAAATAGCAGTTGTAACAAAAGGACCAAACCCTCTTGCTATAGGATAAACCTTTGTAAAATCTCCAATTTTATATGATGTTAATAAATACCACTGATAACCTTGATGAATAAATGCGCTAGCAATTATATAAGGAATTGAGTCTAAAGAAGGAGCAGGAAGGAATATTATAGCTACTATTGCGAGGGGAACATGGCCAAATACTATACCGGACATTGCGATTACTTTATCTGGATGTTTCTTTACCATCCCATTCCAGATAGCATGCATAATTGTTGCCAAAATAATAATTAAAAAAACATTGGTATCCATAGCTAATTATCCTTTTAACTATATTTTTAATCTAGGTAAAGCTATTACAATTTAACGTTTAAAATTTATTTTATTTTAGAACGTATATATGAAGATAGATGATCTATAATAAAGATGGTTATAAAAATTATAATTATTATTGCTGATACT
>MDTE01103759.1_pt1 | contig 38663 bp, 35 predicted proteins | sample 811231 | NCBI WGS metagenome assembly MDTE01 (sample SAMN05326651, study PRJNA326480) | marine metagenome | isolation source: seawater | place: Indian Ocean: Red Sea | collected 2010 | reverse complement strand
GCCCACCGGCAAACCCAATTCTCCAGCCAGTCATTGAGTAGGCCTTTGACATACCATTGCATGTCAACGTGCGACTCTTAAGTTGCGGTTCGACTTCTGCTATGGTAGAAAATTCTGCTTTTCCGTAAACGAGGTGTTCATAAATATCATCAGCGATGATGATGACTTGCTGATGCTCCAACAATACTTCTGCCAAAGCAGATAGCTCGGATCGACTATATACCGCGCCTGAGGGATTAGATGGACTATTCAAAATCAGGCAACGCGTTTTCGGCGTAATGCTAGCGTCTAGCTGCTCCGGTGTCAGCTTAAAGTTATTCGCTGATTTACATGGGATAACAACCGGACTTCCATCAGCAATTTCTACCATCGCTACATATGATACCCAGTAAGGAGATGGGATAATTACTTCATCCCCATTGTTGACTAATGTCATTAAGGCATTAAATAGCAATTGTTTGCAGCCAGATGTAACTGTGATCTCAGACATCTGATAGCTAATATTGTTCTCATCCCGAAATTTCGCACACACCGCCTCTTTCAGCTCTGGCACCCCATCGATTTGAGTATATCTAGTAAATCCCTCATCTATTGCTCGTCTCGCTGCTTTCTTAATCGAACTCGGAGTCTCAAAATCAGATTCGCCTTGACTCAGGCTGATTATATCGACACCCATGGCTTTCAGTTGGCGTGCACGATCACTGATCTTCGCTGTAGGTGAAACCTGGATTCGTTCTATACGATCAGAAAAGATGTGCATCATAAGCCCTCCTACATAAATAACGTCATAACACCGGTGTATGTATACAAGCGTCGGTGACTGATTTCTCCATTAGCAAAGAATCCTACAAGAGGAAAATCACCGAACTCCTGCTTGATTAATTTCATTTCCATAGAGTCATCGTCAAACGTATGACGACCACGGCCGAGACACGAAAAATATATTCCACCCCTAGGAATAGAATGGCCACATCTCTTTTTCAAATCTCGAAGCATGCGAATCAAATCATCTTTCGCTGTAAACTGATTACGCTGACAAAACATAATTGGATCACCGATTCCGACTCGATCTCCAATCGCAATAAGATTGCTATCAGTATCTATCCCAACAATATTTCTAACGACATAATCACGAGTGTCCGATCCTACAACAGGTAAAGCTGCAAATATTCTATCCGAAACCAAAGAAACATCTTCCACAAACTCTCTACCTATGTCTTCCATAAGAACTTCAAAAGCGGGTCGTCCATCAATAGACACAATAATATTTTTGTCAACTTTTGTAATTTCTCGATGTGGGCCGATGGGTGAACACCCCTGTGTTAGACCAGCATGGATCATCACACTTTCAGAAAACAAAGCGCCAGATACATTATCACTTGTACGTCCGTTTACAATCTGCGTTGGTTTTTCATGTGATGAACTCAAGGCTCCAACTAAATAACCTCCTCCTAACATATCAGAGAGAGAAGGTAGTAATTCTAACAAGCCAGAAGTCGCTGGATCAGCATGAACTACTGCAAAGTTCTGAAGATTTGATTGAAACCAAGCACAATGCGTTTGGTAAAATTCTTTTAAGTCAGTAACAACTTCCGAGAAAATTCGGAATGAATTCTCTGGAAAATCACCAATCATTACATTGAGTGCCGCTTCATCGTAGTGTTCTTGACTGTTTCGAAGAATACCCACGCCGGTTGCACCGATCCAGCCTCCTGTAGTAATTTGATCTGCTAATCGCTTACAGATCAGGCCAACTTGTTCTTTACTATAGCCACTGCTGTAAATAAACCCGAGCGACTCACTTGCCATGTTAGAAGATATCTGAGAGCAACAATCATCTACTGCGTCGAACCATGACTTCTCAGTAGAATTTGCTATCGCAAATTGGTTGGTTGGACGATTTGGCATAAACTCACCAATCATTGCGCAATTCGCGTAGTCGAAGAAAGACTTCCTTCGGATCCGGCATCTCAGACAGATCGGGAAACGACTCTCGTAGATTTTGTATTATCAGTGGATTCGAAAGTCGGAGAAATGTATTAATTTGACGCTCTAACTTGAGGGTTGATATTAAAGACTGATTTGGATCATTAACATGTATGTTATCTAGTAGATCCGCAGCTAGTTTATTGTTCGGCTCACGATCCAATGTAAATGCTAAATTATTGGCCCAGTAGTCATGGCCTGGATAAATTCTGGTGTCATCAGAAAGCGCCTCCAGCTGCCGTGAAAATGTCTGAAATAACTGCTCTGGATGGCCGCCGTTATGACAATTTCCGGCTCCTGCATTAAATAGGGTGTCGCCGGAGAACAGCGACGGAATATCAGTATGTGCCAATAAGCAAACATGGCTCATCGTATGTCCAGGCGTGTCAAGCACCTCAAGCTCAACTGTCTTACCAATGCGGACAATGTCGCCAGCCACAAGCAATTTATCTACATTGGGTATGTCAGCATTATGGTGCGCTAAAAGCCTAGAACCAGTAGCTGCAACAAGAGCCTCATTCCCACCCGTATGATCTTGATGTTCATGTGTATTTATAATCTGCGTGATATTCCAGCCCATTTCGTTTGCCTTGCTCAAGCACTTGCTATGATCTAATGGATCGATAGCTGCTGCTTCACCAGTTTCACCACAAACAATTAAATAGTTGAAATTTCGCCAAGCATTCCCAGTCCAAATCTGTTCTACTATCACTATGTTATCCTCTTGTCTCCAAACAAACACTAGCATCTTTATTGTAGAACTCTAACTCTGTAGTAGAGTCTGAAGCTCAAAGTATAAATATACTATACAAGACTATCTATGTTAGAAATGCACTTAACAAATTAGCGCATGAAACGAATACCAAGAAAGTGGTATGACAGTAACTGTACTCGTTGCCCGCGCCTCAGCAACTATTTGTCGGAAACGTCTCAAAAATATCCGGAGTATCATTGTCGCCCTGTGCCTCCATTTGGAGACCGAAATGCTCGCCTTTTGATTGTTGGTCTTGCGCCCGGCTTGCATGGAGCCAATGCCACGGGACGACCATTTACAGGCGATCATGCTGGTATTCTGCTATATGAAACCCTATTTGATCTTGGTATAGCCACTACAAAAAAAGCAATAAGTGCTGATGATGGACTAAAGCTCAATAATTGCCGCATTACGAACGCAGTTAAGTGCCTCCCACCAAAAAATACCCCGAATGGATCTGAAATCAATGAATGCAATGCTTATCTGGCAGCAGAATTGCGGGCTGTTCCGACGGGCGGCGTGGTGGTAACCCTGGGTGGAATCGCTCACAGATCGGTAACTAAAGCCCTGTCACTAAAACTTGTAAATTTTCCCTTTGTCCATGGCGCCAATTACGCACTAGCCGATGGAAGATTTCTTCTCTCATCCTATCACTGTAGCCGTTATAATACACAAACAAAACGCTTAACAAAATCAATGCTTAGGTCAGTCTTTGTAGATGCAACGTCAATTGCCTATGGTAATCAAGAATGATTCTAATAGTGAATTTTACGTATCAGCTATAGTGCATGTTACGCTGCAGTTTTATACGAATAAACCAATCAGTCTAATAGAGAAATGAAATATAATTTTCTTGGGATGACCAATATCTCAGTGTCAAATATCTGTCTAGGCACCATGACCTGGGGAGAACAGAATACTGCTGAAAATGGTTTCGAACAGATGGACTATGCTATTGACCATGGCATCAATTTTTTTGATACAGCTGAGATGTATCCGGTTGCAACACGGAAAGAAACTTATGGACGCACTGAGGAAATTATCGGTGATTGGCTGCAGATGAGAGGACATAGATCTAAATTAGTTATTGCAACAAAAGTTTGTGGGCCTGGCCGCCATCACGTTCGCAACGGTATTTCTGATTTCAATAAAAAAACCATTAGAGCTGCTGTAGAAGGAAGCCTAAAACGGCTTAAAACAGACTACATTGATCTGTACCAACTCCACTGGCCTGATCGGGGCTGGGCAGACTTTCAAAATCTGGGACAAACTAGTCCAGTAAGTGCAAAGGGCGCCAATCGAGAAGACACAATTTCAGCACTTGATGAGCTAATACAAGCTGGACAAATTCGCTCATGGGGGGTATCTAATGAAAGTGCATGGGGGGTTATGGATTTTGTATCGCGCTCCAAACCTATTGGGACCTATCTGAAGCCATCTTCAATACAAAATGCCTATAACCTACTTAATCGAAAATATGAGATTGCGCTTTCTGAAATTTCCTTCCGTGAAAAGATTAGTCTTCTAGCATACGCTCCCATTGCAGCTGGCGCACTAACTGGAAAATACCTTCATGGTAGCCGGCCAGCTGGCTCACGAGCAGCCTTGTGGCCTGAGAACAATCGGTACTTTAATCCGCAAGCGGAAAATGCAACTCAAGAATATATATCTCTGGCTGCTGAATGGAATGTCGCTCCAGAAATCCTTGCTCATGCATTTGTGCTTAGTCGACCCTTTTTAACATCATCTATTGTTGGTGCAACCTCACTTTCTCATCTAGAAAAGGCTATCACCGCACTTGATTTCAATATCCCAGATGAACTGTCAAAACAGCTAGAATTATTACACCGAAAATACTTAATACCTGCACCATAACTCACTTAAAGACGATCGCTGGGCTGATATAGCTAATAGATGCCTGTTGTGTACACATAGAAACATCCCTTGAAAATTGAAAGTTCAATAATTCGGGGGGCGGCTTGGATGATCTTATCCGGACTCTGTTTGGTCGGAGTCACCGGGGTAGTCCGATGGCTTGGGTCTGAACTCAATCCGATACAAGCAGCTTTCGTCCGCTATGTGTTCGGCTTAATTTTAGTCTTTCCAATTTTTCTCAAATTTCGAATCACTAAAAAACGTCCACAACGAATTCGATTACTTGCAGTCCGAGGAGTAATACACGGTATGGCTGTTATGTGCTGGTTCTTTGCCATGACACGAGTTCCTGTCGCCGAGGTAACAGCCCTAGGTTTTACCTCATCAATATTTATCACTATCGGTGCAATAATATTTCTTAGAGAGTCACTCTATCCACACCGGATCATTGCGGTGACCGCAGGACTAGTTGGCACTATATTAATTCTGAGACCCGGAATTCAGGTGATTGACAGTGGTTCCGTAGTTCTTCTTGTTTCTGCGTGCCTTTTTTCATGCTCTCTACTTATGGCCAAAACTCTAACAAAAACAGAATCCAATACAACGATTGTTGCATTCTTGTCTCTATTCGCAACACTAGTCCTGTTGCCATTTGCGATCTTCGTCTGGAAAGCTCCGGATGCATGGGAACTATTTTGGCTACTTGTTACAGCAATTCTTGCTACCTCAGGGCATTATGCTATGAATCGCGCCTTTCAAATATCAGAAATCACAGCACTACAGCCAGTAATGTTTCTCCAACTTATCTGGGCTACTTTGCTAGGACTAATTATGTTTAATGAAAATCCGAGCATATGGGTTTGGATTGGTGGCGCAATTATCATCGCAACAGCTACCTTTAGCGCTCGCAAGGACCGCAGCATAAGAACACTGTAAACATTATTTAATAATTATGATGTCGGCTATGCTTTCACAACAAATGAAAAAATGGTCGGCCGACTACGGATAGGATTGAAAATATGCAGTCAGAAACTATTTTTCGTGTAGACGATTCTCATGTTGATCGATTAAATCACCTAAACCATGTAGAAAGTGCAAGATTAATTGAACTTGGAAGATCGGAGTGGCTTCGCAAGTGTGGTCTCTACAGAGAAACAGATGTAACTGTACGCGACTCTATACAACAGTATGGATCAGTAGTAGTTAATCTCAACTACAACTATCTCGAAGAGTGCCTTGTCGGAGACGATATCCGAATTATTACTGCACCCGAATGGTTGGGTAATAAAAGCTATAGACTTAAACATCAGATTGTAAAGTCCAACGGTGTTATAGCACTTGATGGCAATGTAACTAGTGTGATAATGGATCTAGGCACAAGAGAGATAATCGCAGTACCACATTGTATTGCGCAGCACTTTTAATGACTATCTACTGATCTAATAGAAATAACCAACATGGATACTCTACACTATTACTTTACCATATCGTCACCCTGGGCTTATTTTGGGGATCATCGCATGCGGAGAATTGCAGATTGTTACAATCTATATCTTGACTACAAACCTATCGATTTGGTGAAGCTGCTATCTAAAACAGGTGGGCAAGTTTTGGAGAATCGATCTAGTGAAAGAAAGGCTTATCGACTTATTGAGCTAGAAAGATGGCGTCGACATTTAAGATTACCTCTGAATCTACAACCGAAGTATTTGCAATCTTCAGATACTTTAGCAAATAAACTGGTAATAGCATGCACACAACTGGCGATAGATCCAACGAATTTAGCATATGAACTGATGCGGGCATTCTGGGTGAAAGACCAGGACATCACAAATCCAGTTACTCTCAGAAATATCATCGTAAGTCAATCTTTAAATCCTACTCAACTCATGAATCGAGCTCAAGATTCGCAGATAGCAGATCTCCTAGACTTCCATACCGACGAGGCTATTTCAAGAGGAGTTTTTGGCGTACCATCTTACGTCATTGGAGATGAGATTTTCTGGGGACAAGACAGACTCGAACTACTTGATCAAAAACTTACTCCAAGATCTGACCAAAATACCACATACATTAAACAGGATCACGAAAGTTAGCAAAAGGCGTGCACTATGATCACTCATAATCACAATATCGTTGTCATTCACGGCGTCTCTGACGTAAATGAAATCCCGGGAGCTGATATAGCGCTTAATGGTGTTACCGTGCGCTGTGCGCCAAATACTCAATCACTTCGTGATGCACTCCCTGGCGCAACAATATTACTCGGTTGGAGTTTTGAAGCTACGGAACTCCGTCAAGTATGGGATGCGGTTGACAATCTACGCTGGATTCAATGGGGTGGTGCTGGTGTCGATGCTGTGCTATTCCCAGAACTCATCGAGAGCAATATTGAACTTACTAACATGAAAGGCGTATTTGATCGCGCTATAGCGGAATATGTTTTAGGATTCTTACTTTCCTTTGCAAAAGGATTTCCTCAAACTTATGAGGCACAACTTGCACATAAGTGGTCATGGCGGGGATCAGAGAATATTGAAAAGACCAACGTCTTGGTTGTTGGAGTGGGAGGAATTGGGCGAGCTATTGGTCGCCTACTGCAAGCGGTCGGATGTAACGTTACTATCATTGGACGTTCTGGGCGCAATCATGACGAAGATTTTTCATATATACATCCGATACAAAGTCTTGATAGTCTCTTACCTGATTCTGATTATGTTGTTGTCGCATTACCACTAACTAGGAAAACATTTAGGAAATTTGGCTCAAAGCAGTTCTCTCTAATGAAGAATAGTGCCCGATTCATAAACATCGGTCGAGGAGCACTAGTAGATGAAACAGCATTAATTGATGCATTAATGACTAATGCAATCGCTGGTGCGGCGTTGGACGTCTTTGAGAACGAACCACTGCACCCTAAAAGCCCTCTCTGGGATCTTAACCAAGTAATTATCTCACCCCATATGTCTGGCGAATATGGCGAATATAAGATTGCGATGGCAAATATTTTCTTTAGGAACCTCAAACGATTTCAGAATGGTCAACCACTGATAAATTCTATCGATAAACACCTAGGATACTTTGATTCACAACAAATAACTTAACAGCAGTATGTCAATACTATTAGTCAATAGCTTAATGGCATGCCTTTCCTAATGATTTCAACCTCCAATAATTATATGGAAGCGGCGTTATAAAACCAGCAAAAAGCATATACGGAAGGACGGATAAACTTATCTTAGCCCCGCCCATCATTGCAACATCGACGATATTCATCGCCAACTCCATCGAGAGCATTGATAATAACGACATACCGCAAGCCGTATGGAATGCCCTACCGAAGGACATTTTCCGAGAAAGAAGCCAAGTTTCAAGTGCAATTGAAGTGACAAGGCCGTTCACTATCGCAATAGATAATATCGTCAGAACTGGCCATTCAATCTGCAATAACTGGAACACAAGTATAGTGCCAATATCACCAATCGAACAGCCTGCGAGACAAACCAAAGTATTTAGAGACGATCGACGCCAGGTATGGTGACATGACCAGAAGCTGAATGTAAGTGACTGATTTGTTCCTATAGTTCGCATTCTGTAGTCAGATAATCAACTATTTTGGCCCGTCACTACTAATTGTGTATATTTTAAGTATAACGATAAAACACAAAAAAAATTCAACATACTAACTATATTTTTATACACCTACCCTACATTTGCTGTAATAATTGTAGTTTCAATAAATATTCTGGTCGTTACGCCCTCAGAATTAACAGCCCCTATTATTAGATACGATAGATGCAAAACACAAACAACAACCCATTTATAAGGTTTGGCATTCCACACCTATCAGCCACATCGATGATTCAGTTTAAGAATGACCCAGCATTGGGAATTATCTATTCAGTCTTGGGAGTTCGCGAACCCGCGAGTCCATCTATGTATCGAGGTACTGTTGTTGATGAGATGATTGGATTATTGTTAACTCAAGATGTGGAGCCTGATATTGCTCTACTTAAATCAACTGCTGAAAAACGATTCCGGTTATTAATTGCTAATGATAAACAACACCATAATCCACGATATATAGAACAAGAGCGAAATGTTCTAATACAATGCATTGACACCTGCCTACCTCTAATGAAATTCTGGGAAAAACCCCTCGCCTATCAGTATGAGATAGAGTTAAAGATAGCTAATATTGGAGTGCCAATTAAAGGATTTATCGATCTTCTCTACCCTAGTGAAGTTAGAGAGCTAAAATCGACTATAAAACCGAAGCACGAAATACTAAATGATCATGCATTCCAAATATCCACTTATGCCATGGCTATCCATCAAGAAACCGGTGAATGGCCAGAGGCATGTGTCGACTATATAACACCAGATCATCTACAATCATATGTATTAGACAATGTTGAAGAGACTTCTGAAGAAGTTGTGCGCACAGCCCTCAGCATAAGAGACTTACTTTCTCCGTTTGAAAATCAAGCTGATCTCCAAAGAGCTGTCCAACCAAATTTTAAGCACTCTATCTGGAAATATAGACCAAAGTCGAAACGAATAGCATTAGATTTTTTTGCTAAATAGTTCGAAGAACGAGATTACCAACGACTAATACCACCATCATAGAAAAATAACTTACTTAACAATGCCCGGACATTCTTTTTGCCGATAATCCATTAATCGTCCACTAATTTCTGACAGTAGCTGGCCTAACATTGTTTCAGCACCAGCTGGCAAATTTGAGACAGTTGCTGTAGACAATGATTCAAGCCTAAACTCACTGTATGTTGATGGACTATAGTCGCCCCATCCAAATACTTCGCAGGCCGTATAAATTGGCACCACACTATCTGTACCTGAAGATAGAACTTTACAATCTACTTCTGCTCGACGCATAAATCTCTCGTCTTCGCCAGCATTAACATCAATGAATGTTTCAGCAGAATCGTCGTAAGCAATATCAGCCCAAAAACTGCCATAATCTCGTGCTTCATGTGATAGCCACGGACTATTAAGGCGCAGCTTATTTCTTACAAATTTCTCAAACTCTTGTTTGTTTTCTTTAAGATAGTCACCTACTACAGTCACATTGACCCAACTAATTACTTCAATCTTGCAAGGCATAGAATCATTCCACATTGAAGAATCTGGTATTTTGAGTACCTGGCCAGGAAAGATTAATGCGTTATCGCCCAAGCTATTCTTTTTGATAAGTTGGACGCACGGTATGCCATATTGTTCGGCAATATCGCAGGCTGTATCACCCTCTTTAACTGTATATGACTCCAGAATCCCCGCTATAGCAGTTTCTTGATGACAGACTGTAAATGAAACAAGACAAAATGCCAGTTTTAGAATCGATTTCATCAGGTCGTATCGCCTATATATCTACACGAATTCTTTATCAATAGGTACTTGATGCAGCGAGTGTAAATGCCATTTTATTATCTTCATCGAGCATCCCTGTGAAATAACCGCTAGCCTAGTAGTCAAAAGTTTGCGGCTAAGGCATGCATGTCCACCTAAATTAGGATGTTTTCCTAGGCTTCAGCCGCGATTTTTAGTAAATTTCTTAGAATTGTCGGAGATGATGCCACAATTAGTCAACAAAAGGTGTGCGCTAAATTAGAATCTTAACACTAATAACAAATAATTCATCCTCACGTGTCATACTATGATAGATGGCAGGACGATATGACCCTTGAGTAATACTAAAGGTCATGCTAAATGTCAGAGCGCATTTACTGATCCAAAGGATGACTCGGATAGCTGATCGCCGATAATAGTAATTATTATAGAGAGCAAAAAGCCCTCATAACACTATGAAGCTTCTATTTACACTTATTATTTTCACACTTTCGTTGAGTTCGTCTGCTGACGATTTTAGTGATGCTGTTGCTAACTATGTTGATGGTAATTATGAAACAGCGTATCAACTATGGCAATCATTAGCTGAAGCTGGTGATGCTGGCGCCATGTTTAATCTAGGTATTCTATTTTGGGAGGGCAAAGGAGTTCCCCGTGATCGTAATTCCGCTATTGATTGGTGGCAACAGGCTGCTGCGCGGAATGTATCTGCTGCACAATATAATTTGAGTCTAGTTCATTACCTTGGTGAGGGTGCTGAACAAAGTCTTGACCAGGCAATTGCACTAGCTCGTCTTGCGGCTGAGCAAGGTCATGACTACGCTTCCAAAAGGATGCTACCTGTTCTCGAAGATGAACTATCCCGCGAAGCCTTGACTCAAATAGATGAAATCCGATTTGCATATATTGATGCAGCGAAGGATGAAGAATTGGCCACTATCTATGCCGGCAGCAATACCGCAGCACCAATACTTGGCCTACTACAAGCAGAGACGCCTATTCGTGCTATATCTAATGATTCATTATGGTCACGAATTGAACCGCCGGGAGGGATTCTAGTATGGGTCTCTAGCCGATATGTCGATATTAACGATGAAGGCGCAACAATCAATGGTACAGGGGTACGTGCTCGGATAGCTCCTGGCACCGATCAACCGTCATCGGTTGTTGGGACATTTGAGGCCGGAGATAGAGTTGAAATCGTAGGCAGTCGAGACGACTGGAAACAAGTTCGCGCTCCGAAATCAGTATCGGCCTGGATTCCAACTCGAAATCTGATGTTTATTGAGTCCAAGGATGGAAAATGGCAACAACGATGGGATGAATCATTTAATGAACGATTAGCTGCTTATGCCGAACAACCTATTAATGAGAAACTTATTTCATCAATCAATATCACGACAACTAAACAAATTACAGACAACGGAAACACACCACCATTTCGCGCAGCCATAGTACAAACAAAAATTGCAGAAGTTCTAGGCATGCATAACAAAAATTCACCTCTATTAAAACTATTAACAATGGGCACGCCTATACGCGTTATTGATGAAAAAGATTTGTGGGCGAAGATCGAAGTTCCAACTGGTCTTTACGTATGGATTTTTGGGGAATATTTAAGTGAGGACAATAATGGATGGTACATTAATACGGATTATGTTCGAGCTCGATCAGAACCATCAACTGAATCGACTTCGTCTGTACTTGGCGTTCTTGAGAAAGATGCAAAAGTTATTTTTATCAGTCGTCAAGGTGAATGGATCCGCGTTAAGGCGAGAGAATCGGTATTTGGCTGGACACCTATAGAACAAATAACTATTTTAGAGCGAGTAACAAGCGAGTGGAAGAAAAGCTGGTCTGAAGCGCAACTATAAACTTAAACGTTTATCTATCCTCGTGCCTGCCTGTTACTAAAAAATCCGATCGGCTATTTACCGTACCAGACGCCCTCCTTATATTGGCCTAGTTCGTTACCCTCGGGATCCATATAAATTGCTATCCAAGGCTTCCCATTGTTCCACTCTCCTTCGATTATGGAGCCATCCGCAAATGTGTACCTACCTACACCGTGTTTTTGGTCATTATCGAAAGCGCCCTCATATTCATGACCATTCGGCCAAATATAGGTACCTATACCATGCCTTCGGCCATCATTGAAGTCCCCGACATATCGTCGACCATCTGGATGCATCCAGGCCCCCTGCCCATCAAGAAGGCCATTTTTATAATTGCCAATCGTCTCTTCGCCATCGCCAAATCTATATGCCCCTTCACCATTCCACATACCATCTTGCCAAGAGCCAACATACTCATCACCACCTAAACCTATCCAGCTACCCTGCCCATTGGGTATTCCATCCACAATCTCGCCTGAATAAGTACCATTGTTATAGGCAAGCTCAGAGACATTAAAGTCACACCAAATCTGTTCTACATTTTCACCCAGCAGGATGCTCTCTGAAGGAACTCCAAGTTCAGCATCGACAATTGTTGCTCCTAGAGACACGTTGTCGATATCTATATCTGCCAGTAATCGAAACGCATTTTCATCTCTATCAATATTCGTTAAGAGAATGCTGCTAGCACCGATTAGCAGTTTATGGACAAAATTACGCGCATCCGCCGCTAATTTACTTTCTTGGTCGCAACTACCCTCTAAAGCAGGCATTTCTATGCCCCGAAGTCGTAAATTAATCCCCTGGCCAACAATGGGCTGCCACTGATCAATATTAATTTCAAATATATTTCCACTAGCTACATTTATAATATCTTCTTTGCTAAGCAATATGCTCCCGTAATCAGCACTAAACACTTGTATAGGCCAAAGTAACAACATAACAATTGTGCACTTCTTCACGTTTATTCCTCCAAAGCTTCCAACTTCCTGTCTTTCTTAACTAGGCAAAGCTATTCTCAAAAAATATCTCCCGTGATCATTCCAGATTCTTAGGATCCGGTACTTTTAGCATAATAACCTCGGTACAGAATCCGCCGTTAACCAATGTACTGGCAAGCATTCCCTGGACATACATTGCCTTAATAGTATGTACTAGTCAATTATAATAATAAATATATCAAGGTTTCGTAGTATTGTATGGCGCTCGGATACTTACGAGAATCTCGAACTTGCCATTTTGCTCCGAATCTCAATGAGCATAATACGATATTGCTGCCAATATAAAATTCGGTAAACTTCGCGAAAACTCTCTTCCAAAGATCATGCTCCTAAATTCGAAGGTAAGATAAAATGATTTCTATCTAAGATTGCCACGTTTAAGTCTGAAAAATTGGACAAGTGTAATTTCAATACATTCATAGGAACCTAACATCGTGATTAAATATCAATTAGCCAGATACTGCGTTTATTTAATACAACCCTGGCACTGTTTTTTACCAACCAGAAAGTCTTTGAAGTGATCCCAAACTTCATCTACCATAATGATAGAAAAATCCCAATTTGCGCCGTTAAATTTCAACGACCAATAAATACCAAATGCTGCCTAAAGAGACCTGGTCAATAAACAAGCCGGCTGTTAAGTCTGATCGCGGAATTGTGACAGCGCAACATTATATCGCTGCACAGGCCGGCGCAAGCATTCTTGAGATGGGAGGCAACGCAATTGATGCTGCCATCGCTTCTGCGTTCAGCCTAGGTGTCGTCGAGCCATGGATGAGTGGTCTTGGTGGTTGCGGATATATGCTAGTGTATATTGCAGAAACAAGGAAAACTTTTGCGATTGACTTCGGAGTCAATGCTCCTATAAGACTAGATCCTGCAAAATTTCCTCTGTCTGGCGGATACGACTCTGACTTATTTGCTTGGCCTGAAGTTCTAGAAAACCGTAACATTCTAGGTCCAACGTCTGTCGCTGTACCTGGTTTTGTTGCTGGTATGGCTGAAGCTGCGAAAAGATTTTCTAGTCTCCCTTGGATAAAACTACTGGCGCCCGCAATCCATCAAGCCGAAAGCGGCTTATGCGTTGACTGGTATTCCAGCCTAAAAATTGCCTCTGCTGCATCTGTACTAAACCAATTCCCTTCGTCACAATCTATTTATTTACCAGGTGGATTTGTTCCCATGGGCGCGTGGGCTGGTCCACCACCAACTATCAAACTCACTGGGCTGACTGAAACTCTCCAACAATTAGCAAACGAAGGTCCTTCTACATTCTATTCTGGAAGGTTAGCCGCTGATTTAGTTGATGATTTTCTTTCAGTCGGAATTAATATTCGAGCAGATGATCTTCTGCGCTATAGGGCACAATGTACGGAACTTTCTGGTTTCAAATATCGCGATTCAAAGATCTTTGCCTCGCCAGGCCTATGTGCAGGACCTAATCTGCTCCGAGCCCTCGAACTTCTTGAATCTTTTTCAATCAATTCATCTAGTCTCCTAGACGCAAAGGTATATATTCATTACGCGAACTCACTAAAGCGGGCTTATGCCGAACGACTACAAGACCTGGGAGACACCCCTGAAAGTAAAATGCATACCTCAACAACTCATCTGAATGTCATTGATCAACAAGGAAATGTAGTTGCCATTACTCAAACTTTGCTTTCTTTATTTGGATCTAAGCTTGTCCTGCCAAAAACTGGAATCCTAATGAACAATGGGATCATGTGGTTTGATCCTCGAACAAATCACCCTAATTCTTTAGGGCCAAAAAAACAACCTCTTTCCAATATGTGTCCTGCAATTGTACTGGAGAACGATGGATCAAAATTTGCTATTGGTGCTTCTGGTGGTCGTCGAATCACTTCCGCAGTTGTTCAACTAATATCATTCATGATTGATTTCGCTATGGAGCCAGAGATCGCGATGCATCAACCACGAATAGATATTAGCAGTGGTCAAGATATTTGTGTCGACTCTCGCCTCGAACAACATATTATTGACCAATTAGGTCAACAAGATAATGTAGTACCCGCCGAGCATGGCGTCTTTCCAAATCTCTTTGCATGCCCTGGCATTGCCCGGTGGGACGCGACTACTCAACAATGCACAGGCGCGTCATTCATCTACTCGCCACTGGCAGATTCTGTTGCTGAGCGATAGGGTCATGATAGATGAGGCATAGCAATCAATAACCAAGCTGCAGCTCAAGTTAATATCAAGAGCATTGCCGAATTTTTATGTGGTATCCAGCTTTCGAAAACCAATGTACTATAAGGCTATGTCGGATCAATTCTCTAACCTAGACAAATGGCATTATGGAAAACCCCAAAAATATTTTAATCTTTGGGGCTAATAGCGACATAGGCTCTTATCTATGCCCCCAGCTCATTGCAGATGGCTGGATTATTGACAGTATCACTACCAGAGCCCGACGAAATAACGATAAGCATAACGTTAGATTATTTCTTCCTTCAGACTATAGAAAATTAGTGGCTAATAACATGGTTGCAGCATCAATGGTCATCAGTTTAATGCCTATTTGGAAATTGCCAGACTATAGAGATATTCTGGAAGCAATCGGGGCAAGAAAACTTATCGCTATTAGCTCAACTAGTATTCTTTCTAAGGCTAATAGTACAAACACTAAAGAGCAATTAATTGCGGCTCAGCTACATAGAGGTGAGCAATGGGTTAATCAGAATTTTTCGAGCGGTAAACGCTCAGCGCTAATACTAAGACCAACAATGATATATGGCGGCGCCCGCAATAGAAATATTAATCGCTTGGCCAAGCTTATTAGAATCTTCAAATTTTTTCCTATGACTGGGGAAGGTGCTGGCTTGCGACAACCCGTTCATGCCAAGGACATTGCCGATCTCTGCCTGGATTGCGCAAGTAATGGGTTTGGTGAAACTCAAACATATATATTAGCTGGGGGCGAGACCCTCACTTATCGCAATATAATTGAAAGACTGTTTATAGAGGTAGGTCTAAAGCCGAGAATAATCACAATACCAGCACCCATTCTCCGTATCACGTTAAATATACTTAAATCTATGCCCAATAATGAAGACCTAACACCAGAAATGCTAAAAAGAATGGAAGAAAATCTTTGCTATGATCATAGCGATGCTATCTCAGCATTCGGCTGGTCTCCTCGCCAGTTCCAGCCGAGCTCAAAATCATTCAAAATACTGCATCATGGTGAATGATGGGCGCATCTGTTTCCTAATATGAGTAATTGAATAATTCATTTCTATTGTGCTAACAATTTATTTGCAATGACTTCACCAGAACCATCAATATCTAACCGTCGCTCTCGGAGACACATTCGTCAACGCAAAAACCAAGAATCATGGATAGAACAGCTGGACTGGAAACAGCCAGTCTTTTCTGATGCGCCGATTGAGCCTCTTAGTGAAGACGAATTGCAAAGCATTCATGGGGCGGCAATGCGCATCATCGAGGAAATTGGTATAGATTTTCTACATAGTGAGGCTCGCGAGATACTTAAGCATGGCGGCTGCGATGTCTCGACTGATTCCCCAACCGTACGTATGGATCGTGCATTTGTGATGGAGCTTATAGAGAAGGCACCCTCAACGGTGACACTATGTCCGCGAGATCCGCAACGCTCTCTTATACTTGGTGGCTCTTCTGCAGCGTTTGGAATGGTAGCAAGCCCCCCCAATGTTTCTGACCTAGATCATGGTCGTCGTATCGGAAATAGAGAAGACTTCCGTAATCTTCTAAAACTCGCACAGATATTTAATTGTATTCACTTCACGGGAGGATACCCGGTTGAACCAATAGATATACATCCATCCATTCGCCATTTAGACGCCTTGCTAGACACACTGATACTAACAGATAAAGTTTTACACGCGTACTCTCTTGGTGCAGAACGGGTTGAAGATGCGATAGCTATGATGCGCATCGCAGCGGGCCTCAATGAAGAAGAATTCGTCCAGCAACCACGAATGCTTACTAATATTAACTCATCATCTCCCCTAAAATACGACTGGCCTATGCTTGATGGCGCCATGCGCATGGTTCGTAAGAACCAATTGGTCATCGTGACTCCATTCACCCTGTCTGGTGCGATGGCCCCCGTAACACTAGCTGGCGCGCTTGCTCAGCAAACTGCAGAATGTCTAGCAGCACTGGCACTTTTGCAGTTAGTTCGTCCCGGTGCACCAGTCGCTTATGGCTCATTTACTTCAAATGTTGATATGAGAACAGGAGCTCCTGCTTTCGGCACGCCCGAATATGTACGGGCTACCCAAATTTCAGGCCAGTTAGCCCGGTACTATGGTTTACCCTGGCGAGCGTCTAACGCTAATGCCGCAAACTATCCCGATCCTCAGGCAACATGGGAAAGCGCAGCATCGATCTGGGCCTGCTCAAGCGCCCAAGCAAACATTGTTTATCACGCCGCGGGCTGGATGGAAGGTGGTTTATGTGCGAGCTTTGAAAAAGTCGTAATCGATTGCGAAATGCTGCAGCAAATGATCTATTACCACCGGCCTATTAATGTTAGCGATGATGATTTAGCAATCGAAGCAATCAAAGATGTCGGACCTACTGGTCACTTCCTAGGCAGTGCACATACCCAATCGCGCTATCAGACTGCGTTCTATGAACCATTCCTATCAGATTGGAGCAGCTTCGAAAACTGGACAGAACGAGGAGCGATATCAACGGTGCAACGCGCAAATCGGCTATACAAAAAGGCACTGAAGCATTATGAACCACCGAAGATGAGAGCAGATATTAAGGAAGAGCTTTATGAATTCGTTGAGAGACGAAAGTTAGAGGGTGGCGCACCAACGGACTTCTAGCTGTCTTAACCAACATGGCGTCAATAGGTATTAGTATGCGCTATTTCGACATAATGCTGGTTGAGGCCTCAATAGCAAGAAGCCTAGTCATTAGTATTAGTTGCATGCTAATCTTGAGTCTATACTGAGTACTGGCTAGCATAGAGCAACTTATGAAGATTCGCCCTCTAACTGGTGTTTTGGGAGCTGAGATTTCCGATGTAGATGTACGCGAGCCGTCCAGCTTTAAAGAAATTCATCGAGCGTTCGTCAAATATGGGGTCATTGCAATTCGTGATCAGTCGGTCACTCCAGAAGAACAGATACGGTTTGCACAGAAGTTTGGCGAGATAAACATTAACAAATTCTTTACTCCTCATCCGGATTATCCTGAAATCTCTCTTATCATTAAGGAGCCACAACAGAGAATGGCAATTGGTGAAAGTTGGCACACAGACCATTCATATGATGTAGTGCCGTGCATGGCGTCAATGCTGCATACCATTGAAGCGCCGGAAGTTGGAGGTGATACTGGCTTCTCATCAATGTCATCTGCTTTTGGCGCACTTTCAGAATCGATGAAGAATTTTTTACGGGGTCTTTCAGCGCATCACTCTAACGACCATGTTTTTGGCTACACCGCAAAAAAACAATATGAAACTCATCAAGATGGCCGAGTTTTAAACTCAGAACTGGCAGTACATCATGTAATTCATCCTGTCGTTATTAAGCACCCATTATCTGGTAAAGAGTGCTTGTATGTAAATAAAGATTTTACTACGCATGTTGAAGAGCTTAGCGAGGCAGAAAGTGAATCGCTACTGCAATTCCTTTACCGACATGCTAGTGACATTAGGTTTACTTGCCGACTACGGCATGCTCCAGGCACTATTACTATATGGGATAATCAGTCAACCTGGCATACCTCAATCAATGATTACGATGGTTATCGTAGGATAATGCATCGCATTGTTATAAAGGGCTCACCAATTCAGTCATCTCTCCCACGATGATCTAAGCAGATAATTGTGGCAGGTAAATTTAAATATATTGTATTTCTCTGCGCATTGATATTTGCGCTTGTCATCACAGTGCAAATGCCAGAAAAAACATGGCTGGCACTAATTGTCGTACTAGTTGCCGTCCTAGCTGGAATGATGAGGTTAGACGACAAGCTATAGACTACTACACACTACGCTCTATTACCCACCGGCCTTATTTCATAGCACACAGTAGTTAGCCATTAAACTAGCTTAGCATCTAGACTATTGTAGCGCTTCACCTAGGCGATCAACAAAGTATTGACGACTAGCCTCTAAAACGATTACGGTATCTTGTTCGCGCTCAAAAAAGTTACTGTCATCAATAATAGTCATACCCCGTGTAGAGCCGGACTGGAGATCAATGCCCACTGATGCATTGCCCTTCCGGATAATACAATCATCAGACAATAGAACTGCCATAGCAATAGGATCTGGTAGGTCAAATCCATCCAAACCAAATTCTTCTCTAGCAAATTGTTTCACGACTCTCTGGATATCTATCGCAATTCGGGCTTTTTCTGTACCTATTTCTCGTAACTCTGAAGCTTCGGCATCATTAAATACCGCATACTTTCTAGATATATCCCAACCAACCATAACCTTGTTCAGACTTGATGAAAATACGATTCGCGCTGCCTCCGGATCAACCCAAAGATTAAACTCTGATACTGGCGTGATGTTGCCACAACTATCGCTTGTGCCACCCATGATAACGCAACGCTTAATCTGACTCACTATCTCCGGTGCCACAGATAGAGCAATTGCAAGGTTGGTTAACGGTCCAAGTGTTATGACCTCTAAATGTCCGGAGTAGCGGGCTGCAGCAGCAATTAATGCATTGACTGCATGGCCAGCATCTGGAGTTCGACCACCGATCGGTAAACTTATGTCTCCCATGCCATCTACACCATGTACATTTTGTGCAGTTTGAAGTGGTCTAACTAGTGGTTGCGCAGCTCCCATGTGGATCGGGGTATTCATTCCGCACAAGGAGCGGACAAACAGGGCATTTTGAGTTGCTTGTTCTAGGGGAACGTTCCCAGCAACTATACCTATCCCAACCAAAGATGTATCGAAATGCTTGAAAGCCATCATCAGTGCCACCGCATCATCACTCGCAGTATCGGTATCAACAAATATGCAGCGTTTCATACTTTGTCCATGATCTACGACGGCGGAATAAGAAATCCAAGATGCACTGCTTTCAATCTAGAGAGTGGGAATTATAAAATCAACCTCTTTTCAGCCAAGTCTACCTCAAATTCCTGATCACTAACAGTTGAAAACCAGGCTGCGGACTTCTTTAAACCGCCAAGCGGATATACATGGATTCCTGCAATTGAAGACTCCCTCCCGGCATAATGTCTTGCTAAATCTAATATCAAAGCATCTGGACTGATAGGATGCATCAATTTCGAAACATTTCGAGCTTGCCTCGTCAAGAATCTCATTGATGGCCCAATTCCACATGCTCGGGCATGGTTTAGAAGGGTCTTAAGCGTAGCAATTCCAGGAACACCAACTTTGATAGGCAGTCTATTACCACTGTTACTAATTCGTGCCTCCCATTCGATTACTGGTGTCGCTTCAAAGATAAACTGCGTTGTCATATAAAGGCTAAAGCCTGTCCTAGCCGCATAATTGTTTTTCCATTCCATAGCGGATTGAATTGCATCGTTGGAAATATCTGGACTACCCTCAGGGTGGCCCGCAACACCGATATTATTTATATCAAATTTCTCAAATAAGCCAGTATCCAGTAACTGCATGGTATCCTCAAAATCTCCAACTGGTGTGGAAACACCACCGCCTATAAGCAATACATGATCCAAAGTCAGTTCACGCTTCATTTTTTCAAGGTGATTGGTCAGCCAAGTCTCAGACGGAATACTTCTAGCTGCCAAATGTGGCACAGGAATCATGCCATCTTCTCGAAGCTTATGTGCAGTATGGATAGTGTCCGAGAAATCTGACCCTGGCAAGAAGGTTATATATACAGTTGTTCCAGGCTTAAGATATTCTCTAAAATCAGTAATCTTTTTAGCACCGCCTGGTGTTACCTCAATAGTCCAGTCGCCTATGAACTGCTTGATCGTTGATTCTAGAGAATTATTATCTATATCTTGCATTTTTGTTGTCAATCAATCTGGTTACCACCTACAAATTACATGAGCGAGTAAGCAAAGTCGTACGATCCCAATCAACGCATAAAGTACGTACCGCCAAATAACAGCCGACGATCTATTCACTAGCGATAGAGTATATACCTAGCACTGGTGTCAACTACTCCAATTTTCTTTTATTCTGTGTATGCAAAAAACAGGTCTAACCTAAAATGAATTCAGTAGCATAAAGCGGGAAACCTTAGGAGCGTCTATCCACAAGATTGAGAAGCATTAATCGGTCGATATACCCATCGCTCTGCGCTTAAGTAGCTGCATAGATACCGACCAGCGGAATGCTATATCTCTTATTTTTCGCTCACTCGCACTTGGATTGAGCCGTAGTTGATCTGCGACAAACTCCTCAACCGTCTTAGGGGTTGTTAAAGAACTGCCCTGGTCTTCTACAATGCCGCCTGTATAAACAGCCGCTAGATCAATATCTGTAAACTGCCGCTTATCAGTTATTCTAGAATTACAAGCCAAAACTCTAAAACCGTGCCTATTTAGTAATAAATGTAGTCCACGGGGTGAATAGCAAAATGGATGCCAGACTGAAACATTTGTTGTTACTTGAACATCGGGCACCTCGATCAAGAAAATCATTCCTGGTTTAGCAGAAGATTTGATCATCTCGATACACTTATTAGGATCAATAATGTGCTCTAGAGACTGAATCATGATGACAATATCAAAATCTATGCCAGAATCACCAATAGCACTTATATCATTGCCTATAAGCTTTACACCATTCTCTTCGCATATCTCGCTAACATGCATCGATGGTTCGATACCATAAGCAACTCCTCGCAGCTTCGCAGCCATAGAGGAAACATTAAATCCAAAACCACAACCAATCTCCAATAATTTTGGTTTATCTGGGACAGATAATCCGCTGGATCTTAAAACACGCATAATTCTTCGGACACGTTCTCGGCTCTTAGCACCAATCCTTTCAGCTAACCGCCGCTCAGCACCAATATACAGATTGTTTGCTGTTTCTTCTGTTGGGCAAAACTCGAGGAATACAATATTACTAAACTCACAGTACAAAATCGGTATTTTGCAAGGATTCTCGACTTCTGTACCACTTATTGTCTGCACATCCAAGATGTCAATTTGCTTGACTGCATCGGGATCGATTGGAAATGTTTCTTGTCTAAATGTTTCGATTTTGATCTTCATAAGCGCTACTAGAAATTAATGATAGCTTCTATTATCGCGGATTATAAAACCCATTATCGGGGTAGGTATAGCGATATAGAACGCACACGCCCTGCGACCTCAATACATTCCGCGCCAAGCGAGAGTTCTACTCACTTTTTTCTTGATAATTGCTCCTGGAGCCTCTTTGCGAGACAAACACTGCAATAACAATGATTCCAGCACCAATTGCTTGAATCCATCTCCACTCTGTCGTTCCCAGCAAGACAGCAAGACTCATAACATAAAATGGGACAGCATTCATGTGAACAGATGCAAGTAGTATACCTAGCTTTCCTGCACCCCAAATCCAAAATAACTGCGCAATAGCCGCAGATGGCAAAGCAAACACTATTAAAGCGGTAATATTGTCTGAGTTAATATCACCTACCTCTGCAAGAGGACTACCGGCCATCAATGCGATCATATGACATATCAAAGTAATAAACATGCCACCTGCCATTGTTATAGTTGCTTGACCAGTGTATGTGAGTCGATTGAATCTACGGGTAGTTGTTCTAGTTGCCCAAGCAAACAAAAATATTGCGGCCAAACATAAAAAAACACCGAAGCTATAATCTCCATCCTCTATGCTTAATCCAGTGGCAAGGTATCCACCAGTAATTGCCAAAATGATACCGAAGATTAGGCGCCGAGTTAACGAACGACCATCCCAAATAAGCTCGATCACAGCAGCTGCAATTGGCATCATCGCTACAACTATTGTTGTTGTAACAGGATCTGATAATTGTTGCCCTATCAGCAAGAGAATACCACCGAGACCCCAACCTATAGCACCGACCTTTATACCCTCTTTCCATGGTGAATTTAGAATCACAAACCAGTCTTCTGTCATACCCCACCAACATAAAAGGAACCCCATACTTGCCACAAGCCTAACTGAAAGCATTGATAATGAACCCCATGTCTCAAATAGATATTCAGCAGCAATAAAGCCTGCAGCCCATAGAACCATGGCAAAAAAACAGCTCAGATTTGCTGAAGCACTAATATTTTGCGAGCGAGTCATCTCGAACTGTATTCCTAACTCCTAGTTAGCCGATACAACTGCATGGCGATGGGTGCTAGATTAGGTCGAACGGCCCCAAAAAAGAGTTCGAACTGCCTCGCTATTTACTAGATCCGGGCGATCTGCATAGCATAAAACAGGCACTAATCTTGGTATGGTGCCACCAACTTCCGTGACCCTATGAATGGTCTTTTGGCCAGCAAATACAAGCAATGTTCCTGGATCGAATACAAGAGTCTTGACATCCCGCCGGTCGCCTTGCAAGGCGCGCTTAATAATCTCTTTCTCATCTGCAAGGCCTCTAATCATAGGAATATACTCAAACTGACCACCCAATCTTGGTTTTTGTAGCATTAGAGTAATACTAAATTCTGACTCGTCAAAGTGCCAACCATGCTGACCGCCCTCCACAAAAACGTTGATCGAACACGCTCCTAAGGGATCAGCAAATCGAAATAGTGGAGACTTACCTAAAATAAATCCTAAAAAATCTTTCAATGGATCCCATAAGTAAAGAGTCTCAAGTAGCCCACCACGATCGATGCGATCATAGGCAACAGACCCAACAAAAGTCTGCTCCTGATGAAATGATAACTTGTCTTGTTTTTCGGACGAGCTTGGATTTGTAAGATACACATTGTGGGTACTATCACAAAAATACGCCTCATTGATTAGACTGTTTACCTCAGCGGTCAAATCATTTTGAATATCTGGCGATATAAATTGAGGAAGCGCACAAAGACCATTTACAAGAAATTGCTTTCGACACTCTTCTCTAATTGACTGAGATAAAGGAGACAGAAAATCTGTTATTGGATAGCGCCTGAGGTTGACTATGGATTCAGGGTTGATCATAAGTAGACGCAATTATAGCTGGAATTCTCAATAACTATACAAGATAGTCTAATTTACACCGAAAAATTCTGTGTAGTTAGTTATGGTGTGATACGGTTGCACTAACAACTGGAGGTAGCTGTGGAACAAACTAGAAGAAAAGGACGAGCACAAAACCGGACACGTTCGGGTATCAATACTCTTGGTCCACAACGTACTACTCCGCCACCTATTGGAGGGCGATATTATCCACTAGACCTAGACCAAGTAACCGCTATCGATGGCGCTGCTCGAGACATACTACAGCGCATTGGTTTTTCTGATGCTCCTGGCGTTGTAGTAGATGCAGTTAGCGCTGCTGGTGGAGAATTGAAGAATGGACGCCTACTTCTTCCTAACGAATTGGTTGATAGAGCGCTAAGAGGTATTACCAACAGCTTTAGCCTATTTGGGCAAGTAGCCGAAAATGAAATGGAGCTATCAGGGAACAAGGTTCATGTGGGCTCTGGCGGTGCCGCCCCACGTGTTCTAGATCTTGAAACTTCAACTTATCGAGAATCAGTTCTCGAAGATCTCTATAATGCAGCTCGACTGGTTGATTGCTTGAGCAACATTCATTTTTTTAGCCGACCAATGATTGCTTGTGATATGCCTGATCTACATTCTCTAGATATTAATACAACGTATGCCTGCTTAAGCGGTACAAAAAAACATGTTTGCGTCAGTGTATCGCTACCAGAGCATGTAGCTGAAATTGCAGATATGTGTTATACGATAGCGGGATCAGCTCGAGCATTTATGGAAAAGCCTTTTCTTTCTCTTAATGTTAATCATGCCATTCCACCTCTCCGCCTTGATCGAGTTGCTTGTGAGGTAATGGCTGAGGGTGTGCGTCTAGGAATGCCGATTCATGCAAATACTTTTGGCCAATTAGGCGCATCGAGCCCTGTTACCATGGCCGGTTGCATCGCTCAGACAATAGCAGAAACATTTGCTGGTATGATTTTTGCATGGCTCATTAATCCAGAAGCAAAAGTAGTTTTTGGGATGCGGCCAATGGTCACCGATTTACGGACTGGTGCAATGTCAGGGGGTAGCGGTGAGCAGGCACTATTAATGGCTGCAGTGACACAAATGGCCCAATACTATAATTTGCCAAACTCCACTATTGCAGGAGCGACCGATAGTAAACTTCCTGATGTACAAAGTGGTTATGAGAAGGCCCTAACGGTTTCACTAGCAGCTCAAGCTGGATCCAACTTAATCACTCAAGCCTGCGGTATGCAGGCCAGTCTTACGGGTTGCGCCTTGGAGAGCTATGTAATTGATAATGATATGCTTGGTAGCATACTTAAATCACTCGATTGCTTCGCAGTAGATGAGAAAGCACTTGCGGTATCACAGATCCAAGATGTAGTTAATGCAGAAGGTCATTTTCTTGGGCAATCGGAAACACTGGAACGCATGGAAACAGATTTTTTGTACCCAGAAATTAGTGACCGCCATAGCATAGAGGAATGGCAAGATCGTGGTGGCCATGAATTGCGTCAAATAGCCAGAGAAAAAACTAGATATCTTCTCTCTCACCATTACCCCCAACATATTTCCGAGGCAACTGACATAACTCTTCGAAATAACTTTGACATACGACTGCCAAGAACAGTGATGGTCTCTCCGTCGAATTGATTACTGACAATCACGGCATTAAAGCCGCAACGCACGTTGATCAACAGGCCACAATATGGATCTCCCACAACTAAGCTAAGAGTGCCAGCATTTGGCTTATCCACCTAGATCAATTCCCCCATTAACCACTGGACTGATCCTAGTTTGCATCGTCACCAGTTGGCTTTCCGGGCTAGGTTCTAACATAGGACGAATCGCTCCACTTTTTATCTCTTCCTACTTCGATTCAGGCCTAGCCGAAATTATGGCCGGTGAAATATGGCGTCTCCTCACACCTATATTTATCCACTTTGGGTTACTCCATCTTTTATTTAATATACTCTGGTTGTGGGATCTCGGAGGTGCAGTTGAAGTAACAGAGAATAGTTGGAAGCTAGCAACGCTTGTGTCCATTATCGGGATAGCATCGAACCTCGCTCAATATACGCTTGAGGGGCCATTATTTGGGGGAATGTCTGGAGTAGTCTACGGGCTTCTGGGCTATATCTGGATGCAACAAAAATATAACACTCGATCTCGGATTTCATTAAAAAAGCCGATAATTGTCTGGATGTTGGCCTGGTACGTAATTTGTTGGACCGGCCTAGTTGGCCCAATCGCTAATATGGCACATACGGCAGGTCTCATTGTAGGACTCGCTTGGGGATTGAGCACAAGCCTATCACGCAATATGAGGACTTAGGCTAAACTTGACGGAATCTTGATTTATTGTTCTTACTTCATAAGTCCCGAATCGCTATCAGTTGAGAATAAAGATAGAACTAACCTTTGATTCATACTGCTACTACAATACTGAAATCAAGAATAACTGATTGTCTTTGACTCGCATGAACATCCAGCAACGGTATCCGTCGGTCGCTTATCTAGAAGATAAGGCACGTAACCGCGTGCCTCCATTTGTCTGGGACTATCTAGTTGGAGGAGGAGTAAGGGGGTCTGCAGTTGAAAGAAACCATGCGGCTTTCAGCCATCTCACCCTAACTCCTAAATATATATTGAACTCTCAAATAATACCGAACATTTCACAACAATTATTAGACACAAAATTCGATGCGCCATTTGGGGTTGCACCAATAGGCCTCAATGGACTGATATGGCCCAATAGCTCTGAATTTCTAAGCAAAGCTGCTAAGAAAGCCAATATTCCCTTCATACTTAGTTTGTACGCAACATCTCGACTAGAAGATATTATTGAATATGGCGGTATCCAGAACACATGGTTCCAGCACTATCCACAACATAGCCGTGATATCAACCTGCAAATTATCAAACGGGCAAGAGTAGCAGGCTATAAGACGCTAGTCATCACTATCGACGTACCCACAACAAGAATACCGCGTAACATCCGTAACGGTTTATCTCTTCCTATACAGCTCCGGCCTAAAGTTTTCCTTGATATGCTATGCAAGCCTCGCTGGACTACTAAAACATTAATAGCTGGCCCCCCAACTTTTGAGAACTGGCTACCGCATATGCCCAAATCCTACAAGAAAAGAGATATGTGGAAATTCTTGCAAACATTACCCATCCTTCCTCATCAAATAACGCGAGAGAAGTTATCTTGGTTTAGAGACAACTGGACAGATAATCTCATTGTAAAGGGGGTCTTGCATAATTCTGATGCACAAATGTGCAAAGAGTTGGGCATAGATGCCATGGTGATTTCAAACCATGGCGGTCGCCAACTAGACGAAGCTCCATCTGCGATAGAAACTCTCTCAAGTATTCGATCTGAAGTTGGCTCTGGCTTTCCATTACTAGTTGATGGAGGCATTAGAACTGGTGGAGAAATTGCACTTGCATTAGCGCATGGCGCAGATTTTGTATTGCTAGGTCGCGCCTTCATGTTCGCCTTAGCAGCGCTCGGGGGGCAAGGTGCAGCCCATGCTATAGCGATCTTACAAGACGAACTGCGTTCTACTATGATCCAGCTTGGATGCCCACTTCTAAGTGAACTTCCTGAGACTATCACAAACACAAAATCGTCTACTTCCTAATTCGAGGCTTTACTAACTCTATAACGAATACTTTCCATACACTCCAAATCACGGAATATCTTGCGAAGCTCCAATACATAACACATATTTTATGATTTTGTTCAAGACCTTACACGCTTTCCCTCACCTGATTATCGCATGTTCTTTCCTATAACAGGTCGCTATAGTATTAATACGAGTAATTGGTCAATCACGCCGACTATACTTTACTGCATTACCTCTTGATAAGCTGACTGGGTATTTTTCCTCATTCTCGTCAATTTTATTTCTTACCGCATGCTCTAAATCAATATTAACAACGTCACAAAAACGGATCAGATAAATCATAATATCTGCCACTTCTCGCGCAATATCCTCACGACAGTCACTATCTTGCTCAGACTCTTCTGCACCGCCACTATTTGACCATTGGAATAGTTCTAGTAGCTCAGAGGCTTCAACGTTTAGGGCCATCGCTAGATTCTTAGGAGTATGGAACTGATTCCAATCTCTTTGATCAGAAAATGTTTGTAGAATTCTAGTAATTTCTTTGATGTTCATTATTAATCATCCGGACGCGTCTATAATATCTTCTCTGGAAACGCTTCGGGCTCGTCTGTATTGGCTGCATAACAATTATCAACTGCACTGTGCTCTACTTTGGAAGTATGATGCTCATGAAATGGTTTAATCTAGTCAATTCAACGTAAAAGGAAGATTTAATGAATGATATGATCAAAGAGAAACTGGGTATTCTAACAGACTCAGTATCGCTAGAATCTATTAAAACTCACCTAAAAGAAATGATCGCTATCCCTAGTGTAAATCCAATGGATAGCGCACCTCGACCGGGCTACCGTGAAAAGGAGATAGCAGAATATTATCTTGATCAAATGAATCAGCTCGGCATGGATGTATCTTCTCGCGATGTGACACCAGGAAGGCCAAACGTTCTTGGTGTCGTACACGGTACTAACGCGGGAGCTTCACTTATGCTTTGCGGGCATCTTGATACAGTGCCAGCCGAGGTATACGACGATCCGTATAACGCCCGTGAGGCAGACGGCCGAATCTATGGGCGTGGTTCCTGTGACATGAAAGCTGCATTGGCCTGCTATCTTGAGGTAATAAGGTTAGTTAAAGAGTCGGATCTGAAGTTAGAGGGTACACTCATTCTATGCGGCGTCGCAGATGAAGAGTGGCAAATGATTGGTTCGCGAGACATCGGCCAACATGGTCCATTTGCAGACCACTGCATTATTGGAGAACCCTCAAGTCTTGCCGTATGCCCTGCACACAAAGGCCAGTATGGCTTGTTTATCCGTACATTTGGAAAAGCAGTGCACTCAAGCATTCCCGATGAGGGAGCAAATGCAATTGAGCGCATGGCGAAGATTGTGACAGCTCTGTCTGATTACAACAATGAACTATCATCTCGTGAACCGCATCCATTATGCGGGCATGGCAGCTATAGTCCAGGTGTAATTCGTGGAGGTGATATCGCCAGTGTAGTTCCTGATTTTTGCGAACTAGAAATTGATCGCCGACTTCTTCCTGGAGACACTATCGAAAGCGTACACAACGACATCGAACGAATCCTTGAAGCCTTAAGGATAGATGATCCAGGATTTCGATACGAGCTCAGTAAATCGTCATGGAATATTCCAGCTAATGATGTTTCTGTAGACGTGCCAGTGGTACGTTCACTGATAAATGCAGCCGAAGTACTTACAGGCGCTAAATCAGAAGCATCTGCCTTCCCTGGCGCAACCGATGCTCCTTTTCTAGGTAGCCCAACAATAATATGCGGCCCTGGCAATTTAACACAAGCACATTCTATTGATGAGTATGTCGAGATTGAGCAACTCGAACGTGCAACACTCATGTATCTGCACGCAGTTTGCGATCTGTTAATCTAAGTAAATTTATTGTATAACTTTTTGGCGCATAGCAATTACGCGATTTGGATACAGGCTAAGTCACATCTATATCAATCAATGAATGATAGTTTCTACAGATAGCTCTTGTTAGATTGGCACAGTAGTCTCGATCGGTGGCTCTAATTGACACGCACAGAGCTATTGATCGTATAACACTACTCTATATAGTTACGACTTGTTAAAACCGACTTCTACTACAACTCCCCTCCGAACACGTCGAAAAGTCCCAATCAGATTTTTGAGAAAGTCTATTGGTCCGCTGGCTAAAATAGCCTTTGCTCTTCTGAATCTTCTAACTTTGATAGTTGGGTTGCCTGCCAGCACTAGACCCAGTGTCCGTGCGGGCCAACCAATTTTGCGTGGTATGTGGCTAGCGTGCATAGTCACGAGCTCAGCCTCACTCAAGGATTCGAGTACGATCGCACCGGAAGACTCGGCATCACGCAAGAGCACTTCTCCTTTAGGCGTACGAGAAATAATAATACTTAATCCAGGCACTGCTCTATCCATTGGTTTCTCATTCTCTAGTACTGATCCATCATCAGCACAAACAACGTCAGCCAGCTCTCCAATAGAATCTGGACAAATTTTGCAACGGAATTGAGCGTCGTAAGTCCATGGGGTATTCTCGCTGAGGTAGCACTCCTGATAAGTAAGATCAAATGACCGTCCATCTTGCGTTTCCATATGTGTCAGACCAGGCCAGCCATCACCACGAAAACGAAAACGACTAAGTTCGTTTACTTTTACACCAAAATGTTCGGCCATGTCGCTAGGCATTTGTAGACTTGGTAACCCGCCGCAAAACATTGTGAACATATAGGGGATTTGGGTTTCCACACGCTCATCAAATCTAGCTAAGTTCTTAATGGCTGCTATATCGCAGGGTTTACCAATCACCAAGAACACGCAATTTGCATCGAGCAGATGATGTACCTTCGTCAGCGGCGCCCCAGGGCCATAGCGCGATTGTGCTCCATCATATATTTGTCGGGCAGATGTGCTGACGCGCGCATTTGTCATTATCGGCTCCTCAGCTGAAGCCTCAACATGCAGCACGGCTTCAACTTTCCCACTCTCAAGTAGATGAGTGGCTAATGCGGTCAATACCCCACCGGACGCTCCATGAAAGCGTACGTTTTCGTTACTCGCCCAGCCCCGATAAAGGCAAGTTATAGGACCGAACGTGTTATGTGTAGTTCCAGCTGGCCCAGCCTGATCCTTGGTCGGCCCCCTTAATGTGACACCAGGACACACTTGCACAATCTTTTGGAAAGCAACATCTGCTAAGGGCTTTTTCGTTCTAGGCCGTAATCTCTGATCGGGTGAAACTTCCATTGTAACCGTCTCACGACCTGCCAAACTTTGGCAGATACCGCAACCCACACACAACCCACTTTCGATAATGGTATCAAGATTGTTGATCTTCATGCGTTTGAATTACACTCGCGTTCATTCCATATAAGACTGCCTTCAAGATCTCAATTAAGCATGGATATTTTACTGTTGTATAACATTCTTAGAGTATCAGATGAATCATGGTGCTGGCTCAAACTGAAGTAGCATTTATCTATGCGAACATCATATTTAAAGAGCTTGGAAGTGCTTGATTATATGGTGGGCCGTGCAGGAATCGAACCTGCGACCAATTGATTAAAAGTCAACTGCTCTACCGACTGAGCTAACGGCCCAAACATTGGAGTTTTTACGTTTTCTGCTTCTTACTTTGCCCAAATTATTTCTAATTTTACACCTTATTTAATGGCATTTTTACTAGTTTCTTAATTTTATTTGAGCAATCTTGCAGAAACACTTTAGACTTTATAGCGTACGAGCACCCTTCGAAAATAATCATATTAGATCAATGAAAGAGGCAACTCTTGCATTAGACTAATCTGCTCTCTCAAGTTCAAAATATGATCTTCCCAGCACAGTTGCGTATTAAACCAAGGATATGCTTTTGGAAAAGCTGGATCAGTCCAACGTCTTGCGATCCATGCGTAGTAATGCATTATTCTTATGGTTCGAAGCGCTTCAATTAAGTGTACTTCTAAAGGATTAAAATCACAAAATTGCGAATAACCTTTAAGCAAACGTGCGAAGCATCGCTCTTGATCATCTTTCGTTCCTGACAAAAGCATCCAAAGATCTTGTATTGCGGGGCCATTTCTGGAATCGTCTAAGTCCACAAAATGTGGTCCACCATTGACCCAAAGAATATTTCCCGCGTGACAATCTCCATGGAGACGCAATGCTAATGTATTGCCAGCTCGCTCATAACACCACGAAACAAGCTGCATGAGGTGCTCGGAAACAGACTGATAAGCCACCCTAAGATCATCCGGAATAAAATCATTCTCGAGTAGAAAATTGTATGATTCAACGCCAAAGTCTTCTGGCGTCAAGGTTGGACGTGAATGATAGAGTTTTGCCTTTCCGACAGCGTGAATTCGTCCAAGACATCGTCCGAGCCTTTCAATATGACTAAGGTTCTCTAGATCTGGAGCTCGGCCACCCCAGTTTGGAAAAAGAGCAAACCGATATGACTGGTAATAGCGAAGCGTATCACCATATTGATCACTCATAGGAGCAATAACAGGTATTTCACTATCTACAAGTTCATTTGAAAACTCGTGTTCTTCTAAAATCGCAGAGTCGTCCCATCGCTCAGGACGATAGAACTTTGCTATGATCGATTTATCGCCTTCAAGACCTACTCGATAGACTCGATTTTCATAACTGTTTAGCGCAAGCAGGTGGCCATCACAACGATATCCCTCTTGCTCCACCGCATTTATTATTTTGTCTGGGCTGAGACGCTGGTAGTCAAGAATAGGATTGGAATTCATGCTGTGCGATAATAAATATAAGTAATTGACTACGGTATCCGGCTAGTTATTGAATTCCAAAAGGCTAGATACATAAAAATCATACCAATAAACGAATACATAGCAAACCAGACGCATACTATTTCGATTGATTTTCCGCTGTCCATTAGACCACCTAAAGTAATCGGTCCTAGCGCTGAACCAAACACCATTAAAGCAACACCTAGACTTTTTATAGCTCCTAAATACTTAAGTCCATACAATTCTGCCCACATTGCGGTGGCTGCAGTATGCACAACACCAGCACTAATACCGAGCATTATCATATAAGGTAACACAATTTGGTAATGATCAAAGATCGCCACCAAAAGTAAAGCAACCATTAATGGTAATAATGAAATAGGCATCAGTTTCATAGCCCTAAAATGATCAATGAGAGGTCCGGAGGCTAAAGCAGTAACAACTACACTGGTGGCGTAGACAATATAGTTTCCCGTAATCCATCCATGTGACCATCCTTTTGCATCTGCAAGAGTAAGATGATGAAGGAATAAAGCTGTTGTTATGATCGATGGTGCAAGATATCCGGGAATCAACAAATAAAATCGAGTGTCATGAAGTACTTCAGACCTGGTCCAAGATCGGTTAGCCCAATTAGTCGTCACTTGCTTCATGCCATCATCGGCACAATCAAGCAATCTACGACGATTCTGTCTAAGCAAATAGAGGGCGAGTGGCACTAGAAAAACACTTAGCAAGACAGCACTACTCGCATAGGCCAATCGCCAACCTACTAAAGAAATGACTATAACTGCAAAAAAGGTAAGACGGCTTCTCCAACAGCTGAGCCCATCGTTACAATTGCAAGCGCTCGAGCCCTCTCTTTATAAAGACTCCGCGCCATAGTAGTAACTGCGATATGGGGAGCAAGAGCTTGGCCAAATTGCCTGAGAAGAAAGATTGCAAGAATAAGAGATATGGCACCTGATATGAGCGAGAGAACCAAACACGCTACGATTAAACACAAGCCAACAATCAAGGTATATGCAAAAAGCGAAAGTCGATCAATCAGACCTCCAGTCCATGGTAACACGGCAGCACTGCATAGCGTGCCTATCAGATAAATCGTACCCCATAACGTATGACTTAGTCCTAAGTCAGCCTGTATGGAAGGCCCGAAGACACCAATAAAATAGGTTTGCCCAAAGCTGGATGAAAATGACAATAGGAACCCAAACCATAACAGATTACTGTGACTCTTAAATAGGTTGATATATGAATAAAGTGGCATGATTCATATAACAAAGAAATAGTCAGCCAGCATCCAGAATGCTAAGTCATTGAATCTCACGAATGTTAGAAAATTACCAGAATTGCAGGATACTTTGGGATTTTCTATTATATTAAGTCAGTAGGGACGGTCGCCCTGCAATGTAATTCGATGCATGACACGGTGTGCTTTTCCATAGTCCATAACGGCGCAATGCATAGCGCAACGATTATCCCATATACCAATATCACCTTCTGCCCACTTCCACCGCATCTGGAATGCAACTTGCTCGCAATGCTCACAAAGTAAGTCGATCAAGTTTCGGCTTTCAACTTCGGAGAGGCCAAGGATGCGCGTGGTAAAAGATCGATTAATATATATCGCTTTTCGATTAGTTTCTGGGTGGATCCTGACCACCGGATGTACGGCACCAGGAGATTCCTGATTCATTTTTTCCAGGCGCTCCGCTCCATCAATATTGGCTGGATCCAGCAACGCCCAACTGAAGGCGGGCGCACCTTCATGCAATGCTTGCAGTTTATCTATCATTTCTTTGAGAGGCTCAGAAAGACTGTCGTATGCAGCGTACATACTAGCGAAAAGAGTATCTCCTCCTTGTGGTGGAACTTTAACAGCCTGAATGATAGAGGCAGAGGGTGGTTTCTGGTCAAAGGACACATCACTATGCCACCTAGTGTTGTATTTACCAAAACCCTCACCATCACGTGTTTCAGCAAGCATAATCTCTGGGGTTGTGGTTAAGTTAGTTAGGCCTGCATGTGGCTGCAATACAGTTCCGAAACTGTTTGCTAAATGAAGGAGCTCTTTTGGCGAGAGATATTGATCCCTAAAAAATATTGCCTGAAAACGCAAAAATATATCCCAAAGATCGGAGATTTTTTCATTATCGAGTTCTCGTAGATTCACCCCCGTTACTTCTGCACCTATAGCTCCCGTAAGTTGCTGTACCTTGCTCAACTCTGAAATACGCTCACTTTGTATGAATGAAAGTAAAATTGGCAGGCGCTACAAACAAAAATGAGCGACACTTTCTGCCCATCAATAACCTTCACGAGACATCTTTTTAAGGCGCGCTTCCGCTGAAACTGCTACTCGATGCGCGGGAAAATCCTCAAGTAATTCACTAAGTGATTGCCGCGCAGCGTCATATTCCTGTTTTTCATACTGGATATAACCGATCTTCAATCGTGATGCAGGAATCCTAGGACTAGCAGTGAAATAATCAACTACCGTATTAAACGCAATTATAGCTCGGTCGAAATCCCGCGTGACATAGTGTGCTTCTGCCATCCAATACCAAGCATCATCTGTCAATTGGCTATTTCGATATTGTCGAAGGAAATTAGCAAACTGCTCTGCAGCTTCTTCATATCTGCTTTGTTTTAGAAGATTAAATGCTTGATCATAGGCGTTTTGTTCGGCGAGGGTGACCGCTGTGCTTACCGCGACAGGACTTAAATCATCCGGCGAGTCTGACAATTGCACAGCAACACTTACACGATTGTCAGGGTCACTTGCTGCTTCTTCTGTGGTCAAATTAGTTTCTGCCGATGGTAGAACCTGCTTCTCTACAATATCGCTATCAACTTCGTCACCAACTTTAGCGATTGATTCGGACATTGATTGGGAGTCCCCGTACTCACTCATGATTACCTGCTCTGACAGTTCTTTGTCCGCAGACAATGACTCACTGTCTACCTCTAAATCTATTGCGGGATCCTCGTTCTGGACTTCTGGAATTGGTAAAATCGCTGAATTTGAGTTCGATAGCTCGATCGGTTGCAATTCCGGATAATCAGCGCTATCTGGAGAGGCAGTAGCGTCTTCGCTATCTTGGACGCTCATTATAGTTGGCTCCAGAACTCCTTCTGAATCCAACGATATTTCCAGAGTCGCCGATTCCGAGTCCGGTAATTCTATTGACTCCTCCGAGAATTGCTCCTCGCTAACCGGAGTGATATCGCCATCCTCAGCATCTTCAATACTCATTAGGGTTGGCTCGGGAAGTTCCACCTTCTTGAGTTCTGGCGAACCAGTAGCTTCCCCAGAAGCTAACGTATCCGGCAACGGCACCTCTAAAACTAACCTTTCCTGCTTCGTAAGCCTCAGATCTAGGTCATTATAAAGGTCTAGTTGACGCCCACGTAATTTATCTAATTCATAGCGCTGTAATTCAACGCGATTAAGTAGGTCTTTGATTTCATCGCGCAATTCCTGGATTGTAACTAGCGCACGGGCTAGATCCATACTAATTATCTTTGAATCCGACGTGGCGCCAGTCCCAATTCCCTCCCATTCAGATGATGCCGTCTCTTCGTCATCATCATCGTCAGCAATATCATCAATTTGGCCTGTAGGGTCAACCCATTCACTATCGTCAGTACTTATGGGATTTTCTTCATACTCGCTGGTATTTGTGGGGTTTTCATCTGAATTTGAATCTGGACCCACGATCCCTATACATTCGCCCTTGTAGTTATTGCGTGTTCCCTCGGGACACTCCGCACTATTCGCTGGACTAGCAACTACAAGGATCCAGATAAACAGCAGAAACAGGCCGATCATCCATAATGCACAATCTGAATGGAATGAACGAGACATCAACTAACCCCGCATTGTGGCAATGTTAGTCGCTTCAAATGATCTAAGGTTATTGCTAACTCACCATACATCATAAAATCAATAAAGAATCTCTACCCGTCGATTCAGTGACCACGCAGCTTCATTCTGATCCAAATCCACTGGCCGCTCTTCACCATATGAAATTATACGAATGGCATCCTGGTTTACACCCAATCCAAGAAATATCTCTGCTACAGCTTTCGATCGACTCTCGCCTAAGGCTAGATTATATTCACGTGTACCACGTTCATCCGCATGACCCTCAAGCACTAAAGCCATATCGGGATTACTAATCAAATAGTTGGCATGGGCCTCTACGATGCGTTTTGCTTCCGGAGTTAAGGTATTACTATCATACTCAAAATAGACAACACGCCTACTAAGCGGGTCTCCAAACTCATCATCGGAAAAAACACCTGACAATGTATCTCCGGCATCGCCCTCGGCAAGAGCCGATGACACCAAACCAGTATCGCCGCCATCGTCACTATCCAGTCCAATTGGATTCCATTCTTCTATCTCTGCAACATCATCTATGTTTCTTTGGCTCGCGCAGCCGGTCAGTATGATCGCAACTAGCATGAATACGGATAAGGGTAGAATGTTTCGCATCAGTTTGTCTCCTTAACGTCTATCAGTGGTGACCACGCCGGTGAGTGGCAACTAAATCCTTGTTTGAATTTGAGTGGATATGTATTCCGACCATTAGTCGATACTATCTCCAAAAATGCTCGCCCGCCACGTTTAGTCGAGTAAAGGATCATGCTTCCATTAGGCGAAAATGTCGGAGATTCATCTAAACGACCACCCGTAAGAATTCTCATTTGTTTATTAGACAGAGAGAATACACCAATCTGGTCCCCATTTCCTTGATTAGTGACCATTACAATAGTTTTCGCATCTGGATCAAAGGAAGCGCGGGAATTTTCCCGCCCCTGAAAGGTAATTCGAACGGGATTTCCCCCGGTAACCGGTATTCTATATATCTGAGGGCGACCACTACGATCAGAGGTAAATAGCAGAGATCTTCCGTTCGGCGCCCATGAGGGAGAGGTATCAGCAGCTGAGTGCCGAGTTAAACGTGTCAATTTCTGGTTTTTAGTGAATGGGTCGAGCAAATAAATGTCACGATTCATATTAATAGAAAGTGATAACGCTATCAGCCGGCTATTGGGAGACCATGACGGTGCGTGAGCTGATCCTTTAAAATCAGCTACTTTCGTAACTTTACCCGTGGCAGTCTCATAAACAAAAACTTTTGGCGACTTCTGCTCACTATAAGACACAAAAGCAATATATTTTCTGTCAGGAGACCAACTTGGCGATCCAATTACATTTGAATCCTTAACTACCTCTTGTGGTGCAAAACCATCAGAATCCGCTACCAGTAATCGGTACAATGGACCTCTGCTGGCTATCTGCTCCACACAGACATAAGCCATACTGCTATCAAATTCCGCACCCTGACCAATTAACTCTTTGATAGTTCGATCACTGATTTGGTGCGCTTTCTTTCGAAGCTGAGACTGCTCGTGAACAATTCTTTCTGCATACCCCCCAATACGTTTTTCCCCAAAAACATCCCAAAGCTGCCACTCAATTTGAATACGATTACCAGCAATTGGCTTAAGACGCCCAAAAATAAGAGCCTCAGCTTTTATTAACTGCCAATCCTTGAATTGAACTTCACTGTGGTGGCTCGGCCGACTCAAATAATCCCTAATTGGCAGTACATCAAATCTTCCAGAGCGCGTCAGGTCAGCTGTAACGATCTTTGCAAGATCAACTGGAGGTGCTCCTTTGCCCTGCCACTCGAATGGCACAACAGCAATCGGCATTCCTGAGCCCAGACCACCTGTTATATCAATAGTAACTACTGCGTTGACACGGAATGGCAACAACAAATAAATAAGGCAGACAAAAACAAAACATAGACGTATTCTTCGCATTTTAGCTACTCAGTTGGCCTAAAATTAAACTGGAATTCTTTAATATATTCGTAGTGCTTCGGATTCTCAGGAAACGGCAACGGAGAGGCCTTATTGATCGCGGCCACAGCCGAACGATCGAACAACACATCGCCACTTGTTTTCTGAATCTCGACCGATTGTACATCCCCTTCCCTGCTAACCCTAACTACTATTACAGCTACCAGACCCGGCTCACCGGTTTCAACCCAATTATCTTTAATTTTTGCCGCAATGGCTGCATTCATGGAGGTTAATGCCGTTATCGCCCCCTGACGAATTTCTTCTGCAGCTCGTCTGGCTGCTTGAGCTTCAGCTTCGCGTTTTTTCTTTTCCTCAGCTTCGCGTTTTTTCTTTTCCTCAGCTTCGCGTTTTTT